>Ga0116231_10012966_pt1 | contig 11954 bp, 6 predicted proteins | sample S1TSphgellanicum_2_FD_89695 | JGI IMG/M metagenome (GOLD analysis project Ga0116231, IMG submission 89695) | Host-associated microbial communities from peat moss isolated from Minnesota, USA - S1T2_Fd - Sphagnum magellanicum MG | ecosystem: Host-associated > Plants > Peat moss > Unclassified...
CGGTGCCGCGCATGACCGCGCGCTTGATATTGTCGGCCGGCATGCTCACGGCTTTGGCGGCGACGATGGCGGTGCGGAGGCGGGCGTTGGAATCGGGGTCGCCGCCGTTGCGCGCCGCGATCATGATTTCTTTAATTAAGCGGGTAAAAATTTTGCCGCGCTTTGCATCCGTGGCCGCCTTCTTGTGCTTGATTGTGGCCCATTTACTGTGTCCAGACATCTACTATTTTCCTTAGTAATACTAAGTTTTGAGGATATCAAAGACGGGCTTCACGGCGGGGATGGTTGCGCCCTGGCGACGCTTGCCGAGCCAGATGGAAGCGTCGAAAATCGGCTTGATGCGCAGGATGCCGCCGAGTTTGTGATCGGCAATGGCGGCCAGGCCCATGGAGGCGATGCAGCCGCATTGTGAACAATCGGGCGTGCCGCCGAACTGGCAAGGGGTGATTTTGGTGCGCAGGTCGGCGGAAATGGTGGCTGTGGTTTGGGCGAAGATGCAGTCGTCGGGACCGGCGGGCGGCTTGGCGAATTGCGCGATCAGCTCAGGCGCCATGTCGAGTTTGGGGTAGAGCTTGCGCAGGGACATGAGCTGGGAGATGACGCTGGCGCGCTGGGCGGGCGAGAGGATTTCGGGCAGTTTTTCGCCTTTTTGCGGGGTGAAGATGCTGAACCAGACTTTTTGAATTTCGGGACGGGCGGTCCAGAATTGCAGGAATTCCTGGAGGTAGCCGGGGCGGGTGATCTGACTGGTGATGGTGCAGTGGATGGTGACTTTGCGGCCTTCGATGTTTTTCAGGATTTTGTCGTAGGTGGCCGGGGCGCGGCGGATGTCGTGCTCGGGCTGGAGACCGTCGATGGAGACGGAGACATTCAGGCGAGGATAGTGGTTCCATTCTTCCGGCCAGGAACGGAAGGCGCTAGTGACGATTTGGACGTGGATGCCACGGTTCATCAATAAGGGCACGAGCTGGTTTAGTTCGCGGTAGCGGACGAGGGGATCTCCTCCGACTATCGAGAGATGAAGAGGTTTGTATTTATCTACTATGGCGAGGACTCCGTCGACCAGATCCTGTCCCTTTTTGTCGGCTAGTTCGCGGAGGGTGATGCCTCCGCCCAGATGATCGGGCTCATAGGCATAGCAGCCGGGACAGCGCAAGGGACACTCACGCGTGATTTCTATGGATAAGGTTGGGGCTTCGCCTTTGAGGATTTTGCCCCAGGCTTGTAGTATTTCTGACGTTTGCAACGTTTTTTAGAAACTCCCTTTCTTTGCAGACGCAACGGAGTGGTGATTCGAGTCAAAAAAGACGGCGCGGAATTAGCCTAAGAAGCGGGCGCGTTCTTGCGATATGGACAGCGGGATGGGCCAGGACATGAGTGATAAGTGGTCGTAGGCCCAGAAGTTGACAATGTTTAATCCGCGTGATGCCGCCAGCAGGAATTCGCGCGGCCACGGGCACGTCCCATTGAACCACGGGACCAGGTACGCCACATTAGACGCGGGCCAGGACATGGGAGGCGTGAGGGCGAAAACGATGGCCTGGCTGGCGAGATCCATGTTGAGATAAGTGGCGCTCCAACTGAGGGCTTCGACTTTGAAGCTGTCGAGTCCGCTGGTGGGCTGGGTGTACCAATCGGGCGGGAGATTGACGGCGGCGTTGAGGCGGCCTCCTTGTGAATATTGGACGCCGGGGCCTACGAGACAGACGGGATTGTTGACGTCGTTGGGATAGAGAATTTCGAATTTGGCGGTTGGGAATTGCGCGAGGACGGTGGTGCGGATGGTATCGATGTGGGATTTGAGGCGAGCGGCGAGGAAGGCGGAATCTGCGCCGTTGTTGACGGTGGGGTCGTCATCCTGACAGGTGAACTTGTAGAGCGGGCGGCCGAGCTGGGCCTGGGCGGCGGCGCTGGTAACGGCGTCGTAGTAGGCCATGGAACCTCCGCGGACGGTTCCGGTGGAGGCGGTCCAGGCACCGTTGGAGATTGCCGGGATGGTGAAGGTTTGATCGTCAAGGACGGTGATGGTCCAGGTGCCGTTGGCGGCGGTGCAGCCGTTGACTCCGGTGATAACGATTCGGTCTCCGGTGGACAGACCGTGGGCCAGCGAGCCGGTGGCGGAGTTGGTCATTTGAATGGTGAGCGGGCTGGTTCCGGTAAGGGTGGTGATGGTGAATGAATCAGAGGAGAAGAACCACCAGAGGAATTCTCCGAACTGGAGCCAGGGAGTGAGGCCGGCATTGGATTGAAGGGTGGCCATGGCGAGATAGACCTGCTGCTGGAAGGCGGTCATGTTGGCGATGAAAGCGCATTGGGAGGAGATGAGATTGGCGAAGCCGGTGTTGGTGGAGACTTCGGTGCCGTCGGCGAAGCGGGCGACCCAGGCGTTGGCGGTGGTGCCATCGTCGGGGGGGTAGACGAGTTCCATGGAGAAAGAGGTGGTGATTTGGCGGTTGAGGGATTGGATCTGGGTGAAGAGGTCGGTGTGCCACTGGCGGATGGCGAAGTTGAGAGGGTTGGCGGCGGTGGGGTCTACTTGCCAGTAGCCGGGAGTCCCTCCGATGCAGACGGTGGCGGAGGCAGATGAGCTGGCGGCGGTGAAGGATATCCGGGCGGTTATGGTTGTGGCGGTGACGGTGAATTGCTGGGTGCCGCTGAGTGAAGCGGTGAGGCCCAAAGATATTGCAGCGTTGATGGAGGTAACGAAATCCTGGGCGATGGTGGCGGCGGTGTCGGTTGCTCCGAAAGTTTGCGTCAGCGTGGTGCCGTTGAGCTTGAGCTGGATGGTGTCGCCGGCTGTCCAGGTGCCTGAGATCGGGACGATGACAAAGTCCTGGAACGCTGCGGACGCGGCCAGAGTTCCCGTGGTGGTGACGCTGATTTCGACGGAGGCGCTCCAGTTGGGAGTGCGGGTGTAGATGGTGAATTGGCCGGTGGCATTGCTGGCAGCCCAGACGGCGACGGCGGCGGAATTCATGTAGTAGACGAAGTGTTTGGCGATGGTATCGGCGGTGTCAGTGGAGATGACAGCTTTCTGCATGGCGAAGGTGCCGATGGTGAGAGTGACGTTGTCGCCACCGGCCGGAGTTCCGCTGAGTGTGACGGTCCAGGAGTTCCAGGTATAGCCGGCGCGCGCGCGCTGATTCCACCAAAAGACTCCGAGGTACTCATTCATGTGGCCTTCAAAACCGAGTTTCTGGAGGTGCCATAGGATGCGCTGGGGGCTCATTTTGTAAGTGGCGTCGGTGTCATAATCGAGGGCGGGACTTACGTTGGGATAGAGAATGTCGGGGTCTTGAATGTCTGGAGTGGTTACGGCGGCTTCTATGTAGTCGAAGATGAAGTTATGGCCTTCGCTGGCGGAGTTATTGGTGCTGTTTAAGGCGATGACTACGGTGTGCTGGCCGGCGGAAACCGAGGACTGGATGAGGCGGCGAGTTACCAGTTCGGAGCCGGTGTTGACGTAGCAATCGATAGTGGCGGCGGCGGTGCTATCGAGAGTGGTGGAGACGATTCCTCGATCTATATAGAGGGAGGTTCCCAGATAGAGGTCGTGAGTCTGCAAGCAGCTATAGGTGACGCTAACGGAAGAGCCGGGGGTGCTGGTGACTCGTGAGAAGCCGCGCCAGTAGTTGTCGGCGGATTGAACGAGCCAGCCGGAGCTTGAGTAGGTGCAGACGGATTCGGCGTTTCCGATGCGAATGCTGTCGGGGCCGGCGATTTGCAGGGTGCCGATGTTATTGGGGTCGGAGACGGTCCAGTTAGTGTAAGTGGCGGTCCATTCGGTATCGGTGTAGGCGCTGGAGGACGGAAGCTGGGGCGCGAGGGTGAACCAGGCTTGGCGCACGCTGTCGATTCCGAGGGCAGTGAAATCGAGGGAGATGTTCCAGGTGACGCTGTCGGAGTTGCCTCCGGTGAGCGGGAGGACGGAGTTATCAATTGTCAAGGTTTCGTTGTAGGGGCGGACGACCATATAGACCGTGAGGCCGTTGCCGTCGAGGCCTCCGTATTCGGCCAGATAGTAAGCGTAGGTTTGCGCGGGTGCGGTGGTGGTGAGAGTCAGGGTGGTGGGGCTGGTGACGGTGTCGACGGTGTAGGCGATGCCGTTTATATAGATGGCTGAGCCGGAGGCGATGCCGGGGAACTTGATACCGGCTGGGTCGCCTGCGGTTTCGGGGAGGGTCCAAGTGACAAGGTTGGTGCCGTCCGTGTTGACATAGCCGGTGCGCGCGTATTTGATGAGCAATTGGCCGTTGCCGGCGTTGGAGGCGATGACGGAGACGCTGCTGTTGGCAAAGGTGGCCCAGTTGAAGGTGGTTACATATGTTACGAAGAAATTGACTACGTCGTCGGCTGTTTCGCCACCGTTGGCGATGAAATCGAAGGCGGTGTCGTTGATGACGAGGGTGAGGCGGTCGTAGATGGTGCAGCCAGTGGTTCCGGTGGTCGAGATGGTGAAGGTTCCTTGCGCGGGTGTGTAGTCGCCGCTGACCAAAGTGGCGTGGTCAAAGAGAACGACCTGGGCAGTGGTTCCGTCCCACTTGATGACGTCGAGCTGGGACCAATCGATCCAGGAATATTTGGCGGAATCGAGCGGCTGGAGGCCTTGATAGGCGACGTCGAAGCTGAGGACCATGCCGGTGAGTCTGGGGTCGGGGAGGTAGCGGACGGAGTAGTGTTCGAAGATGTTGTCGGCGTCATAGATGACGAGGACGCAGAAGTCTGCCATGTCGCGGTAGACTCCGCTGACATTGAAGCTGGAGGCGGTGGTGTTGTAGAGAGCGGCGGCGGCTCCGGCACCGTCGAAACCACGGAGGTAGATGGTGCGGTTTGGCTGAAATTTTTGAATTTGTTCGGTGCTCATTGACGGAGTGATCCGGTCTCAGCGTGAATGAGGGCGAACGGAGGAGGGGGTTAGAGCGGGGTTAAGTTGTTGATTGCGCGGGGGAAGAAATTTTTTACCGGTTTGGAAATGGTGAAGGGCCGTTCAAGACGGCCCTATGCGGACGGGTTAGTTACCAGTCGATCTGGCTGGGGAAGAATTCGGCTACCAGGTCTTCGTAATAGGGCATGATGGCCTTGGCGTCGGGGCGTTCGAGGCCTTTGGAGTAGAGGTCGTAGGGGTTGAATTTGTTCACCCAGTCGAACATTTTGACGTCGTGGGCGTTCATCAGGTGGCGGTAGGCGCCGTGCTTGTGAGCGGGATAGAAGGAGTGGTAGCGGAGCATGTAGTGAGCAGGCTCGGGAAGGTAATTGCGGGTGGCGAGGTAGATGTATTCGTCGTGGCCCCAGGAAAGGTGAACCTTGTCCAGGCCGCAATTGGGCGAATAGATTCCATATTCGGTCTGATATTCCGGGTTCTTGCTGTCAGGGTTGTCGGCGAAGAATTCGGGGAAGACGATCTGGTCGGAATAGCGGCAGCCGACGGGGAAAGTGTCGCCGACGACGGCCCACTGGGGTTCGCCGTAGAGGCAGAGGACTTTGCCGAGATCGTGCAGGAAGCCGGTGAGCACGAACCAGCGGGGCTGGCCATCTTTGCGCATGGCTTCGGAGGTTTGGAGCAGGTGTTCAATTTGGGTGAGGTCGGTATCGGGGTCGCTGTCGTCGACCAGGGTGTTGAGGTAGTCGGCCATTTCCCAGATGCTCTTTTTGCCGCGCTTCAGGGAGCCGTATTCGGCTTTCTTCTGCATGACGAAGTCGAAGGTTTGGCCGAGGTGATTTTTGCGGTAGAACTCGGTGACGGTGGGGTTGGCGTCGGCTTTGTAGTTACGGAATTCGGCTTCGGATTTGCCGGGTTCGTAGCGCTCTTTGAGGAAATCTTCCCATTCTTCGAATTCGCTGAGATCGGTAGGGGTGGTGACGGCGGTGGCCATGACTTTATTTTGCACACGTTTGCATCGGTTTGCAAGAGGGTTGTGGAGGAATTTTTTGGGGAATCGGTGGTTAGCTCTTCACGGGTCCCGCCTTGCGACATCCACTTCCAGTCATTGCGATACGTACCAGGCGCGTTCGCGCCAGATGGACGCATTTTATCGTCCGAAGGCGCTGCGCGTGGGGGGTGGGGGGTCGGCGTGTTTGATGGCGTGCCAGAGGACGGCGGTTAGTTCGTCGTCGTCGACCATGTCGGCTTCGCGGAAGTTCATGCGGGCGGAGGCGGTTGCGCCGGCGCCTTGCGCGGGGTTCTTTTCGGTGAGTGAGACCTTTGGGCTGATGGCGCTGAAGGGCGTGGTGTCAGGAGTCTTGCTGAAGGTTTCGAACATGGGCCGGGCGGCGGCGTCGAACTGGGTCATGGGTCGCAGACCCACGATCAACTCCATGGTCCGCAGGACGCTGGTCTGGTTGTACATATCCGAATCCACCAGGCCGCCGCGCCGGGTGTAGGGCGAAATGACCCAGGCGGGGGCGCGATGAGAATCGACGTGGTCGGGGCCGTTTTGGGCGTCGTCTTCAATGATGAAGATGGCGGTGGAGGCCCAGAGTTTGCTGTGCGAGACGGCTTCGACCAGCAGGCCGACGCCGTAATCGTTGTCGGCGTTGAAGGCGAAGGGAGTGAGCGCTCCGGGGGCTGCGCCCTTGGTGTGGTCGTTGCCCATGCGCACGATGGAAATGGCAGGGGCTTTGCCGTCGGCGTCGAATTGCTTCCATTCGCGGGTGAATTCTTTGGCGCGGTCGACGTCGGGATAATCCAGATCCCAGCCGCGATAATTCTTGTCGACGTACGGGGTGAGAGACAGGTCTTTCACCTGTTTGATCTGGACGCCGTTCACCACCTGACTGAGGGGGAAATTGGTGGTCCACTGGCCGTAGTCACGCAGGGAAATTCCGGCTTGCATGGCGTTGTTCCACAGGTATCCAGCGGGCGGTGTGTTGGCCGGTTCGCCGCCTTCGAAATCGTAAATCTTGCTGCGATGGCCGTATTCACTGGGCCAGAGCTTCACCGTGTAATCGGGCGCGATGGCGGCCGAGGCCCAGTTGTGGCCTTCGGCGCTGACGTCGGCGTTCTCATAAAAGTTGTCGTAAAGGATGTAGTCTTTGGCCAACTGGTGCAGATTGGGCGTGATATTTTCGCCGAACAGAACCAGCGACGAATCGCCGTTGCCTTTGGGCAGGTCGCCGAGCACCTGGTCGTAGGTGCGGTTTTCTTTGATGATGTAGATTACGTGCTGAATGGGCGAATCGTGGCCGTCGGATTTTGAGAAGAAGCCGGTCATTTCAGTGCTTGGCGGGCCGTCGAGCATTTCGTCTCGATAGGGAGAATTGGCGCGCACGATGTGCGTGAAGTCGGAGAGCGCGATGGCATCGGGAGCGGGCAGAAAGCCGACGGTTCCGGTTTGCATGTGCGCGACATACTGCACCTGCGGCGCGGGCGGCCCGCCTTCATGCTGCGGCGCGGGGCGCAGAGTGGGGTTCGGACCTTTCGGATTGGGCTGGCTGCCTAGTCCTTTGCCATTGACAATGGCGAGTTCGCCGTTATCCAAAGCACGAACAGCGGTGGGATACCAGCCGGTGGGAATGAAGCCGATCACGATGCTGCGCTTGGCGGTGATGTCTATGGCTGCGACCGCGTTGCCGTCTGAACAAACGGCATAAAGGCGGGTTCCTTTGGCGTCCAGCGCAAGAGCGGTGGGAGTCATGCCGAGCGGCTGAAGAGGAGTCAGCGAGAGATTGATGTTTTCAAGCTGGGTGAGTTGGCCGTCGGCCGAGGCTCCAAACGAATAAGCGTTGTTGGTGTTGGAGGCGGTGACGAAGAGGCGCGCCACGTAAGCGCTGGCTTCGCCTTCGTCGCTGGGCGCGGCGTGATTCAGCCAGACCATGTCGGTGGGGTGCGGGCCCACGCGCACTTTGCGCTCCAGTTCGCCATTGGTGGCGTTGTGCTGGTAGATCATGCCTTCGCCCCAGGCGGTGACCAGCAGGTGTTTTCCTCCCGGCGGCAAAAGAAGCTTGTAGGGGCGCTTGCCGGTTTTGAATGTCGCGATCAGCCCGCCGGTTTCCAGATTGACGACGGCAATTTGATCGTCGTAAAGGTCAGTGGCGTAGAGGATGCGGGCGTCGGCGGTGACGGCCACATCGCCAATGAGCGCATCGCCTTTGGCGGCCAGGTCTTTGACTGCGTCGAATTCGCGCGACGGTGTCAGCGCGCCGGTGCTGGCGTCCAGCTTCATTTCGAAGACTTTGCCGGTGGTTCCTCCGCCGATGAAAAAATTGTCGTCTTTGGGCGAAGCGGTCAGGCCGAGAAAACAGTCTTTGAGTCTGGTGCGGCCCACTTCCTTCTTTTGGGCGATGTCGATGACGCTGATGCTGGGTGGATTGTAGCCGCCGTTCAGCACCAGCAGGAATTTGCCGTTATGCGAGACGGCCGTGTTCATGGGCAGGGTGTCCACGCCTACCTGCGTGCCGGCGGGGTGGATGGTCCAGCCGCTGTTCAGCAGGAATCCGCCGTCTTCCGTGGGACCGACTCTTTGCGGTTTGGCGGCTTGCGATATCAGGTGGCGCATGGAGAATCCGCCGAGGACCAGTATGGCGGCAGCCGCCCAGATCAAACGCTTTTTCATTCTGTAAACCTGTGTGCGATGGGAAAGCGACGCCCCACTCCAAAAGCTTTCGCCGTGATACGCAGGCCGGGCGCGGCCTGCTGGCGTTTATATTCGTTTCTGTCCACTTTTCGGACAATGTCGCGGACTAGGTCTTCCGAGATTTCAAGCTGGCGGGCGATTTCGGGCACTGCTTCAAAACGCTCGATATACGCTTCCAGAATGGCATCCAGCACCGGATATTCGGGCAGACTGTCGGTGTCTTTCTGGTCGGGCCGCAGTTCGGCGGAGGGCGGTTTGGTCAGCGTATTTTCGGGAATGGGCGCGGGCAGACCTTTTTCCAGCGCGCGTCGATTGGCAATCCTTGACAACCGGTAAACCATGGTCTTGGGCACATCACTGATGACGGCGAGGCCGCCGCACATATCGCCGTAAAGGGTACAATAGCCGACGGCGATTTCGCTTTTGTTGCCAGTGGTCAGGACCAGCGCTCCGTATTTATTAGAAAGCGCCATCAGCGTGACTCCGCGCAGGCGGGATTGCAGATTTTCTTCGGTGACGTCCGGCTGGCAACCCGTGAACAGCGGGCCCAGCGTGGCCATCATGGCTTGATAGCCATTGTTGATGGACACCACTTCGAAGCGGATGCCGAGATTTTCAGCTAGGGTGCGCGCGTCAGCCAAACTGTGGTCGGAAGAATGAGGGCCGGGCATTCCGACGCCCATGACATTTTCTTTGCCGATGGCTTCGGCGGCGATGGCGGCGACAAGCGCGGAGTCAATTCCACCGCTGAGGCCGACCAATACGCGTTTGAAGCCGCACTTGCGGATGTAATCGCGCGTGCCCAGCAGCAGGGCTTCATAGGCGGCTTCGTCGCCGACTATATGGTTTGCGTGGTCTTCTCCAACGCCGTTGTCGGGATCGAACAGGACCAGGTCTTCTTCAAAAGACTTGGCCATGGCGACCATTTCTCCTTGCGCGGTCATGGCGAAACTGGAGCCGTCGAAGACAAGCTGGTCGTTGCCGCCGACCATGTGGGTGTAGATGACGGGCAGTTGAAAACGGTGCGCGGCGGCGCGGAAGATGGATTCGCGCTGGCGGCGTTTTCCGATGTTCCAGGGCGAGGCATTGATGGTGATGATGATTTGCGCGCCTTGGGAAACCAGTTCTTCGATGGGGTCGCGCGAATAGCGGCGGCGCTCCCAGAATTGCTTGTCGTTCCAGGCGTCTTCACAAATAGCGAGCGCGACGCGGCGGCCGGCAATTTCGACAATATGCTGGGCGGTGCCGGGTTCAAAGTAGCGGGCTTCGTCGAAGACATCGTAATTGGGCAGCAGCATTTTCGTCTGTTTGAAGACGATTTTGCCGCCGCAGATGACGGCGGCGGAATTTTGCGCTTTGATGGCGGAATGTTCGGGCGAACGGGAAACGTAGCCGACGATGAGCGCGGTTTTGAGCGCGGCGGTTTCGCAAGCGAGGGTGTGAAGGGCGGATTCGGTGCGGTCCAGAAAGGAATCTTTTTCCACCAGGTCGCGCGGCGGGTAGCCGGATAGGGCCAGTTCGGGGAAGACCACAACGTCGGCGCCGGACGTTTCAGCGCGTTTGGCGAAATCTACGATTTTGGCCCTGTTGGCATCCAGATCGCCCACCGTGTTGTTGATTTGGGCCAGGGCAATACGCATGGAAGTCTTATTGTAGCGGCGGCGGGTTCAAAAGGCGGTATTCTTGAAGAGGAGGCGAAATGATAAGAATTTCTTTCGTCATGACTTCCGCGCTGCTTTTAGCGGGCGGAATTAGTCAAGTTTATGCTCAGCATGCGGGAGGCGGTCATTCGTCCGGCGGGCATGGCGGATTTTCTCATTCCAGCTCCGGTTTCAGCAGCCGGTCCAGTTTCGGCACTCCTCTTTCTCAGCAGAGCGGCGTGATTGGCATCAAAGCTGGTGCTCTGCCGACTGGCCCATACCGGATTGGGCGCGGAAATACGTATGGCGGCAGAAGATATCCGGCAGTTTACGGTTATTATCCGTATTTTGATCCGTTTTTGGATTATGGCAACGGGTTTTATTTCAACGGGCCGGACCAGAATTATGGATACGGGCAGAGTGACCCGGCTGCTGAAACGGCCGATGTAACTGGCAATCTGCTGGGTGAGCAGGTCCAGCGTCTGGCGGCGGAAGTGGACGCAATGCGGAATCAGGGGATGCAGGAAAGTTATGTTCCGATGGCGCGCCCTCGCTACAACGCGCCGCCGATGATTCCCGCGGATGAAACGCCGTCGTCCGCGCCGGTGACGCTGATTCTGCGCGACGGCAAGAGTTTGAAACTGGACAGTTATGCCGTGATGGGCCAGCAGATCTGGGATTTCAGCGCCCAGCCGGCTAAGAAAATTGCTATAGCGAGTATTGATTTGCCGGCTTCGCAGAAGGCGACTGAGGCGGCTGGCGGGGAGTTTCCAGAGATTCGGTAATCGAATCTAATCCCAGAAATCCAGACCGAGCAGTTTGCGTCCTAGGGGCGTCAGTTCAGCGGTTGGGTATTTGGTTTTTTCCCATTCGCGAGGGTCGCCAGGAAAGGCGAATCCTTCGGGTGCTCGGCGTTCGCGCCAGGATTCAATGCGGCGCTGGCGGATTTCTTCGTTTCCGCTGTCGGCCGGTGTCATGGAAATATATTGCGCCATGCGGACTTTGTTTTCCGACGTGTTGGGGCGAATGCCGTGGGCGAGAAGGCTGTTGAAGATGAGCAGATCGCCGGCTTTCATGGGCACGGGAACCACTTCGTAACCTTCAATATCCGGCTTGAAGCCGTCGCGCTCGACGGGCTGGCGTTTCTTCCATTCTTCAAAATGATGGAACAGTTCGGGCACGCACTGGAAGCCGCCGGTTTCGCCGTCGGCATCGACGAGTGAGAGCACACCCTGGACGTTGACGGGAAGCGGGTCGAGCGTGGTGTCCACGTCGTTATGGATGAAGCCCATGAAGGCGCGGCCGCTTTTGTTGGGGGTGTTCAGGTTGGCGCGGTCGATGGTGACCCATAGTTTTTCGTCGTCCCAGATGTCTACAAAAGCGTCGTAGACGCGCGGGCACTGGCGGTTGTCCCAAAGCGTCTGGTGATTATAAACCTCCACCATGCCGCTGTTGTTGAGTTCTTTCATGGCGTGGTCGCGCAGTTGCGCAGCATACCAGGTTTGCTGGTCGTTGGGGTCTTTTTCCTCAAACTCCCAAAGGAATTTCACCAGCCGCTGGACGTTCTCGGGCGGAACGGCCTGGCGCACCACCACGAAGCCATACGTCTGCCAGTGGGCGAAATCTTCCGGCGAAAGAACTCGCAGAGGAAGCGTTTTCTTGATCTCGCGAAGCGGCGCGCGCCGGGCCGTCACGTTCAGGCTGTTCTGGCCGGGCTTGCCGGTCTTTTCGGTTACGGGAA
>Ga0116231_10012967_pt1 | contig 11953 bp, 10 predicted proteins | sample S1TSphgellanicum_2_FD_89695 | JGI IMG/M metagenome (GOLD analysis project Ga0116231, IMG submission 89695) | Host-associated microbial communities from peat moss isolated from Minnesota, USA - S1T2_Fd - Sphagnum magellanicum MG | ecosystem: Host-associated > Plants > Peat moss > Unclassified...
ACCAAAATAGTTGAAAGTTGGTCTTGTAGTTGCAAATATTCTCAAATCTAGTCGCAAACGACTATAAGTCGCATGTAGTCGTAAATTGACTGGTTACATTTTGGCTGATTTCTACTAGTGATTCCAATACCAGAACAACCTAGTGTCATACCATTAATACAAACACCACAAACTGTTGGTAATCAATTTGCCATAATATCATGTTTTTTTCATTATCATTTTCAAAATAAATTTGTTACTTCACTTCAAATTAGGCACAATAGGTATGAAACAAAATACCTTGATTGGGCACAAAGAAACTGTTATAATATGTGAGGAAAGTGGACTTGTTAGTTTGAATTATAATGTTTTATTAACCACACTAAATGTTAATATAGTAACAAAACCAGTAGTATTTGTTGTTACAACCAAATCCACAACTATTTATATTAATTGTGGTAAAATAGGACATTCTTGAAACTTCTCATAACGGGTAGAAGGAAATATTAGTAGCACCAACCACCATAGTTAAATTTATAGAACTTGCTGCATGAACTAAAATAGAACGTGTTAAATTGGTTAGAATACATATTCGATACCCTTGTATTATCTGTTCAAATGTTGAACATAGATTCGAAGAATGTCGTAGGAAGTTTAAAATACAAAACATGTTTAAAACTAACATATTAATTCGATTATTTGGTGGGTAAGTAAGTAGGTAAGTAGGTTGATAGATGGGTGGGTAGGTAAATAGGTAGGTACACAAATAGGTGGGGGGGTACGTAGGGTTGTCTATGTTCATATTAAATGACTTGTAATCATTTTTTAATCATTATAATGATAATTGGACATCTATGTTACTTTGTCATTAGTCATGGATGCCATATAGATGAAATAAAAATGATGAAAACTGACAACCCCCATTTTGTTACCAACTCATCAATTACTAATCACATGCCCCATTAATATATAACTATGTTATTTTACTTATAGGATTCAAAGTAATAATTTATGACTAAAGTCATACATATAGTCATTTAAAACTTGTAATCATAAATTTCTTGGTTGAAAAGGATAAAATTCCTTCTAGTGATTGGAATATTTGCATATAACACATATCCTTCATTGTGTGGAAGACCAAAATTGATTTTAGCCAAGAAAATTAAATATCAATGACTATACACTATGCATTAAATGGGTCAAAGTAAAAATGGAGTTGTTGGAAATATTGACCTCAAATGCAATACCCACATTCAAGGGTTAGCATATATTTTTTCATCAAGACCTTGAATGTTGTTTAAATAGTAATTGAAAAGTTTTTTGTATTATCTACGTTCAATTTTTTTGCATCGTCTTTGGTAGTTGTAAGCTTGAATGCAATGATGATTAAGTAGGTGGTTAGAATGCCAAGGTGCTTTTATAGTGTTTTAACCTATGGTTAAAAATTATTTAATAACAATTTGAACAATTTCAATATTAAACATATATCAAGTATTGAATAATAAGTTTTCCATTATTTAGTATATTGATAATTGACTGATTCATGTGAATATTGATCAATTATTGAACAAATGAATATTTTGTAATATTATGTTTCAGATTTCATAATTGCATAAATTGAACATTGAATAATTAAATAGTGAAAATTTATTCAATAATCAATATCAATCAATTTAATAATATTGAATAATTAAATGATTTTTGAAATACTATCGAGAAATTATTGAATATTAAGTAATATAATATTAATTATCCTTTTGTGGGGAACAAGATAAAATGGTTTAGGTTTATTTACATGTGCATTTTCATATATTGTAATACAAAGGCAATTTCAACTTGATTCATAACTAGTCAATTTTTTCGGTCTCTTATTAACAAGTGCTACGATTTTGGAAACAAAAACAACTATTATAGGAATGAAACTAGTTATTAGTAAAAAGAAACCAACAAAAATGTATAAACCAATGCTTCCACATATATTTGATGAATAATCAATGAGCTACATTTGGAAATAGATTATTTCCAAAGATTCATTAATTTTGTTGACATAATTTGGGTTTTGAAGATTTAAAGAAAAAATTCCAACATACTTGAAAATAATATAGTCAGTGTCAATGTTACCAAGGTATTATAGTATCACAATCTTAATAAAAAAAATTGTTATAACAATATGGGAAGATTTTTGTTGACTAATACCACTATAAAAAATATTCAGTTTATTTTATTTAAAATATATTTTAAAAAATCAAAATTCATTGTGAAAGGGAAAATTTAATAAAACTCTTTAATCAAGGAAAATAATCTAGATGAATACAAGAATATAATTTCAATTTGAAATATCACATTTTCTTAAAACTATCCAAGCATTATAATTTTTCTTGTATTTAATTTTATTATTATTATTTATCCTTTATATATTAGGTCAAATAATTAATTAATGATTTCCAAAATTGTTAATTATTACCAAGGTTTTTTTTTCCCCCCATTTTTTCAAGTAGGTGGCTTGGTGGTCATTCACAAGAAGATGAAGCCAAATTTGGTTATAGGTCACATAAAAAAATAGAAGCTTTGTTGAGTTTTCCCCAGTCTTGGCAACCAATATGAATTTATTATTTCAATGTGTTGCCTTTTGCATTTGTTTTTCCAACAAAAAAACATGTGTCCAATTGGTAGAAGATTTTTTTTCTCACCATAGTGCAAAAAAATACATTGATTATTATATACATCAAAACAAAATTGTCCTAAAATTGTCTTCATAGTTGCAATAAAATGACATTATAATACTCAAATTTTCCCAATATGAAAAAGCACGTATTACAACAATGTTGTCCCATTCAGACCGGTTATTTTTAGACCTCAAATGACAATATAGGTTTACCAAAAAAAAGATAGAGGTTTGGGCAAAAGTTTAGCTAAGATTTATTTATTTATTTATTCCTAGACGTAAATGTTTTGCCAAGAAAAAATAAACGTTTTATTGAAAGGTAGAGATTTAATGAAAAAGATATAAAATTTTTGTTGAACAAGTTTATCCAAGAAAAGATTGAAATTTTGTTGAGAAAATAAATGTTTAACCAAGGAGAAATAATTTTTTTTGCAAAGATATAAAGGTTTAATTAAGAAAAGATAGATGATAGGTAGGTAGTGTGAGTAGATAGGTAGGTAAGTAGGTAAGTAGGGGGGTTGATTGTTATTTGGTAGGTAGGGCCAAGATGTAGGTCGTCAGGGTAGCTAGGTCAATAGGGTAACTAAGTGGGAGGTAGTATGGAGGTCAGGGTTGGGAAAAGAACAGCCCAAACAAAAGTGAAAAGCCAGCAACCCTTCGTATACAGGCAAGGTATATTAAAAAGGGTGCAAAGAAAAATAAACCCTAAACCCTTGGGTAACTCAAAAGGATTTCACAACAATAATCTACCATCCAGGTATGGGTATTATGTTTACCATGATGTTCACCTGCAAGTATACCTGAATCCGATCAACATTGGGATCAACTTCTATACCACATCAATACAGCAAAACCCAAACAATGGTAATAACAATAATGTGGAAAGTTCAACAATCCCAACGGTCTGCAACTCCAGAAATTGTCACAGACTGCAGCAAGCATAATATGAAGATCTGATTGCATCAATTGTAAATTCCTTCCAAAATTTGAGCAATTTGCTCTGCCATGCAGAGAATGTATCTCTGATCTCAGTGCTCACCACTGTGCTTTGCTGAACCCTAAATTTTTCTCATCATCATCAATCAACCTCTGCGGCTAAATATGCACAGAATGTTTATTATGGAAGGGACAAAAATAAAGCTAGAAGAATGCTTCACACACATACCTCATTTCTGCTTCAATCGACCTTCAACTCCATGTTGTGTCAATAGCTGTGCACATGATTGACTCTTAATACAACATTCAAAATAAAACAAAAATGATGTTCGTCAAATACCTATGCATGAAGAACTATCAAAATTGCACAGAATTATGCATCACTCGAAAACCAGTATTGTAGATGGAACACAAACTTCAAACCTTCAAAACAGCATGTACTTGGAAATGTACTGTTGAAATGCTAAGAAATGACTCACCTTAATTTGAAAATGATTTACCCCAGCCAAAAGAAAAGTTTGCAATACTCTTCCAGTGAGCAATGATAGGTGTCTTTGCACCCATCATCTATCTGTGTCTTGTACCCTGCAAAAACTGCCAAATATTGAACAAAAATACCCCCATCTTAGAAATATAGAAAAACATAAACTGATTGTACGCAGATTGTAAACCTAAAAATTTGATTTTGAGAATGGGTTCAGAAATCCATATACATTCATGAGTGGCATCTCCTTGTCTATGGCCACAAAATCTTATATTTTTCCTTGCAGATATAAATCTACTGCTATTTGTCCATTTTCTGCTTCACCTCACAGTAGGTTGAGATTCTGTACAACTTTCGTAAAATTAGCTGCAAAACCCATTGTCACATCATAGTCCAAGTAGTAGCAATTCATTCCAAACCCCAAGCAGATAAATGTCGTTGACTACACCAGAGCAACTGCTAGCAAAGATCAACAAAACAGTCATAAAACAATTGTACAGAACCTTACCCTATTCATACAAGTGTCTTCCATGAGCAATGCCTTTGTTTGTCAAGTCTTTTGTCCATTTGCTTATTAGCAGCTGGCATTGTGTCAGGTTGTTCCTGTTCCATGCTCTTCCGCCTTCTTGAAACAGACTTTTCAGCCACAGAAAGATCATAAGTTCTAGTAATTTCAGAAGCTTCAGAGTTTTGGAATGCCTCTGAGTTTGAGACCAAAACCTCAGCTTGGTTGTTGTCATTGCGTGGAACAAGAGGGAATGGAATTGAGAAAAAAAACATGCTCCCTTTCCCTACTGTAGATTCAACACCAATATTTCCACCCACTTGCTCTACATAACGTTTTGCCATGCTTAATCCTAGTCCTGAGACACCACCCTTTTGGACCCATCCTGATGTCACAAATGAGTAGGGCTCAAACAGCCTTGCTTGATCTTCAGCTGAAATTCCTGATTAAACACCAACAACAATAATCTTGTCACAAATTACAAACTCCTCACACAAACTAAGAAAATTTCATTTCAGAACTCAAAGCTACAGGTTCTTAGAGACCTTTTGAATACAAATGGAGATTAGTTTTCCTAAGTGGTGTTTCAATTACCAAGCTAATCCAGAGAACTACTGGAAAGTTTGATAATGTACATTTGGCATGGATGGAAGTGAATGTATTGTAAATGAAATGATAGGAGAACAAAAGCATAGAAATTTGAGCTGACAACAATCTTCATGAAAAAGCTTCTCCAAATAAACCAATCTTACACAACATCCATCAAAAATTGGACTCACCAATTCCACTGTCGCTAACAGAAATACGAAGCCTTGCAACCTTGTTAACTATATGCTTGTTCTGGGATGATGTCTTTGTGAGGATTGAGGTACCAGTGGCTCCTAACAAGGGATCACCAGTTCGAGTGATAGGCTCTGATGACGAAGATGACATACCAGCTAGAGGAGAAAGACCTGTATGCTTACTTTCCACAACTCCCTCACAGTGAACTTTGAGGTCAAGTTTACCACCAGCAGGAGTGAATTTCACTGCATTGCTAAGAAAGTTACCTGTAAGATGTACCGATATTTCAAATTAGAAAGATACAAAATAAAAGTTGTTTGACAAAATGACTTTGAAGACTATGGTTTCACCACAATCAGAGCTGGTCTGATATGCACAAAGAGGATAACCAGTTCAGGCAAATGCCTTACCCAAAGTTTGAACAATCTGTTGTTTGTCCCCAAGCACAAAATGTGAAGCCAAAAGCTTGCTCACAATTTCATCAATGTCCATATTGAAGGCAATCTCCTTTTGCTGAAGTAAGTCTTTTAATCCCCAAGATAAAAACTTAATGACTGCAAGGATGTCAAACTCATCATTGTGAAGCTCCATCTGGCCCACCTCCCATTGCCCTGCAATAAAGAAAAGCAAAAACTCAAATTGAAGATGACATGTCCACCTTCCACCAAACAGGGAAAAGACTGACCCAATAAACAACTTTCACATCTACAAATTAGTTCACATCCCAAAAACCATATCTATGAAATTGCAGCCAAATCTCCAAACAATAATTTGAAGTTAACATGACAATGATGCAGTCATAACCTTATGAGAGTTGCTCACAAAGTGCCAAACCATCACCTTCATCACAAATAGCAGTGACAAGCTGCAATGACCACACTGACTTCATCAGCTCCCAACAGTGGGTGTAGTAGAAAGTATAAAATAATCTGCCAAATTCTGTCGCATTTCCAGAAGCAACGAGGATAACCCAACAACCATACATAGGCCTCCATAAGAACAAGAAAGCATATCCAAAGTCTTATGATATGCACAAAGAAGACTATCCATTTACCTACTCACTTGAGCATATCTGAACTAAAAGAAGATCAAGAGATGAAGTGAAATAGTCTTTCTTCTCATTACTCACAGCCTTCATCTGCCCTTACAAATCCTAATATCACAGCAAAGTTGTACACCTTAACTCAAGGACAATACCCCCATGTACTTCACAACACCCAAGTGAAGCCAGGGACAACATGTCAGTGCATTCATGGCAGAATTCAGAAAGTGATACTGTAATAAAGAAGGAAGGCTTTAAGTGCTATAAATTGAACCCACATCAACAGTACATTGGAGTCCTGCACTAACCCATATCTGTGACATCATCAAGAACACTGGCCATGGTTTCTGCACAGTTCAACATCATTCCCACCAAGTCCATCTTGTCTGTGACATCCCCAATTGGGCCTGCAGCTCCATCTCCAGATGCTTTCATGTGGCCTAGTCCCAGCACTATGGCATTGAATGGCACTGCACAAAAGATCAGAAAGAAACAAAAACATTCCACACTCTTTAGATACATTTCTCCTGCTGATGTGACCACCATCACAATTCTGTGCACTGTAATTAGTCTCTTCACATACTTAAATTCCATTTCATAAGATGGGCATGAGAATGCATGCAGGAATGTGGCACTATCTGCTTGCTGCAGCTGCTGCAAACCACATGAGTCCAAATTGCACATGAATACCGAAGGCTGTGCTATGGCTTTGCTGGATGTATAAGATCTGCTTCTTCTCCATATTTCTTTGTTTTTTTTTGGTTGGGTTTGTTTCTGAAGATGTAACAAACCAGGTAAGGAGGTGCTAATCACCTCTGATATTGTGGAAGACATAAGCCATGAACTGCTGCTTAGTTCGTTGCGCCTGCTGCAATTTCTCATTCGCTAGCTCAATTCTGATCCTCCTGTCTTCAATCTCCTGACAGTGCCAACAGCTATCATCTGCTTCTTCATGGGAGGGGGTCCACAAACATCCCTCATAGGAGGTCTCCCAAGCCCCGGACATTACGATGGTGAATAATGCAAATAGAACTCCCAGAAATGGACAAGCCTTGAAGAACGTATTGCTGTCGAAGAGAAACCCGACTCCGGGGCCATGATGATGATCTTCATCAAGAAGATTCACGGAACTGTTCAGTAGTGGCACGGTCACGGGCTCGTAGTACTGGAGGACACTAGACCTGGACGTCAAGAACCGGATGTAGACGTAAACTATGAAGAGAGCTGCCACGATCCTGAGCAAACAGTGACCGACTTGCAGAAACAACGCGAATCTCAATTGTCGATCAACCTGGACGTCGTCGACATCGGTACTCCCAGCACAGGTAGCATCATTAACGGCAGCTTCATGGTTTGCAATCGTGAGGGACTCCGTCAAGCGCGTTGCGAAGGAAAATTTCCTTGCCAGCAGCATGGCGGCAGGAGGCAGGCTAAGAGTGCGCCGGTCCTTCGACGGGTGATTCTTGTAAACAAAACTATCAAGCAATCCAGCGGCCTTGACAAGGGGAGGGGGAGGGGAGACCGAAACCTGGTGCGAGACTTCGCAGAAGAGATTCTTGAGTGCTGCTGCTGCTTCCGATCCTTCTCCGCTAGCCTGCTGTTCGTTGGAAGGGAATGCAGATCCATGATTCAATGCAGTCTGCTTGTTCCATGGCAACCCTAAGTGAAGCTCCTTCCTAAGCTGGCTTATCATTCTGATCAAGCTTTTTGTGTTGCTTTTCGTGTCATGTTCGAAATCCGCGCTCTTATTATGTCCGTGAAGATGGAATGCTGCTCCTCCATTCTCACGCACCATGGAGATCGCATTACCTGCTGCAGCAGGAAGTTCAAATCCTGCTCCTCCTGTCATTGAAGCCTCTCGATCATCATCATTACTCTTCTTATACACAGCATGATGCTGCGACTGCGACGACGGTCGAGACATTGCTGCCGAGGTTCCGGATTCACCTTGCCGTCGAACTCTCATCATCATCCTGAGCCCTAGCTACTTGCGAATTCTGCACACAACAGCCAAAAGAAAACTCTCCAAAACTCGGAGCCGAGGACTCTTTTTCTTGTCCGTCCTTTACAAATTCCCACTCATTGTCAAAGCACGCACCAAAACAGAAAAGACTTCACACCCCGGGCCTGACTTCCTTCCTTCCTTCCTTCTTCAAAGAAATCCAACGCTGAACTCCGTTCCGCGAGCTCCAAAAATTAAAGAGCAACCAAGAAAGAATCCGTTCAAACATTAGACGCAGACACAGAGGAGCTTTCGAAAGCAGAGAAACAAAACAAAGAAGGGAAACTGATGCATAGCCACATAGGCATGCACAGTCAGTGAGACGTGTGAAGAACTTACTCATATGAGATTCAAGCTTAAAGCCGAGAGAAGGATTTTTTTTTCCGGAAGATTATGTAGACAGAGAGGGACGAATTCTCGATGAGAAGAGAGGACGGAGAGAGAGACAGAGAGACAAAGAGAGAGAGCTTCAATGTGAAGCTCGCGAGCGAAGACTCTGCAATGCAAAACTGCAACTCTCTGCAAACTGCAACTCTAGTTGACAAATGCGTAATTGCAGTCGGGAAGATGAACCACGTGGTATGCCGAAACCATGGGCGCATGGATGGTGTGGATGGTGGGTATGCCGAAACCATGGGCGCATGGATGGTGTGGATGGTGGGGGGAGCGGGGTGGAGGTGGGGTGTTTCGAAATGCCATAATCATGGTCACCTCAAATCCAGACCTCAAATCCAGACCACCAATGCAGAGACATGAATCTTAAGACCTCGCTTGAAATCAGAACCTAAGAAGAAGACCGTCAATTTCTTTCAAACTTAAAAGATGGATTTTGACAATTTACAAAAATTCATGCCGGAGACTCAAGACTAGAGTGTTGAATTGGGAACGGGTTTATCAAAATTTGTTCACACGATGGGGGGTGTTTCCAAATGCCGGAATTATGGTCACCTTTTCAGGTTCAGCACCTGAGTGGCCGAATAATTCTTTTATTAAAATAATCCCACTTGGGAGTAAAAATAATAATTTATGGAGTTTTGACAGAAAAAAAACCTAAGTCTCCACCAATTTTTGTATTTTTCTCTCCCTTGTAATTTCCTTAAAGTTTCAACATTTCTAACAAATAATTTCTTCAAAATTTAGCATTTTCAGAAATAATTTTTAATTATCCTCGAACTTGAAAAGGCGCTACAATTTTTGTTATTTTCAAGGTTCCCAGTTCATACCCAAGGTCGTGTAGTAATTGAACGAGGACCAAAAATGTTTGGTGTGTTTCTAAATGTGTCTTGTGAATTATAATACATGTCAATCAAATTATAAATTAGGGTAAAAAAAAAAACTTTGTAAGGAGTATGTCAAGTGTGAGACATGATGTTTTAACTCAAAAAAGATCTTTTTATTTTTGCAACTCATCATTTTGGCACTTACAATTTCACCTGTCAAAAGAAAGGCAGAAAGATTTCTAACTCTAGTTCAAATACTTGTGTTGATGACTTCAACTGAGAAGGCCCAAAATTTTCATTAAAACCCTACCAGATTTGTTTTAGGGTTTTTGGAACCCGCATTACCACAAGTGCAATTGTATACTACAATGGCAGGCAGGTCTTTACCCACATTTTCTAGGTGGGCTTTCTGCCTTTCATAAAGACCTGGGCCGATTTTTCTAGTGTAATCTGAGAACATGCCCTTGATCCTGATGGAATGTGAGGCAAAACCAATTCTGCATTGGAGAAACTCTCTCTCTCTCTCTCTCTCTCTCTCTCTCCAAGGTTCCTAGCAAACCCAAAGCTAGATTCCAACTCGCACTAATTGTGCAATGATCATTGTAGGTTTTAATTTTTTTTCTACCAACTTGAATAAATGTTGAAGTTGAAAACTCTTCACCAACAAATGAGAACAACATATATTATTACATCACCTTTGTGCACTAGGCTACATCAAAACAAGTGATTTTTCCAAAGGTGAAGAAGATGAATGAAGATCATGGGGGGTCAGGTTGGTGTAGGCATCCAACTTTTGCCAACAACCTCTTTGTTGTTTTGTAAACAACACGCAAGTCTGGAAGAATGGGCGATTTCCAAAGCTAACAAAACATTTGTCACAATATAATTAGCTTTTGTGCTTCAAGCTTGGTAGAGTCAGCCCCAGTACATGCGAGGGCCTGGAATCTCACCTTGATCCATTATTACACAAAACACTCCCATATCATTAGAGTTATATGTAAAGTCACCCTCTGTTTCATCCCCTATCTCTTCTGCCTTGGCCCCCTATCCCCCCCTCTTTCAGTGGTATCCAGAAAGTAAGGAAATTTTATTAAATCTGGGTATGAAATGCTGAAACTCAGCATTTAATGCAAAAGAGAGTAAATATAGTAGTTGTACAGGTAGGAGCAGTGAAAATATACGTAGTAGCAGTGCAGGCGCTCAGGCGCTCAAGAAAAAGAAACACAAGATGAAACTCAGTTTACCACCAAAATTTCGTGGAAAAACTAGTTTGGGTCCTAGTTATTTCCTTGGGTAAAATTTTCATTCCCAGTTACGCGTTTGATGCCCTATTATGCCGAACCTGGCCGTTCTTGCACCCTAATCGCCTGACTTGATGGATAACTCTATTTTATTGATTTGATGATCCTGCCTTTTGTTGTGGCAAGAACATGAAAACGGCCTTTGTTGGGTGTTGCAACAACAATAGGATAAAACCCTACCACACTTAATTAACGAACAAAAACATCCTACGGAACAATATTGCCCTTGCTAACACACCTAAACGGCAGTTGGGGTGCTAGAAGCTATGTTTGTTTGTAACAATCTGGAAGATTTTTTGGAGTAAAATAAGAAAGTTTGAGCCTATTTTTGGTGTCCCGGGTGTGACCTTTTCAAAGTGTCAAGCAAATTGGCAACACCTGGGCATCCAAAAGAAGGGTAGGCCCAGCAGCCACAAATATCTCAAGTTTGTTACATGCCATAATATTACTGCCCAATAGCCCCAAAATTTAGGAAACAGCCTATAATAACATAGGGTTTTTTTTTAAAAAAATTAATAGGGTTTTTTCTAAAGGTTTCTTTTGGGTGCACCCATGATGATGAGCATTTAGGTGGATTTATTTCTGTTTACTGGAAGCCAAAGTGGAGAAGTTTAGAAATTTTTAGCTGCCCAGGTTCACCAGCACCAACATTGGTATGCTTACCTTTTTGAGCCCTCTTAATGAAAATAGATTTATCTGTTTATTCTTAAAAAATTATGAAGAAATTGACGCTGATCTTTACACTCGATAAAGCCCTTAGTAAAGCCCTCCGTCGGATGCTTTACCCCCACAGTTACTTATACATGTCTCGGCTTTAGTAGGGTGAATTTCTTGTCAAATTTTTATTCATCCTTTACTTGGCTGATATAATAAAATCCATATACCCACCCAGCAATCAAACCCAGAAAAAAAAAAAAAAAAAAAAAAAAAAAATTGGGCAACCCGGAAAAAAAAAAAATATTTTCTTTCATAAGCCAAACCGAATTTCTTTTTCCCCCCCACCCCACCCAAACAAAAAAAAACAACAAAACCAAAA
>Ga0116231_10012968_pt1 | contig 11951 bp, 11 predicted proteins | sample S1TSphgellanicum_2_FD_89695 | JGI IMG/M metagenome (GOLD analysis project Ga0116231, IMG submission 89695) | Host-associated microbial communities from peat moss isolated from Minnesota, USA - S1T2_Fd - Sphagnum magellanicum MG | ecosystem: Host-associated > Plants > Peat moss > Unclassified...
AAAAAAAAAAAAAAAAAAAACTTATTGCAAATGTTTTCCTAATTTTGAAACATATTCATTTTTCCAATTCGGATTGAAAATAATGGGTTGAAAGTATGTTTGAAAAAAAATCACAATTATGCATTTTAAACATATTTTCTTCCAACTTACAAACATTCAAATTACAATTTGATGCTATAGGTGCATCATCTACATATGTTTGCATATATATAATTGGGTGTTTCATGTTGTATGAACCCAGTTGTAATCAATTTTTTGAAGTCGGACAAAAGTCAACATTAAAGCAAGTAGAGTGAAGCCATGTAAGTTTACTAAATGTGTATGTAATTGTATCCTTGACATTATTTGATTATAACCTACTATAAGATTGATTTTGTGGGACATCCACAATTGTAATGAAGCAAACTACTTTTTTTTGTCTACTATAGGTTGTTAATACCCTTTTAACATGGAGAACATACAATTCTTTCTTGAATTATAATGATATAATGTATTTAATTAATTATTGACTTTTGAAAAGTTTAAAATCAACAAATGACCATTTTGGAGATGGAAATTTGAAAAGAAACTTTCATTTGGGGGTCACCATATGATGCAACAATAAATATTAATAAGTTTTGTTTCATTAAATGATCCAACAAATAGGTGTTTCCAAGTTTTGCCTAAAATTCAATAGAAAACTTGATCTTCACCACCAAATTAAAAAATTATAGGATTTATAATTTATTTTAGGATTAATTAATTAATTATATGATTGATCTTTATTTTTTAATTTAATACATATTTATTTCATTAAATTTTTAATGAAAAAATATTTTTGAACACCATTTTGACCAATTAATTTCAAAAAAACTTGATTTTTATTTTCATTATTACAAAAAAGTGAGGAAGACTAATATATGCATGTACTTCTCTGAAGATTTACATGTTGAAGACAAATGTGGACATTTTGCCAAACTTCACATTTGATTTTGGAACTAAGTTTCGTGAGGTGATTGCTTTCATCCCTTTTTCTTGGAAAACAACTTGGGATTAAAGTCTATCCAAAGGACTTCCTAGATACATATTGACAATTATTGATTGGATTTGTTTGGAAGATCATGTACATATTTTTGACATAAACATAACTTTTTCATTTTTCAAATTCACAGTTTTTTTGGTAATAGGGTGTTTGCATGCTACATTGGACTTTAAGGAGCAAAACTAGATGTATATATGTATATGACTAAAAGTATCACAACTTAAAATTCATTTATTTAATTTTTAAAAAACTACATTTAGTTGACTTGGGCTTTAAAAAAAAAAAAAAACCATGAATATCAAAATAAAATAAAATTTTGGAGTAAATATGCACTAATCACATTATAAAATTGTTTAAAACAACCTATTTGATGGCAATATACCTTTTTTTTTTACTAATTCAAAAACTTAGTTTTAATTTTGTGAAAAAATTAAATCAATACCTAAGGCATTTACATTTTGAATCGAATTTCTTTTACAACCTACAAACATCATAATCATCACCATTATTATAACATGATCTAATATGGAAGGTTGAAATATAGTTAAATATAACATTTATAATTTAAAACAATTCAATTGAAAAAACATAGATGGAGGATTGTTCCTTGTACATACATACATTGATGTGCATAATTGCATTGACAAATTCCAACTAATATTTTTTTGTTTAATCCTTTTGTTAAAACAATTGTTTTATGACAAATATTGTATGCTACAAAAGTATTCCATTTAAGGATTGTTACATTAATTTTTCAACATAATGATAGATTAAGATGTGAACCACCTTTTTATTGCACATTTCAATAGAAAAAATCTTGTCCATACCAATTAACGTTAATACAACTAGCTTGTGATTATTGTCCAAATGGACAATTTTTGCAACTGAAATTCAAATGCAAGCAATCTTACATTGTAGGTCAATCACAAGTGTTTATAGTTGTAAATGCAACTATAGGTTGTCCACATGTAATGAATTGGATGATAGTAGGATGAAAAAATCATTTACTAGTAACTAAGTTTGATGGCATCCACTGATGGATGATAACTTAGTTGTTTTTGTTAACAACCATGTAAGGTGTCCATTTATGAAAGTATGAATTCGATTACATGATCAGTAGGCTAGGTAATTAAACTAGGTAGGTAGGTAGTTGTGTGAGTCATGGATTATAATACCACAAATTGTTAAGTTTTAGTTCCATAATTTTCCTTAATATTAATGATTTGAATCTTGATAAACCTCCAAGTAATAATTATTAAGAGTTGAATTAGCTTTTGGATATTTTAACGTAGAAGACTTTTTTATTTAAATTGATGCAAGGTTTAGTTAATTTTAGGAGCTAGTAAACCTTTTAAGTGCATGATCATTTTATGTTGTAGAGAAGGGAAAAGGGATGTAAAATTAGATTTGATTTATTGATATATTGGAAATACAAGCCCATAATTAGCAATAACATCTCACCATGACAATATTAAGTTAGTCTGTAAAATAATCTTCAGGCATGAATGATGTACTTGAAAGATTTCTGAGATGAAATCCTAATACATCTTTATTTAGTTTTCACTTTTATCAGATTCTTAAATAAAATCAAAATCAAACTTAGGCATTAACATTTCCACTTGAGTGGCCTCCGGTGAATTACAATTTAGTAAACAACTTTAAGGGGATAGATCACAATTACAAAATCTCCAGAATGCGACGAATGGTGCGAATTAGGTATTCGTCTTGATGCTCCATGGGAAGGGGATTGATTGGGCCTTGCAACTAACGATAATGGCCATCACCAAGAACCCAAGTTCGACAATGAAGACGAACATCGTTGTCTTCACATTGACACTCTTCAAACCTTTCTGGTGCGGCTCCACAAGCATGAACAAATTCTAAATAGATTATTAAAGCATGTGGGTTAGGAGACAATCGACGATCCCATGCCAAACGATCGACTCGAGTGCGCACCATTCTTTTGGACGGTTTTTCTTGGCGCGATCGTTGAAAGACCTTCATGTCAAATGGTGCTTCTTCAAACTCTTCCTTTTCTACTAGTGAAACTGAAGGATTCGAGGGTGTAACGACATCATCCGCCATGACTAAATGCTCACCTGCATCAACAAAAAACCAAGAGGGTAGCAGAGACAATGTGGTACTTGCGTTTAGAAGGGGTTAAGGTTCTTTTATTTAACAAATTAGGGTAGGCGTAAGGTGTGGGAGTGACTACGGAACTTCATGAAAACTCGAACATCCTAGATCCAATGGAGTCATCGAACCCTAATTTCGATGGTGGATCTAGAAGGATGTGATGGTCAACGAACGAAAAGGATAAAGATCAAGCTCAAGAACCTCATCAAGATATCCAAGATAAGGGGAAGGATGAATCCTCCAATCCCATTAGTCATGAGGATTGTCATCCTATTTGATTGGAGGATGGAATATTTTTTGTGTCTCATTGGGCCTAAGAATTCTCATCCTAAAATCAATTGGAGGGCAAATCATTCTCAATTCTCATCGGCTCTTGAAGGATGAGGGGTCCATTGATTGGAGGGAAGGATTTCAAAGCTTCCATTGGACAAGGGGAACAAGCTCAAGGAAAGGTCATGGAAGCTTACCAAAGGAAAGAGGAATATCTTGTGTGGAAAAAAAAGAAAAGGAGGAGAATGAATGTGTGAAAAAAAAATAGTTCTTATGTGTGGAAAGGTTGTTCATGGAAAAGATGTGTGCAAGAAATAAGCATGGAAGGAATTCCATGACAAAGCTTTTGAAGTTTTATTTCAAATAATTGTTCCTCCCAAATCCACCGTTGGATTTGTGTGAAACTTAAAACAGTTCTTGTTTAGGAGGTGTAGAAGGTTCTTTCTAATTTTTCAGCATCATCGGGGTTGTTGTAAGGGAGCTACGCTTGCTGGAAGTAGAGGGTGTTTATAGTGGAGTTCATGGAAGGATTTCCATGACAAAACCTCTGGAGTTTTATTTCAAATAATTGTTCCTCCCAAATCCATCGTTAGATTTGTGTCAAACTTAAAAAAATTCTTGTTTAGGAGGTGTAGAAGGTTCTTTCTAAATTTTCAGCATCATCAGGATTGTTGTAAGGGAGCTACGCTTGTTGGAAGTAGAGGGTGTTTATAGTGGAGTTCATGGAAGGATTTCCATGACAAAGCCTCTAGAGTTTTATTTCAAATAATTGTTCCTCCCAAATCCACCATTGGATTTGTGTCAAACTTTAAAAAGTTATTGTTTAGAAGGTGTAGAAGGTTCTTTCCAATTTTCAGCATCATCGGGGTTGCTGTAAGGGAGCTACACTTGCTGGAAGTAGAGGGGGTTAAAATTGTTTTTTTTTCCCCTCAATCGAGGCAAAGTGATTTTTAATCCTAGGGCTTAACTCTTGATCAAAAGAATAAAAACTTATAAGATTTTGTACCATGGCTCCTTTTTAGATTAACTTTTCAAAAATCAAATGCATGTTAGATTAAGAGGTTATGTGTAGATGTTATGACGAATGGAACAAAAAGGGGTTCAACCATCATGCGTGACATTGAATGAACATCAACATAATGCCCCTTCACATTCCATCATGGTGAGTTATGATTTTCTCACAATGTCTTTGTATCTTCTAAGTGGACACAACGCATTAGATTCTTAATGAACTTCATTGCATTACATTGAACCACTTTACTTGTTAGACTACAACTACATAGTAGTTCCACTTTCAAGCGAGTTTGTGAGTGCATATTTTCATGTTAAGGGTGTGCAAGAATGCCTCACAAGTTGCATAGGTACTTAATTAGGTAGGCTAATTAGTAGGTAGATTACGTTAGGTAGATAGGTAGTTAAACCAATTGTGTTAGGCTACATAGGTAGGTGGACTAAGTTAAGTAAGTAGCTAGGTTATACTAGCTAGTAGGTAAATGGGCTAAGTAGGTAAGTTTGGTAGGTAGCTAGGCCACATAAGTAGGTAGTTGTGTTAGATTAAGCCAAGGTTAGGCTAGGTAGGTGGGTCCATTCAAGGTTGGGGTACACAAAAGAAATGTTTTGTTCCAAAACCATTATCAAAACGTTATTTTGAATGACCATTACATTACGAAATAATTTATTTGGTAAATTTGATTTCTTCATTACATATTCACATACTTTTTGATTAAGATGGTGGTGAATTTTTGTGATTTGGATGATTAGAACATGTTTTTAAATGTCCTTAAAGATGGTTCAAGAACCCTATCCCATTGCCTAATTTTATCAAACATGAATTAATAGGACTAACAAGATTTGTTCAAATTGCTCCATATTTTAACCAAAAACAATAAAATATATTATACATGATTAGATTAATTTCTAGTATCATAAATTACCAAATGTGGTGGAATTGATGCTAGAATCTTGGATTTTTTTCAAAAAAAAGGTTGTTTTAATAAGGATAATCAAATTAATTTTGTTCATTACAAAATCACATTGTCAAGGTTTGGAAAGAAATATAAGAGATGTGAATGAAAGAAATAGGATATTATTTGATGTTTTTAATAAGGTTTTAACACTCCAAATGAGAGTATCTCAGTTTAGAAATGTCATGTAGTCCTACATTCCTTTTTGGTTTATATTTGAACATGACATAATTTGTTCAATTGATTTGAATCATTATAACACACATTGGTTGAAAGCCTAAACATACATCATTGTTTAGCATTTCATAACATTGATTTTGATTTAAGATGTTAGGACACATGACAAAATGATGTCATGGTTCCTATTGTGGTACCCCAACTATGAATGCACCTAGGTCCTTTAATTTAAGTAAATAGCTAGGCTAGGTAGGTAAGTAAGTAGGCTAGGTTGATATATAGGTAGGTTGTTAGGCTAGGTATACTACATAAACCTATAGGCTAAGTAGGCTAGATAGGTGGCTAGGATAGTAGGGTAGACTACATAGGTAGCTCTAAACTAGGTATGTTAAGTGGATAGTTACATAGTTAAGTTTTGTAGTCTAGGCTAGGTAGGAAGGTTATGTAGATAACTAGGTAGGTTAAGTAAGTAGGATAAATAGTTAAGTACATTGGTTTGTATGTATGTAGGAGAATAGTTAAGATAGGCTAGATTGTAGTTCAAAAGAAAATGTTGATAAAAATATGGCACAACACAATATTTACTTGTTAAAGATGTGGTGCAATGGTTGATGACGTGGTCCTTCAATGTGAAGGTGAGAGTTCAAGTCCTCATAGTTGCTCCTATATTTATATACCTAGCCCAAGTTAATCTACCTCATAGGTGGGGTGCCTAGCCTAGCCTAGAGGCTGAGGTGCTTAGCTAGGTAGGTTATCTAGTTTAAATTTTTAGCTTAAGCTAGGTCACCCAACTTATATTAACTTTTTATTACCTACTTATGTAATAGATACGTAGGTAGGTTAATAAATAGGTCACTAAGTAGGTAGTTAGGTAGGCTAGGTTAGGATAAATGGCATCATTTGGTTAGGCATCTTGCTATAAAAACAAGAATTTGTGACTAATGCCATGTGGATCTCCCTTGTGACAAAGTGTCTTATGTGACTTGTCTAAGGTGACTACAACATCTTTAGTCAATAATCCAATTGATAATCCACACAAAAATTCTAGTGCTTTGATCACTAAACCTTTTCCAACTATGTTCCCAAATCATTCATTTTTGCTTATAGTGAAAATTGTAACATTGTGTTTTTTCTTTTCACCATACCATGCAAAAACACATTGGGAATACATTTGCAATGTAATATGAAGGGTGGGATCATTCTTTTGCACTTCTTTGCAAAGCATTTTTTTGGAAGCAATTTATGTTATCAAACAATTTGATCTTTTTACAGTGTTTTGTTCTTGGGAAAGTTGCAATTCAACAAATGTTCTTATGGATATGCTCTGAATTTGCTCAAGATGAGGAACTTTGGCCATGCATATGGAAAATTGGGGTGGTATGAACCATGGGCATTTCTAAAAAATGGAGTGGTGGAGAAGGTATTTCATATCTCAGCAAATTGCAGAGTGAGGTAGTGGATATATTGTATAATTGTTCACTGGTGGCAATGTTCCACGCACACATGTTCTCAAGCACACTTATGAATGTTTTGAGGTATGCAGATCTTATACAATAGTGCTGGCTTACAGATGACTCTTCATTACACTTCCACAATTTTGTTTAAGAAGAACAAGATACACACCTAAAAAAACCAGTGAGACAGAGGCAGAATGTTATTCAACTGCTACAAAAAAGATGGATCAAAAGAGAAAATATCTAGCATAGCAGCTCAAAAATATGTAGTTGTGATTGCCAGAACAAAAATGCTCGTCTTTGTATTTGGGAAGATCATATGCACAAGAGATATTGTAATCAACAATACTCAGTTGTTGGCTTGCACAAAAAAGCAATTAATGTTCAGTCCAACTTCATATCTATGAGATTGCAGAAAGAAGGCCACAACAACATTGGAAAGGTAATGGTTATGTCAATTCTAGCTAAACCAAAACAAACATGCCAAGAATGAGAGAACAATTATAACTAGTGTTGGGTGTTTCTCAGATTTTTCTGAGAACCGTTGATTCCAATTCTTCTCATCACTTTGGAAAACAGTACTGGTACTAAAAAAGACTTTTTTCTACACGTTTTAGAGAAATTTCCAAGTTTTCAGATTTTCAATTCTATTTTTTTTTAAGCCAGTTCTCAAATGGACAGTTCTCAAAAGTTGATAAATGTCGATTTCCTTAGGTAGTTCTTTCAACCCAATTACCATAATTCATTTGTTTAAAATAACAATAAAAATTCTAGAAGACACTCATTGGAAGGTAAATGTCCTAGCTAAAAAACTTTAAAATTCCAGAAAATTATTTCTAAGTAGATCCTATCTACCCCTAGACTAACCTCTTAGAGCCCTATAGCTGAGAACAACCACTGAATAATTTTTATTACTCTAGACAGTTTTCAGAATTTTTTTCCAAGAGGGCAGTTTTCAAAGGGTTGGTTCTCACTTGAATGAGAACCAAGGGCTGGGTGTCAATCTGGGTACCATCAATGGTGATACTCTCTAATTTTCATGGTGAGAGCTGATCTGAAAACAGGACCAGTTCTCACCTCAATTTTGATAACCACCCATAACTGATTATAACCTTGTGATATCACTTGTTGGAGCAATAGACCTTTATGAATAGAGGTGACTAGTTACCATTGTTGATCCCCACTAATTTCACAGTTTTGATGGTGGGTATAAGTAAATAAGTATTATATAATCTGCTAAATTTCTGGCCAACAAAAACATTTTACAAATGTCTGTCTCCTGAGTTTCTGTCACATGTCTGGAGACAATGGAAAATAAATTATGATGTTATTCCATTCCATTCCATTCCTTGAATACAGAAAACATAAATTGTCAATCAAGCACTTCGCTTTATTTTTATTAACGAAACAGAACAGGGGTTGGAGATCCAGGTGAAATTCCACCACTTTTGCATCATGTCCCACCATTGTGTATCAAAGAAAAAGTGTAAAACTTCAATTCAACATCCCAGGGGTGATGGCTTGTTGGTATAGTCCCTCATAGGACCCTCAGACCACAAAAGGTCTCGAGTTCAAACTCAATGGTGTATCAGGTGAAACTGCTACTGTTGCTCTGCCCTTATGAGCTTGACTTGGGGCCAAAAGCTTGTCATGTCAGGTCTGCTGTTGTGCTTCAAAAAGGGAACTTCTGTTTTTTCTTAAAAATTACCAACAGCAATGTCGCTTGACTGACTGAACACCAGGCAAAGGGACTTTTATTCAATGGATGTCAAATTGGAAGACTTGATTCCAAAAAAGATGAAGCAATTACAAAAGAAAGAGACAAGAATCAGACAACAACCTGCAATGAAGCTGGGTCCTCAAACCTGGCCACTATACCAGTGTCCAGTGTCAAATTAGAGGTAGGAAAAGTCCTTGTGTGCAAGGAGAGGGATGCCAACTCTGCCGTCACCACCCTAGATAAGACAGACTCCTGCATTTTTTGCAGGGCCATTGAAATCCATCATCTAAACAATGTAATGATGACAAAAGACGGAGCTGTAGAGACTTTTCATGTCCCAAACTTTGTTGGGAAATTGTTAGTGCAAACAGCCAGAGATTTCCAGCACCAATGGTCAAAAGGTAGCTTGTGACAATGCCTGAGCCTGACCCCACCACTGGTTCAGCTCCTTCCTCAGGAGAACCAGTATATTACACTTTGCTTACACCACAACTTGAGACCGCAGCAATGGTGGCTGCGGATGCTGTTGTTACAATTCCTGCACCTTTCAAAGCCACGATTTCAAATATCATGGCCTCTTGTCACAGCTTTCCTGCATGGCTTCATCAAATCAATTACATGGATTTGAGTACTCCATGAGGTGATGTGCAGTGCTGTCAATTCCAGATTCAGGCACACACTGCATCAGAGCTCCAAAGCTGCTCAGCTTCTGCCCCCTCTTGATGCACTGCCTGCATTCCATAACCTCCTGGACCAAAAACCCTCTCCACAAATAACAATTACATGCTCAATGTTGTATGGATGTAAGTCAGTTTCTGGAGATCAAGCATAACAGGAATCTATGCTCTGCTGAAAACTCCAAGTGTGTACCTTCTTGTTTGACACCCAATAAGCTTGCTCCTGGATATGTAGCAGCAACTACATCAGCAAAATATCCCAAAACAAGCACTGCCCCTGCCCTCCCAAAAAAAAACCAAACTAGTATATGAAATAACATGGGTGTGCAGCCAACAAGCTCAACATGGATGTACCTATTTCAGAGGATGTCTCTGCAGACTCCAGAACAAGACACTTATTGACCAGAACTTTAGATGGAATAGCCCCTTGTAAGGACATTCTCATTACCCTTCAAATTCTTACTTGCACATGCACACAAACACAATTGATGCACCCACTGCCCATGCTTCAAAATGCCAGTCACACCAGCAACCTATACATATCAAATTTGGGAACAGAATATGCAATTAAAATGGATGATTGCACAGCAGATAAGAAGGTTTGAGCATGGATATGTACCCAAGTTTGTACCTGTCTTGAGATAGATTTCATCAACCTTCACAATTTCTCTAAGGCCACACACCACAGAGAACTGTAGTTTTGCCTCCGATGCATCTACATGCTGTTGACATCACAGGGCACCAGTAGATTTCAAGTGAACAAGAAGTACATTCATTCCAGATCAATAGGCTAGAGAGATCAGCTAGAATGCAATGTTTCTGCACTGCACCCTACACCAATGTCTCCCACTTGTTGGGCCATTCTCCTTGCAAAGGTATTTTGACCAAGCAAGAGAAGTTCTAGTGGTGCATGAGACATAATTCACATGGTGAAACTTTGGTGCAGGTGCAGATGCAGGAACATAGCATTACAGCATATTTATAAACAGCACTGGTGTGCAGTAGCAGCATGATCCATTGCTGGACAGTCCACAGTTCCCAAAGAAATCAACAAAGCTGTCACTCTCTGAGTTCAATTCCACTCAACATGAAAGAAGGATTGCAAAAGCTTATGCCAATGATCAGATTGGCATCGCAAGAAAACTACATTTGAACACAGAAATTATAACAGATTCTAAGGATCCTGGAACAAACTGCTCAATTTCCCAAGATTTTATATCAGAAAATATCTACAAACTGTGGGTTTTATCCCCTTGGCTGAATTCCCAAGCAGACTCAATGCCACAGACCAGAACCAAACAACTGCTTCAGATATCAATCAGCATGCAAATTTTACTGGAACATTGCAGTTCAAGATTGCTCTTGGCAATTAATGATAACTGTACATGAAGAACTCATGTGTGGTACTACTGCACATATGACACAGTAGGGCTCACAAGATAGAGAACTTGCAACAGTGGCCAGCACTGAACATTGAGAAAATTCAAAACAATCCCCAAGTGTGTACCCAATAAAAAAAGCCATTTTCTGGCAAACTGGTGCTGCAGGGCAAAAGAACCAGAAAGAAACTAGATAAATGCAGCATCATAGGGACTGAACTCCAAAGGGTAAACATAGCATGGTATCAAGCAGGAAAACCCATGAACCCACAAAAAATTGATCTCTGTCTGTTATGTGGCAAAAAGGAAAAGTGACATACTAAACCCATGAGCTCAACATGTTGAAGGTGACTCTTTTCCCCTGAGGACCCAACCAGATGACTAATGTCATGAACTGCCACGTGAGGCAGAACAGCAACAAAATTGTACTACAACAGGGACTGTTCACCATCCACAGGCACAACTGAGAAGGCAGCACCCGGGGAAAAAAAACACACACGTACACACACACACACACACCAGCAATTGAAAGACAACCAGAGCTCCCAATCTACCTACACAAAATTCCTCCAGACAATGCTAATGCTGAGCTGCAGAAGAAGGCCGAATGATAAGTAACGAGAGATTGCATGGGGATCTATATAGCACTGCACCACAGCAGCAGAGGCTGCTACACTAGGGTCCCACCTGATCTATCTATCTATCTATGGCCGTCTCCTGATCATCCATGCATATGATAGATGCATTCACAACAACTAATCCTTCTTGTAAACAAAGATAGGAATGAGAGGAAGCCACAGGAAAGGAAAAAGGAGAAAAAGATAGATAATGGGTTCACCTATTGCTTTGTATTATCAATCAAATCCCTCCCTTGCATCACGTTGCACTCCCTGCAATCACGCATCCATCTCTGTTGCTGTTGCAATGAAAGATCTTCCTTCGTAGCCTTTTTCCCTTCACCTCTTTCCTTTGTGTGCATTTCTGTTGTTGGTAATGGTAACTCCCTAATCTGCGCTGATCAAAAGTTTATCCCCACCAAAAAAAAAAAAAAAAAAAAAAAAAAAAAGAAATTTCTTATTTCTAACATAATTATTTACCATTAATAGAAAAAATATATATAAGATTAATAATTATATAGATCATATATAAATAG
>Ga0116231_10012969_pt1 | contig 11951 bp, 5 predicted proteins | sample S1TSphgellanicum_2_FD_89695 | JGI IMG/M metagenome (GOLD analysis project Ga0116231, IMG submission 89695) | Host-associated microbial communities from peat moss isolated from Minnesota, USA - S1T2_Fd - Sphagnum magellanicum MG | ecosystem: Host-associated > Plants > Peat moss > Unclassified...
AAGCTTGATTTGTCATGGTGTTCCGAGTTGAAAGAACTACCTTCATCTATTGGCCAATTGAATGCACTCCAAAAGCTTGATTTGTCAGGGTGTTCCAACTTGAAAGAACTACCTTCATGTATTGGTCAATTGAATGCACTCCAAGAATTTGATTTATTAAGTTGTGCCAATTTGAAAGAACTACCTTCGTCTATTGGCGAATTGAATGCACTCCAAAAGTTTGATTTATTAGTGTGTTTCAAGTTGAAAGAACTACCTTCATCTATTGGCCAATTGAATGCACTCCGAAAGCTTGATTTATTAGGGTGTTCCGAGTTGAAAGAACTACCTTCATCTATTGGCCAATTGAATGCACTCCAAGAGTTTTATTTGTTAGGGTGGTTCAATTTGAAAGAATTACCTTCATCTATTGGCCAATTGAATGCACTCCAAAAATTTGATTTGTCATGGTGTTCCAAGTTGAAAGAATTACCTTCATCTATTGGTCAATTGAGTGCACTCCAACAGCTGGTTTTGTTGGAGTGTTCCAACTTGATAGAATTACCTTCATCTATTGGACAATTGAATGTAATCCAAAAGCTTGTTTTGTCAGGGTGCTCCGAATTGAAAGAACTACCTTCATCTATTGGCCAATTGAATTCACTCAAAAAGTTTTATTTGTCAGAATGTTCCAACTTGAAAGAACTACCTTCATCTATTGGTCAGTTGAATGCACTCCAAGAGTTTTATTTGTCAGAATGTTACAACTTGAAAGAACTACCTTTATCTATTGGCCAATTGAATGGACTCCAAAAGCTTGTTTTATCAGGGTGCTCCAACTTGAAGGAACTACCTTCATCTATTAGCGAATTGAATGCACTCCAAAAATTTGATTTTTCAGGATGTTCCAACTTGAAAAAACTACCTTCATCTATTGACGAATCGAATGCACTCCAAAAGTTTCATTTGTATGATTGACCCAACTAGAAAAGGCTATCTTCATCTATTGGCGAATCAAATGCATTCCAAAAGCTTCATTTGTATGATTGACCCAACTTGAAAAAACTACCTTCATCTATTGACCAATTGAAAATATTCTAAAAGTTTTACTTGTAGAAATGTGCCAACTTGAAAGAACTACCTTCATGTATTTGTCAATTGAATGCAATCTAAAAGTTTTATTTGTTAAGGTGTTCCAACTTGAAGGAACTACATTTATCTATTAGCAATTGAATGCACTCCAAGAGCTTTATTTGTATGAATGTCCCAACTTGAGAGAACTACTTTCATTATTGGTCAATTGAATGCACTCCAAATCTTTATTTATAAGATTTTTCCAACTTGAAAACATGGTGAAAAAATATATTTATCTATGGGCAAATTGAATGCACTCAAAGTGCTTCATTTGTTAAGGTGTTCCAACTTGAAATAATTACTTTCATCTTTTGATCAATTGAGTACATTCCAAATGCTTCATTTGTTAAGGTGTTCCAACTCGAAATAACTACTTTCATCTATTAGTCATTGAGTCCACTTGAAAATCTTGATTTGTGTGAATAAATTACTTACATGTACATTGGCCAATTAAATGCACTCCAAAAGTTTTAATTGTGGGAATGTATGAGCTTGGAAGAATTACTTATGTTTGTTGGCCAATTTAATGCATTCAAGGAACTTAATTTGTTAAGGTTTTTCAATTTGAGATAATTACCTTCATCTATTACCTACTGAATCACTAGTAGAAAACCCTTTTTTCAACCAACCCGCCTTTGACTTGACATCATCTTCAATTACATTTCAATTGTAATTTTTTTAATGTTTAAAAAAATTATTCACAATTGCCAAGTAAATTGAACTGCTTACTCTTTTGGTGGACAAATGAAAGCACATCCCAACTATTTTGGAGCTCATGGAATATTATTAGCACCCACATGGTCTACAATTGAATTCTAGTTTAAACATTGACTTGGAAAATTACATAGTCTATAGTCAAGCCTCCCAAGGTGGTGTGTCAACTAAGAAAGTCCCATGTTCAACTACTTTAGTCAATCACAAAACATAGTGATGGATGATAAATCACACATGGATGGATGACATTGAAATTGGTACTAACGTTTCCTTGCAAGTGCATGACAAGATTGTTTCTCAACTACAACTATAATTTGAAAAGGCAAAAAACGAATGTTGGGCACTCTTACATATTATGTCAACACCTTAATTGCAAGTGCTACTTAGTAAACATGACAACAACCCTTATGCCATGCTATACAAACATTGGTATGCATTGTTCTGGTTTTAAAAAACAAATATTTATTCAGGTTGTCAAAGCTAACAAAGCCACAATGATGAAAATATGTTCCTTCTCTTTGAAAGATCCAAACATTTAGATTTTGAAAACTATCAAGTTAATTAATGATTTATCAAAAACACTCAAATCCTAGGTTCCATGATAGATTGTAGGCAAAAATGATTCAACTTTCAAGAAAGCATTATTCACATTAGGATGTGACTTTTCACCCAACTCCCTATTAAAAGAAATTTGGCATTGAGAAAAAAATATAATAACACTAATTTTATATATACTTCAATGCATGAGAAAATATATATGGACATGGATAGCTTGATGCATAAGAAAATGAAGGACCTTTTCGTTAGTAGTAGAAAAAGACTAAAATGTAACCAAATGATTTGTAATTATATGCGACTAATTGTTGTTTACAACTAACATTGGTTACATTTACAATTGAAAACCATATCACACATTTTTTGGTCACATTTATGATTATGTTGCAACTATTTATAGGTCTTTCATTCTTCCAATGGTATAACTTTTCACATTATTTCATCTTAGAAGGCCTTTGTATGGCCCATTAGTTGCAAAAGTGCCAAAAAATGATAACTAATTATTTAATTATACATTAAGTTATGTATGTTACTAATTTTGTATGAGGTAAGTCACGTGTTTTATATTATGGTAATTAACAATTATGTGTAGTAGGCTTTATGTATATATTATGTACTCCACATTCATAATGGTTTATATATGTATTATTTTCGTAGATTAGTTAACCATGGTTTGAAAAAACTATTATTGTATATTAGCCTCATATTAAGGTATATCTAAAGGTGGCAATTCACCAATCATCCATAGGTGTACAAAAAGTACAATAATTATTGTAGAATTATTGTAATTAAATTAACTACCAATTTTTAAAATAAATAATTATAAATAATCAAATTATTTGGAACTTAAATTTTATAATTAAAATCCATATTTAATCTTTTTACTCTAATCATAATGTAATTCAAGTAATTAATGTAATTATCATCATTACTATAAAATTAATATATATTATTTAGAAATTTTTTTTACAGTAAATAATTATTCTTCCAACATAAAAGTTTACCCTAATTATTATTATTTTTAAAATGATACAAAATAATTAATATATATAATATGTAATTTCACTTATAATATGTAATATTGATCATTATAATTATAATTATAATTTACAATTCTTATGGTAATTTTACTATAACGTGAATAATTCATGTACTTATTGTAATTAAATCAATTGAATTATAGAAAATTATTTTATTATAAATTAAAATTAAAAATTTATAGTTAACAATTATCAGCACTATAAAGCATTAATTATTCATATTCTACAATAATCAAAATTAAGAACTGTAATTATAATAATTCAATGAAAGTTCATGACTATATGTTTAGTGTATATTTTTTGAATTTCATGATTATGTGCATATTTTTGTTCAAATTGGCAATTTTAATTTGTAATTTTTTTTGTCACATTGATGATTTCACCATATGTTTATGACATTTGAATATAATACAATATGTAGAAAATCAAATGTGATGAAAAAATGAGCCTTCCTATCTTGCAACTACCCCACATGTCATTTTTGTGGATTGTGATATAGTTGCAATAATTTATTGACAACCTCTTTCAAGCACGCTTATCACCTTTGGTAAATAGGAGAATACACAAAACTTTGTCCGATTGTGTTGTTGATTTTTGTAACCTCATCTTTATTACAAATTGGTGTGCAACTTGGGGTTTAAAACTAGACTCCAACAATGTTCAAGGAAGGGTGGGCATGAAAATAAAAGCAAATATGGTACAATCACTCCCAATGGAAACACCCAACATTTTCATTTTCAAATGTGTGAAACACACTTTTGAATACATTTTGTTGTCTACATGTTTATGTTATTTATTTCCATTCATTTGTGTGTTTTGTTTCAAGATCTATGGTCTTCAACAATCAATTTTCCATTGTTCTATTTTAGTCCTTAATCTTGATGCACATGAATCAATCTAGTTCATTGAATCTCAGTGTCCTTTTCAATATCATCCTTAATGAATTTCTTACATACACGTGGTCAAAGTCAATTAGTGCACCTTCATAATTTTTGTCATGAGAGGTGTCAAACCACTAATTTTTTTAGGAACCAAGGTGTGGTTTCAAGAATTTAGAATCCTTAATAAGTCTTAGTACAAGACTTTATAATTTTCCAAAATATAGGAAATTTTGGAAGGAAATGAATTAAATCCTTTTGAATTGGGAATATGAGTCCTTGTTTTTGTAGGAACATTTACTACCTAATAGTTCTTAGAAAATTGGATCCATGATTTACAATCCTCAATTCTTCATTAAGACATGCAAATCTTGTGTTAGGAATTGGATTCTTGGGTTACAACTCCACTTTTGTTTTATGCAACCCAATATTGCATATTGAGCTTAATTAAGTCTTCTAATTCATTTTTCAATCCTACTTCAAGAGTGTGGATCCTATATTAACAATATTATGTCCTATATTGAGGAAAATGCATTCCATTTTTTATCATTATATTGGTAGAAAAAGTAAAAAACATCATTGGAAATACAATAGAAAGCTTTGGCATTAAAGATGCTTCACCATTTGTCTCCAAGGTTCTACAAGACTAGACCAACATCTTACCAAAACAAAGCACAACAATTCATGGCAAAAAAAAGGATGGTAGGGTAATGTTTCATGAACTCTTACCACCTTGATCAATAGGTGAAACATTCATTCCAATTGGCATAAACACAAGACATCATGACAAGCTATTCAATGTTACATGTGAGTATGCTTCAACAAACTAGTGATAATTTTTTAACACTTGCACATGGAGCAATGAACACACCCATTTCAACTATTGAATTACATGATCATTTACCAAAACCTAGTTTATTGGCCCAAATGCCCCAACAATGCATATATTGGTTATATTTCATTGAAAATTTGGTCTATGATGTGTATGTGGAGTTTTTATAATAAAAGGTTTCACCCTAAAAAGTGAAGGTGCCAACATATACTATGTAGGTGATCGTCATTGTTCCTTTTAAGGAATTTTTGTTTGTACTAAAAATAATTATCATCCCTAAGAATATTTAACCTAGTTTGGCTAGAAACCAAATATGAAGTACAAATCTTTAATCATTTTTATGTATATTTGACTACACACTAGAAATCAAATATTAGAATGGTGACTTTTATTATGTTTTTTCTTCACTTATGGTCTTTGAAAACCTCCAATATTTATCTACGAAATAAAATAATTTATTTGATTTGTTTGTCACATTGAAATCTCCCAAACCATGGTGCATCTTATCATGCTTTTGGTGTCATTGGCAAATTTTCAATGAATAAAGGTGTATCAAATTGGTTTCATAATGTTTCAATTTATAATGAAGAAGTTATTAAAAACAAAATTTTCATTAAAAATTCATTTAAGTAAAAATAATTATAATGGAATTTGGGCACACTTTTGTTATTGTTAGAAAACTTTCAATTCATAGGATTTAATGAAGGTGTTTGGATTTGCATAAATTCAATGGCATTTGGGGAAAATATTGAATTTTGAGTAGTTGTTTGAAATTCAATTAAATTGCATAAAAATGATTTCAAAAGGAATAAATGGGTAACCAATTCACATATAGGCCAATGACATAGGCTACACCAATACATTTGAGTTATAGTCTTTCATCAACGGTCATTGTGGAAGAAGTAATGGCAAAACTTCTCACAAAATCTAGGTATGAAAAATGAAATTATGCTAGGAAGGGGAATGGAACCTTGGGATTTAAGAATAACATATTTCAATGTTATTAAATTTTTGCCTTCATTTTACATGTAGAGGGTGTCAATTGTAGCATGCATAAACAACCTTTATTTTGAGGTGTGTTATTATTATAGGTGAAGGTTCGTTTAAACTATGAATTCTTTTGGGTGATCCTCCCCTTTCCTTATTGGAGGGGGGGGGGGTTCAAGTACTTGATTTCTTCTTGTTCCCCTTGCGATTTGCCCTCTTTGGAGTATTATTAGTTTGCTAGGACTTGGGTGCTTCCATCCTGTACCTTTTTCTCCCCTTTTGTTGGGTTATTTATTTTATTGATAATTGGTAAGATTTGATCATTTTTGAATTCTTTCGCATGATGTAATAATGATCCTAGACTTGTAGCCTACTAAAATTTTCTATAGTCTTTTATGTCATGCAATCACCCATATGTTAATTTCAAGTTTCAACCCAAAAAAGATGGAGCTATTATTATTATTTTCTCAAGTTTTCTGCTTGGAAAGCAGGGATATTGTGAATCTAGAATAGAAACAAAGTTTATTGTGACATATTTATCACGTCTTTTGCAAGAAAAGCAAGGCTATTCTAAATCCAAAAAGATACTCAATTATGAAGTGTCATTCGTGTATGGAAATTCATTAGGATGATCATCAATTAAGATGTAACATATAAATCATCAATTAAAATCCAATATAATGATCATCAATCTGAAATTTGCAAGTTAAAAACATATAGCCAAATTCAATTTCGCATTAGTAACGACTAGGTATGACATGGAAATGCATTGTAACAAAAGGATTTGAGGTCATTAGAAAGGTTAATAACATTCTATGATTGTGACCTTTGGATGCAAAAAGATCATCATAAGAGGGAATACATATGTCGACCTTCTATTGCACCAAATAATCATCAATTAAGTTTTCTTATTTTCACAAAAAAATCTTTTCATCACCATTTTCAATCTTCATCCTTGATGGACCAACTTTCTAATCCACTTGATATGGCATCTACCAACAATCATATAACTCAAATTTAATGACAAAAATTCAAGTAACATTGTGGGCAAGTGTGGACGTTTTTGGCCCCTGAAAGCTTCTATGACAAACATTCAATGAATGTAATACCTAATGTATTCAACTCACAATGGGAACATTTCATTGCAAATCATGGTTACAATGGTTGCCCACAATAACACTCTATTGATGGTTCTCATAATAAATAACTATTGTTATCTTCTTTTCAATAAGATGTCTTATGAAAGTTCCTTGTGAATATCATTAGACATCTTGACAAGATCTTGTTAGATTTTGTTTCTCCTAAACTTTGCAATCATTGCCATGACTTAATGACTCAATTTCAAACAATAGTTCCAATAAATCATCCAACACAAGGTCACCACCCACATTACTCATGCATTTTCAAAAATTCAACTCCAATATTCTTAGCCCATACTTCAAATGAATAAATTATTCAACCTCTCTCTATACACAAAATTATAACAATCCCATATAAAATAGTTGATGTTTTTGAGACTTTCAAATGGTTAGGATCTTGCTCCACCTTTAAGAACCTTGATAATATCTAGCCCAATCAAGAAAGGAATATTTTTTCGTAATGCCCAAGTTTTGGTTGCCTCTGGTGGCAATGCTCCAAAATTGTCACCATTCTTGCATAAGATGACACACCCAACTTAAAAGCAAACCATACAAAATTTCACCCACCCACATGAAAAAAATCTTACGCAACTACTAGCATTCAACAGACTTGAACATTTGTTATTGTTGTTGATTCCAATGGTGTATCCACTAACAAACATGCATGAAAATATTTTTCATTGCATCTTTGACGTTCAATCAAGGTTCAAGGTCCTAAAACATTTCTACACTTAGGTGACATTTGTAAATCAATACAATTTAGATCAAATTGTAAATTCTTGTGGAACATGAAAAACCCAACCAAGTTCATTATGAAATGACCCCATTTGTCATATTTAATTCAAAAGAAATTAAAATTAGTAAACACCATCAACAAGCCCATGAAACAACCAAACAACATTATTGTGATATCAAAAAGGGGAATATGTCAGCTTAACAACTTTGGAATGGTTGAAGTTTTATAAAAAGGATTTTGACATACTAGAATAAAAACAATGTTTGCTAATTTTGTAAGAACCACTGAAAGTTCAATGTGTCCATTATGCACTTGTAAACCACCCACATTCTCAATGCACAAAAAGATGTGGCCTAGGGTATGAAACTCCTCACCAAACAACCTAGCTGCTTCTTATCTATCAACTTAATTTTTGAGGTTCACAACCTCCTGCCAAAGCTCTACAAGCTACGACATGTGAAATTGTTTTCCACATTGGGAGCACCAATTTTCAAGCTCTTGTGATCAAGTGAAAATCCCACTAAACATGAGCCTTGGCACATTTGCTCCTTCTCCTTTCCCATGTCCTACAATATTGGATACTTTTCCATTAAGTTCATAGTGCTAAATACCTATTAAAGCATAACACCCTTTGACTAGGTGAAATGCATGTCCATAGTTTTGCTTCATGAACATACATGCAATTTTTTTGAATATCTTGTTTAAGCTAATGTTACTCAAGGGGGTCATAGTTTCCAGCTTCCAAATATTTGTTCTTGTTTTCCTTACTTGCCATAATTGGTTGGAATCAATGATTAAAATCTTCAAAGTAATGTTTAGCTAGGGTTTCTTTCAAGCATTAACACAATACAAGATCAATTGATTAAGGTTCTTATGAATGGATACTGATCTTGCATTATTGTTTTGTGTTTTGTAAGCTTGTTTATAGATTCTTAAATTTGACACATTTAGTGCCAAAACCTTAATGTCTCTCAATTGGGTACATAACTAAATTAGTGTTGTTATAGCATCTCCCCACTAGACAAGCCAAACGGAGCTACAAGAACCCTAGTTGGAGAAATACTCTATAAATTCTACTAGAAACCAAACTACCAATTGTTTTTCAAGAAGTTCAAAAAATGGAAATGATGGGAGTTTGCTAGAAATTAAAAAAGAAGAATCATGGGTGGGTAGTAGATACCTCTCCAATGAAGGGGAAACCAAAGGTAGAAGCAACTTCATGAGACATAAAGATGTACAACTCCCTTCCTACTTCGGTCTTTAAAATTTTCAAATAAAAAGGAAAGAGAAAAGTTGTTGGGAATAAAAGGCTAGTTTCAACCTTCTTGGATTCTAAATCCAAAATTGCAATGCACAAGCCTTTCCTCAAAGCCTTTGAAGTTACATTCAAAGCTTGTTCCTCCATGCTTCTAGTCTAAATCTTAATGTTCAAATCAAACCTTGGATCCTCTTTATTGGAGATCTAAGAAAAGAGACAATTCTGGAATGACAAAATCTAGAAGTTGTTCTGGTCATGATCTCCTCTTGCACAAAAGATTTAAGTAAGCTTATCACTCACATCCTTTTCCTTGTAACATTGGAGCTAAATATGGTTGACATAGAAAAAAAAGACAGGATGCAATTCATGTGGGATGACATATCAATTTGACAATGATTAATCCATCCCAAATGCAAATCATCATCTTCTTCCCAAATGAAGATTGCATTATTAATATCAATGTGGAATGCCATTGTTGTTGCATCACCAAAACAAAATAATTTTAGTGTACTGGATTGACTGAGAGCTTGCACCTTCTGTGGTTGTTCATGTTTGGTGCTTCCTTGTCTTCCAAGCCATAATGAACCAACACCCACTATTGCATCATGATGGATGAATGATAAGTGGTCAAATTTTTGTTTTTTGTTGGGTTTTAGTTCCCTAGCTAACCATCGTGGTTACCTAAGTTTTTTTTTTCCTACCTACCTACTAACAACCCACAAGTAGGTTGTTAATGGGTAGGTAGTAAAAACAACCTTTACATATGTATAAACAAGGTGTCAAAAACACGTCAGTCCTACCAATAGATAAAATGTTCTACATGTGTATTTATGTATATATACAAATGCATATATTATTGTGCACATGATTTATTTGTATATGTTTGTGTGTATGTGCATATATGTGTTTATACATGTGTAATAACATTAAGATTGTTATAGTTGCAATATTGAAGCATGTACATGATTATAATTTATTGCAATCACATAATAGATTTTACAATTATTCAACTATTTGTAAAATTAACATAATTACAATTTTATATTTTCAAACTTTATAATATTGATGTTGTTATCAAAATATATATTTATATAAGTTTTTGTTTATGAATTTTTGTCAATCAAAAGAGAATCTATAATAATCTATTATATTTAACTATTGATGGACTTTTTGTACTTTTTGTAAATACAAAATATTTTTTTGTGATTTAGAGTTTTTTTAAATTTTGGGTTCATAATACTTTAAGGTTAATATATAATTGTCAATTCAAGTTAAAATTTTTAATTAAAATTTACTTTTCAAGTTTAAATTTGGGTTATAATAAAAAAATGAAAAATATAATTATTTTTTCAATGACAATGTCATCTATCAAGTCTTATGATATCAGGGTTTTGAGATATAATTTAATATAATTTAATGTTAGAGTTATGTAAATAAAAACTTGCATTTAATTCTAAGCATTCCATTGATCACAAAAATATGAAATGGTTTTGATTAAATTTTTTTGATGAAACAAAAAATGTATAAATAATTACAAAAATATTAGTAATTCAAAACCCTAGAAACCCATTAATTGACCACTGGCCAAAAAAATTCCCATTATTTACTACAAGATCCAAAATTCCAAAATCCAAAAACCATATATCCTCATTACTAGGTCCCATTTTCATCAACATCACTCTTAAATATGATGGTGACCAATTTTTTAAAAACTTCCAAAACTTGGAAACAACCATCAAGAAATACTTGGAGTGATGTAAATGGCTAAAACTTGGTCTAGGATCCACTTACATAAAATAAAATTTCCATTCAATGCAAGAAGATAAGTTGTTCCACATCTTCAAGCAAAACTACAGTGACTGCAAACTTCACTATGTGTTGATAATATCGACTATATTCTCTACAAGTTTGAAATGGGTCAAAATTTGCTTCATTGCTTAAAATTTCAAGAAGAGCAGTTTTTTTGGTGTAGGCAACTTTGCAACCACCTCCCAATCCTCATTGTGTGATTGGCGGGTCATCCTTAAGATTGGAGAAGTTGATGGTGGTTCCCTATTCATGTCTCCTCCACTAACATTAGGATTATGCACTAGAAGTTTAGTTCTTTGTACCTCCTTTAGCATTATGTCCTTGAGAACCTTATCATTTGCACTCTCCTCCACACACATGGTGGTGTTTATAGAAACATATGCCTTTTCAAGCGACTCCCTCTGCGTTTAGTTACTATTTTCATCCTTTAGTTCAAAGGCTACTTGGAAGCCTAAATCTTTAGCCACTAGCACTTTCAATGGATATGCCTTTAAATTGGCATCAATTTTACCCAATACCAAACCATAGCCATAAATATAACTATTGATTCTAGGTATGCCCCCATCATTAGACTCAACACCAATAGTAATTTTTGTAAATGATTCCAAACTTGGACCTTGTTCAATGAAGGGGTTTTCAATAACAATAATTGAACATTTTATCACCTGCATCATTTACTACCTTGTGGGTAGGGTTTCTTGGGAGAAGAGGACCATCCACTACTATGTCCATGTTAACAAATAGGAGATCTACTCAAGTGCAAACATAAATCTTTATTGAAAGGAAACTACAACATGATGTTGACAACACGAAACATAACATCAAGAACTCCTCAAGGTTCTTGTCACATGAAATACACAAACTTGTGTAATGAAGAAAAGAGAACCAAA
>Ga0116231_10012970_pt1 | contig 11949 bp, 19 predicted proteins | sample S1TSphgellanicum_2_FD_89695 | JGI IMG/M metagenome (GOLD analysis project Ga0116231, IMG submission 89695) | Host-associated microbial communities from peat moss isolated from Minnesota, USA - S1T2_Fd - Sphagnum magellanicum MG | ecosystem: Host-associated > Plants > Peat moss > Unclassified...
AATTAAAATTTAGATCTCAAAATCAAATCAATAATTTGATATTTAATTTATTATCTTAATTATATTTTTTATGTTGATAAGTTACTCAAATCATGATTTTAAAATAATTATTCATGATAATAATTGTTATAAAATTAATTTAAGTATATAAAAAGATATATTTTGAGTACCCAAATCATTTATTTTGAAGTGATCTTATATGTGGGTATTGCATTTAAGGTTGATTATTCACCTAGGTTGTTTAAATCATCTACAGATTATTTCAAAATGAACTTGCATGTAAGGGGCAAGAACAGCCAGCTTCAGCATAATCAAGCATCAAACAGGCAACTAACTAGGAATGCAAATTTTACAAAACGAAACAACTGGGACTCCAATTGGTTTTTACATCAATTTTGGTGGTAAACTGAGTTTCATCCTGTCGTTCCTTTCTCCTGAGCGCCTGCCTCTACGCTGTTACATATATTTTCACTGCTTCTACCTGTACAATACTATAATTACTCTTGAACCTTGTGCATTAAAAGCGGAGATATAATAAAATCTCCTTGCTTTGTGGATACCACTGAAATAGGGGATAGGGGCTGAGAGCAGGCCCTAAGACAAGCTGAAGACTTTACAGATAAACTCTAATGTTTAACTTTTATTTTTTCAATATTCTATAATTATTAGATTACTCTCAAATTGATTCAAATGTTATGTATTGAGATGTTAAAAAAATTATTCTATAAATCTCTTTGGAGCATTCATCAGCCTTGAGAAACACCAAAACCGAAGGTTTAGGAATTTGAGAAACCCTGCTGATGATGATTGCATTGGAGGTGAAAAAAAAGATTAGCTGGAACCTTCAGTTCCCTGTCGAGTCACACAAGGCTCTTTTCAAAATGAAGAAGGAAACTAGTATCAAGAAGACCCTAAACCCTAAACCCTAAACCAAAGACACAGAGCAAACAACTCAAAATGAGTAGAGGAAAAGGCATGCAAGATAACTGAAGTTCAACAAGTGAAAAAATTAAATGAATTTTAAAAAGAACGTGAAGTACCCATTTTAGACAAAGAAAACAGGGTGACAATTTGTCATTCGGAGACCATGAACAAATTCTTTTTGTACAATACCATAGAACTTTGCTCATCCATATTCCTTATGCAATTTTCAAGCACGCTACCTACAACAAGGAGTTGTATGCCAACGATGATGAGCCATTCAAAGAAGGGCCAAATTTAAGGAGGAATTGGAGTGTTTGTATGTGTGTGAGTGAGTGTGTAAGAATGCAAATGGAGGAAGCACTGACCTCAATTGTCTTTGAAATTTGATCAAAGATGTCAAAAAGGATGTGATCACCTGCAAAGAACTGGTGAAGAAGCTGGCGAAGAATGCATTGAAGCTTTGATGATTATTCTTTGTAATAAGGAGAAAATTTGAAATTTGAGTAGTAAAAAAATCCAAAGTCTCCCCTCAAAGGAGAAATGAGCTCAATTTTCAGAGAGCAGGAACGCAGTTCTCCCAGATGCCAATGCTTGTGCTGAAGTTGCCACCACCTTGGTAGTGCACTGCCTCATTCAGAGCATGGCAAGCGCATTCATCCCAGCATTTGGCCATGGTGCTGAGCAACAATGGTCTTGGTAACGCTCGAGACACTCTTGCAAATTTTTTCCATGTTGCTGTTGCAATAGGCGAGCTGTGTAAATAAATGCCACACCACCCAATCCTCATAATAATCAGCAGATTGTAATCAAAGAAGGAAGCATAAAAAAAAAATCATTTACATGAAAAGAAACGGGCTGAAACAATCAATGGGTGTCGTTGATCTCTTACTTGGTGTTTGCAGAAGTTTGATCAGGCCAGACTGTTGGAGAACTCTCAGGATATGTTGGTGGCACAATCAAGAAAAGTGGTGCCATCTGAACCTATCAACAACAGAGAAATCACACAAACAAAACAATTCATAAACCCAACAAAACATAACAGTAAAGAGAATGAAAACCAGCAAAACAAAACACTAAAAAAGAGACATGAGCCTCTCGAACTGCTTTACTGCTACGAAACCAAGTGAGGAGTCATTCTTCTTCTTCCCAATTGCAATAATGGAGGACTGAAACTCTAGGCCCCAAATCTTAAAAAGCAATGAGTTTTGTCACATTAAACAACACTTATGGCATGAGGAAAGCACCAATGATGCCCACCAGGTTCCATTCCATACCATAGAATACTCTTGTGTTTGAAGAAATGAAACATTTGGACTAACAGCATCACCCTTGAAATAGCAAGCAACTACTACACCCTCCAATCCTGCTGCGGCGGCATCCTCTGTGCCTTCGGCACTAACCTCCACCACAGTGTCAATCAAGCGACTGTTGACTTCCGTGATCTCCTCTTCCAAACTTGTTGTCACCTGCAAGATTTATCAAATGTCCTGATGGATAACTATAAAGATGACATTTTCCCCACCAACAATATCTCCACTCACCTCACAAACTGATGCAAAAAAAATTCAAAGCCTCTTTCCTTTCACTTGACAAAATTTCGAAACTAGTCATAGTCCTTGAAGATTTCTTTAAGGCACTATTTTGTCACATAAGTCTTGGCAATGTCACCTCAATTCTGGGGTTTTTGATATGCGACACCATATTGTTTGTCCTCAGTTGTGCAGCATCAAATGGCCTGTGAAGGAGGCTGTTCAACAATGTCCCATCTCTTGAAATTGTACTAACAGCCATGGAGTCCATGTGACGCCGCCGCCTTTTTGCGCTGCTCAAATTGCTGCTGTCTTGGGAGGAGGCTTGAATCACTGCACGGGCTTGGAGTCGTGACTGTGTCAAGGCAGCCAAATCATCACCGACTGCTGCACGAGATCCATTACCTGGTCCTGATGCAGCTAGCCTGTCAGAACAGCTGATCACAGCATTCATATCATTGACTGCAGCAATGAGATTTGCACGTGGAATTGAGTCAATCTGCATTATTTTGAAGCGAGCTATTAGTAGTGGTGATGAACAAGCTCATCAGTCAGTCAGAGAGCTTCATGCTAACAATCATTATCACCACACTGAGACCATGGAAGAATTGAAAAGAAGACTATATATAATATGATGACTTTGCATGCCAACTGAACTTGTAGTCCAGAATTGTAGCTAGCTTGCAAGACTAGAAATGGAACAATATGAATAAAATGAGCTTATGATGGGGACAACCATCCATGATCTGAACAAACCTTCTTCATTAAGCGTTCAAGGGGAGGCTCAGTGGAGTGTGATTTATCAAGAAGAGGAGTCCCTGGAGAAAATGCTTGCAGAGTCTCTTGGGTGGCGCCACTCAGTTGCACATGAGCAGCAGGTGAGAAGTCTGCCATCAGTGGGGACACGGCCATACCCAGGGTAGTGATGGGTCCTGCATTGTTTGACACGGCTGCTGCCATTGCTGGCTGAAGAGCTTGGAGTGACCCCCCAGCTGTTGCCGCAGCATTGTTCACCAGAACCTTGGTATCAGAGTCATCATGTGCAGGTGGAGTTGCAGGAAGAGTAGAAGAGGGGGAAGGAGTTTGAAATGGAGGTGTCACTGCCTGCATGAGAGAAAGCTTCTGTAAATGTTAAGAATGTGTGTGACATACAGACAGCACCATGTTGACACCATGATGACAATTTTGGGATGAATATGGAAACAAGTAATCACATCTACTACACATTGACAGATTGTGTAGTGTGTGATTATGGATTGGCACACCCACCTTAGTCACAACTGGCAATGCTGCAAAGCTTTGGTCTGGCTGAGGAGACAGCTGCTGTTGAGGGGATGGAGCTTGCATAATCTGGGGTGAAGATACCAACTGTGGTGATCCCACTTTCAGTACCTGCTGTTGCTGCTGCTGCTGTTGTTGGAGCTGCTGCTGAATGTGTCGCTGTTTAATCTGCTGTTGCATCAACACCTGCAGCAGCACCCGCACACCCCCCCACATTTGAGTCCAGTAAAATGACTTTTGGGACCTGCCACTGTCTAACAAAGAAGCAAAGAAGATGACGAGTCCAACAACATCCTTCCAACAAAAGAATCAGAAACTTCAACCACAAAGAAAGAGGAATAGTTCACAAGAAGAAAAGGACACACAAAAAAAGAAACAAACAACCTTTTACCTGCTTGACAGCCTGCTGTTTAACCTTGATGGCATCAACCTTCATGTCTGTGTTGAAATCTACAGTCTGTGGTTGCTGTTGCTGCTGCTGTTCCACCACCCACATCAAACTCAGATTTCATGTGCAAACTTGTCATCAAAACCCTAAACCCTAAATCCTAAATCCTAAAACTTCATCTTGCAGGACTACAAAATTGCAGAGGGATTTTGGGGTCTTGTGCACAACTGGTCCATGACACAAAACAAACACAATCTTACAGGCAGACCTGAACAAAGGCAAACAACAAACCTGTTGTGCATGAAATGCTTGAAGTTGTGCAGCCTGGTTCTTCTGCTGCTGAATCTGCTGCTGCTGGAACAGTTGTTGCTGCTGCTGCAATTGCCGCTGCTGTAATTGCTGTTTCCACAGAACGCACCCCGACAACATTGAATCACAACCCAATGAATGGATTTCTTCCCCTAGTGCCACTGCTTCCCTATGTCATTCCCAACAATCCCCAATTGCTGATAAAAAACCAAACTTGGAAATGTGAAATAAGCCTTTACTTGTTTTACAAGCTCCTGGTTTTGTATGAGGCGCTGTTGCTGTGCCTGCTGTGTCTGCAACAGCTGCTGTTGCTGTTCCTGCTGCTGTTGTTTCAATGCATGCTGTTGATGAACGGACATACTTTGGCTCTGAGAATTATTGCTGCCACCACCACCACCACCTTGGTGCAATCCAGTTGCTGTCCCACTTTTCTGTAATGGGTTGTTGTTACTGTTGTTTAGCTGAAAACCAGTGTTGACCCCATTCAGTACATTGCCTGCTCCAGCAGGTTGCAAAGTACTAACCACATTTGGCTGCACTACCATCCCAGTTTGCTGCCAAAAAGATTGAGAGAATGTTCAAGTGATGCACAACCAAAATTCCAAGCACAGCAGAAGAAGCAATGTTCACCTGTATATGTATATATCTACTCATGCGCCAGTGAATCTTACAGGCATTTTGAAGTACGCATCATCATGAATGAACAAGAGAGACTTACACCATTCTGCTGCAATGCACTCAAGCTGCTTTGCCCTAAGGAACGGGTACTGTTAGATGGTATCGGGGAGCCAGAAATGGCCTGTGATGTAGGAACACCAGTTGTGGCTTGCAAGGGGGTCATTCCAAGACCCTGTTGTTGCTGCTGCAAGCCCACATTCTGTTGTAAAGATGCAAGAGAGTTGTTGCTGCTGGTAGGTTGAAGCATGTTTCCTGGGGTCTGTGACACACTGAGCTGCTGCTGTAGCTGCTGCAGCTGTTGCTGAGCTTGCTTCTCTTGCTGCATTTGGGAGAGAATTTGCTGCTGCTGCTGCTGTGTGAACTGGCCTCCTCCTTGGTTACTGACAGCAATTTGTTGCAATGGTGGCTGACCATTTTGCATCTGCAAAGACCATGAGTTTAGCAGCAGACTTGTTGATGAGAATCAGAGCCAGGGGGGTTTCTACTAACCACAATAGAATGTTTCTATTCACAAAGGCATTTGATTTCTTCCCACAGACACAGACCATTTGTGGTTGTTGCTGTTGCTGTTGCTGTTGTTGTTGTTGTTGTGGCTGCAGTTGTGGCAAACTTTTTGGTAAGGTGCTCAGATCTGACTGTTGGCCAACGACTGTTTGTTGTTGTTGTTGTGACTGTCCCGAGTTTGCAGGTGCTCCTGGCTGCGACTGGGCAGAGCTGGCAGGTCCGCCTGATAATGATGGTTGTGCTGGTTGACGTCTCTTCTTGAATGTCTCCATGATGCTTACAATTTGCTTCTCAAATGCTTCCACTTTGTCAAGGTTGAACTCTTTGGGCACCTTCTCTTTTGGTACCCGCAGGTAAGGAATCATACGGTGCAGAACATCCTTGTAGTGCTTCAGCTTTTGCAGCTGCTCAGCAGGCATTGGCTGGCAATGGTAGTAACAAAAAAGCTTCAGTATTCAAATGACAACCCACATGACAACGGACATAAGAAAACAACAACCAAAAAAAGAAAGACATATGTCTAGGAAGGACATCATCGCAGAGCAAACTCCTCAACAACACATGTTTCAAGGTAAAAGAATATGTGCAATTGTAACCCTAAAGTCCCCTGTTTCAACCAATTACAGTAGTGGGTGTGCACCTGACTGCTGCGGGTGGAAAGCATGGTGAAGAGGTCATTCATGTCCAGGAGGTACTTGTCCTTCAAGACTTGCAGCTGCCAAAATGAAGCACAGAAGAAGCAGAACACTGAATTTAGGAATCATTACCCCTTATACAGCAATGAGCCTTCAGCTGTCACCACTGCTGATGCAATGCTTTTCATTTTTTTCTATGGTGCACTGACTAACAACATACTGGGTAGGGAGAGCATTGATAAGAGCAGAGCTGAAAGTGGGCAACCAATTGCTACAAGAATTCTTGCATCCATCCATCAACCTCTGTAAAAAACCCACCTTTGTCCAGACAACTTCATGCTGGTCTCCATGGCTTGATGGCGCTGAATGTGCTGAGGAATCAACAGATGCTTCCGTTTTGCAGAAACAGCCCAATCAGTGGTTGTGCCAAAATTGTGCAACATCATGCCTAGGGACAAGAAGAAGAAGAAGAATAACTACAATCCAGAGTGTGTGCAATCATTGGGTATTTGCAACTTGCAAGGGATCAGCAGAATGGAAATGCAAAGGTGCAGAGAAAAATACCAGATGATGGCTCAGGAAGAACACGTTGCTGTTGAGCTTGAAGAATCTGAGGCTTCTGATCAAACATGCTTTGTGGCTGTTGCTGTAGCAAGCCTCCTGTCACACAACAATGATACATCCAAATCAATCATTGCAAAACAATGAATGTCCAAAACAAAGTGCTTCACTTTGCAGAGCCTTTGACTCATTGCAAAATCAAGGAATGAAAATGATAGGACAACAGCACAACACCCACCTGGCTGTGGGACTCGCTGCTGCTGCTGCTGTGGTTGCTGGCTCACCACTGGCAGCAAGTGTTGCTGCTGGGTCTGTTGAGCTGGCTGAGCAGGTGCCTGTGACTGCTGTGACTGGCTGGGCGTGGCAGATGTCTGCTGCTGCTGCTGCTGCTGTTGAGCTTGTTGCAGTTGCTGAAGACAGATACGATATCAAGCCCCCCAAGAAAGCAATATTTTCTTTAAGACAATTGCAGAGAAAACTCCACACTCAAGCTTCCAAGGTAACCAACCATTGAAGGTAAACAGATTGCACAGACAGTTTCCCAAACAACGGAGTACATGTGTGTGCAGGTGTGGACAACCCACCAGCTGCTGAGCTTGCTGCTGCTGTTGTTTTGCCTGTTGCAAGATTTGTTGTTGTAACAGCTGCTGCTGCTGCAATGCAGAGTTGTTCTGAGTCAGAAGCTGGTTATTGCCAGATGGTTGCTGCTGCTGCTGCTGCTGCAGAGTCGGGACCTGTAAACCAAAAACACTCTTACTTTATATCCAATAACAAACAAACCCACTCAAAGATTTGCATTTCCTCTCCACCAAGATGCACAGAAAGAAGCAATCACAAGACCCTAGTAACCAACCCAGCAGCCATTGACACATTTTATCCAGACATAAACCTGCTGCTGCTGCTGCTGCTGTTGCTGTTGTGGTTGCTGTTGCTGTTGAAAAGATTGTTGTTGATGCTGGAGAAGGGTCTGTTGATGTAACTTCTGCTTCATGAGAGCTTGGTGTTGCTGTACTCTCTGTTGCTGTTGATACAACATCTGCTGCTGCTGCTGCTGATTCTGCTGCTGCTGCTGCTTGTATCACCACCCATTGCGCCAATCCGAAAGCATAGGTCAGGCAAATTGTCTGATGACACATGGTGGCTCAAGCAGTCATGCTAAACCTTGTCCCACCCTGACACACAAGCTCAGCCCCATGTACCAAATGCTAAAGCAGAATGTCACATGCAAACATGAGTGTAAGAGACCTGCTGCTGCTGCTGCTGTTGCTGTTGCTGTTGCTGGACTGCTTGTTGTTGTTCCTGCTGCTGTTGAGCAGCAGCTTGCTGCTGTTGTTGTTGTTGTTGTTGTTGCTGTTGTTGCTGCTGCTGTTGTTGCATCTGCTGGATGCGGCTATTCATAATGGTTGAGTTCATGACCTGGCCTTGCATGTTGGGGATGAGGTTCTGTGGTATGGCAGCTAGTGTCGAAAGATTAGAACCTAGACTGTTTGCAGAGCTTTGAATAGTGCCTGTCAGAGCTGTGTTTGCCTGATGAGACTGTGCGGCCAGTAGTTGCTGTTGTTGGCGTTGCTGTAGCTGTTGCTGCTGCTGTTGCTGTTGCTGTTGCTGCTGAGATTGATTCGGCTGCTGCTGAACCCCATTGCTTAGGGCCTGTTGTTGTGCAGGATTCCGCACCAAAAGTGATGCTGAAAATGGAATTCAAAAATGGATCATCAAACTGACTGATGCAAAAGGCAGACATGCTTCAGAGAGAAATCCTGGAGGAGCTCCAACCTTGAGAAAGAGGAGCTTCAAGAGAAGTTTAGCAAAAATGGGTCACAAAACAGGAGGCAGAAGACGGACAACAACAATCCAGTTGGTTGCAGGAGGCAGCCAGCAAGTGTATCATCAATCACTGTTTTGTTTTCTACTGACCTGCTGGATCTGGCTTGATTGCAACCTGGCCAGGCACACCACCAGCACCTCTGGCTTGAAGTGCATTCCCATTTGCCTTGGTTTCGAGCGAAAGCATCTTCAATGAGATTTTGCGCAAGTAGTCTTGCTGTGAGATGACAAAGCAAGCATCACCCAGCAACAACACTCAGTCACGAGCTTGATTGGATCTCAAAACCATGCTTTTGCTTCTTCACATTCCAGTAACAAACAAAAACCCTCACATCAATCATCATCTCTACCAACACTATATTCCTGATCAACAACAAAGAGACTCGACTCAACAACAGAGATGCACCAAAAAAAAATTGCCTGATCAGTTGCAGCCTGGAAGATCTTGTCTTCAAACCGCCAAGCAATCTTGAGCAGCTCCTCCACACCATCCTGCCCCGCAACAGGCATATGACGCTGCAAGGTATCCATTCTGCAAAACGGGAAGAAAAAAAATGAAACCTTACACCAATTGATGCTCTTTCTGACATTGGAAAAAGGGTTTCTCAAGACCAAAACAGACATGGGTCTGAGAGGAGCAGCAGCATTTTGCAGCTGCTTGCAATATTCATAAATCCAAATCCCTCATGCTTGCTGCTTGCTTACGAAAGCAGCATCAGCAGCAGCAACAGCTCAGCAGCACTCCTTGATCAACCTACTGTCACCTGCCACCCACCACTTGTGGGATACACTTTTTTCTGTGAAAGAAAACATGGTGGAGTACTTCTGTGCATTGAATCACATCTGCTGCTGCTGTGAAATTCAGACAATCTCTCTATCGTCTTCTGTTGCAAAATCCAGAAAATTCACTCTCCGTGACAAAGAAGAAGAAAAAGAAGAGCAATCTCATTTGTGCAATTGCAGCCCTGTGTGTGTTGCTTGTTGCTACAATGGCCTCACACTTTTTGGATTTGCTTCTCTCGTGGATTAGGGTACCACAAAAAGAAGGAAGGAAGGATACAGAGAAGAGCTATAGGAAGGAAGTCTGCAAGCAACAGCAGGTCAGTGCTTCTATTTCTGAGATTGGGTATGTGAAGAAGAAGGAGAAGAAAGAAACTCACATCCGCTTCACAATCTTCTGCCTGGAGTCCTGTGCCAACGATGATCGCCATGTTGAAGTCGTCGTCGTCTCCATGCTTCTGCTGCCAGCCAAGAGGAAGTGGAGGATGAAGCGGAACCCAATTCGCCCCTTTCTGCAAAAAAACAGCTTCTCTTCTTAGCCCCGAAAACATCAAATCTCTAGACTGGATCTTCGATTGCAGGAGGGAGGGAGCTGCTGGAGAAGAAGAAAGCTCATGAAGAGAGAACAAAAGACAGATTTGAGACCTTCAAGATCACTCCCTGCTCCTCTTCTCACCAACACATCAGCAGCAGCCGCAGCAGTAGCACATCTCTCTTTCTCTCTCTCGCTCTCGATTCCGTTTTTCCGGAGATTCAAGACAACCACAATCAAAGACCTTTCATAGCTCAAAACTCACAACCCACAAAACCTTCGAGACCGAAGCTTTGGAATGTATCCACCAAGCTTGCTTGCTTTGCAACCGATCATCCAGAACAAAAAGCCTCTGCTTTTGGGCTACTCTACTAATACTAGGTTTGCAACAAGCCGTCCCTCCCCTCCTCCTCCTCCTCCTCCTCAAAAGATGATGATTGCTTGCAAACAACAAGTCCTGCAGCAACAAATCATTGCAGTGCAAGAGCTGCTTCTTCTTCAAGAGGACCTACTGCTGCTGCTGCTTCTTGTTGTTCTTGTCCTTGTTCTGCTGCTCGAGGAGGCAAAGGTGGAAGCTTGTTTTGGGGCGGTTTTGTTTTGTGTGTCTTCTATTTGCTCATCCTTGTTGTTGGACTTGTTGGACTTTGAGTCTTACTAGAAGAAGACTTTGGCAAATGTGCAAGGAGGACCAAGACGACCAAAAACAAGGGACAAAACACACACCACGAAGATCTCTCTCTCTGTGTGATCTCTTTCTGTCTCTCTGTGTTACTGTAGCTTCTGATTGACTGCAGACCAGGAGCAGGAGTAGTAGTGAGGTGGGGACAGCAGCAGCAGCAGCAGCAGGAAGGTGGGGGGTTGTCAACAACAACTTTTGTTCACATTTCTTCTTCTTCTTCTTCTTCTTCCTCCTTCCCCTTGATGTTGATGTGGGAAGAATTGGCGATGATTTTGTGAGAAGAAAGGATTTAGCGTGTTAGGTAAACGACAGTCCAGCTTCCATGCTTGAATGGTGGGGACCAGTTCTTGTGTCTCTGCGTTGATAGGTACGTGATTCTCTCTTCTTCTTCTTCTTCTTCTGCTGCTGCTGCTGTCGTCTCTCCATTGTGGGCTCCAGACGACAATTGTGGGCAGGAATTGGACATGAGCATGGAATTTGTGTTGAGCATTGATTGGGTTGAGGCAAAACAAAACGCAGAGCTTATGCGTCAAGCAGCATTTTTTTCTCCCTTTTGTCAGTGATCACAACACAGCTGTTGTCGTGATTCCTTCATGTACGGAACAGCAAATCCGCCGCAAGCAACAAACAAACAACCCAGCTTTCTCCTTCTTCTAGATTATTTCTTCTTCTTCTTCCATTTTCTTATTGGGATATGCACTTGCCTCTTTCCCCAAAATTGTTCATGCTGTAACCGACTCAGTCTTCCCTTTGTGAGTGTGTTTTTGTGGGTCCCTGCCCTTGCAGGAAGGAAGAGCTTGTCAATTTCCCGCAGACCCCACCACTAGTATTGCATATAAATTTCTTTTTGGTTCCTTAGCTTAGTTCTTTTAGAAGCAATCTTGCATGGTCGGTCACAAAAAGTTTCCTAGCAAAGGAGATGATGATGACCAAGGAGCAAAAGCTTCATAGCAAAAGGAGATGGCACAGGAGCCGGTGCCCTCTCAACCTGAGGAGGTAAAACCAGAAATTGCAAAAGCTTTCTAGCAAACAAGGAGATGGCAAATGAACTCTTGCTCTCTCAACCTGAGGAGAAAAAACCAGAAATTGCAAAAGCTTCCTAGCAAACAAGGAGATGGCAAAGAAGCTCTTGCTCTCTCAACCTGAGGAGAGAAACCACAAATTGCAAAAGCTTCCTAGTAACAAGGAGAACAAAGGAGCTCTTGCTCTCTCAACCTGAGGAGAAAAAACCACAAATTGCAAAAGCTTCCTAGTAACAAGGAGAACAAAGGAGCTCTTGCTCTCTCAACCTGAGGAGAAAAAACCACAAATTGCAAAAGCTTCCT
>Ga0116231_10012971_pt1 | contig 11948 bp, 3 predicted proteins | sample S1TSphgellanicum_2_FD_89695 | JGI IMG/M metagenome (GOLD analysis project Ga0116231, IMG submission 89695) | Host-associated microbial communities from peat moss isolated from Minnesota, USA - S1T2_Fd - Sphagnum magellanicum MG | ecosystem: Host-associated > Plants > Peat moss > Unclassified...
AAAAAAAAAAATCAGGCAGGGAGGATGGGATTTTCGTCCATCCAGAAAACGGCCTCAATGGGCTCATCCGCAACTGGTGCATTGGTGGGTGCTAATTCACTCCAGCCGGGTACCTGGGGGTACCCCATGAATATCATGAGGAAAAAAAACAACGTGGGACATTTTGGCACACAAAATGCTTGCAAGTGCGAACATTCTGTTTTTCAAAACCTGCAAATTTTTCATTTTCTAAAATGCCTAAAATACAATGAGGCTTCTTAGGCTTGGTAAATGTTCCTCCAAATACACTTGGAATCTTCTCTTAGGTTTCTATGCACCATGTGAGGCAAGGATTATCATGAATCTAAACATATGTACATTGAGCCCATAGTCAAGTCTGTCCCTGCATTTTGAGTATATCCCCCACCTGTGGGCTTTCTGCATTGTATGAGGTAAAGATTATCATCAACCTAAGCATAGGAAGATCACAAGCATAGTAAGTGAGGGCTCTTACACCTACTGCTTAAGAGGGGGGGGGGGAATCTTAGGGCATGTTTTCATGAGTGCTCATTGGCCCACTATTTGTGCTTTCCCCACCCAAATAGTTGGGGTTTTTATGCAAAAAGTTTCCAAACCTACTCACTATTTGTGTGTGTATTCTCACTATTTCTGATGGGTGGCCCACCCAGTCCCCATCCCCGAGATCTGGAGACACCACCCAGACCCACAAATGTCAGTCACCTTACCTCAAAAACCAGTTGTACCAGTGCAAAGATATTCTGTCTTGGTCTAGGTAGCATGAACTCTCTTCAACTGAAACTGCCCGGTGTGGGTTCTTTCAAATTGGGTTCAAAATTAGTGAGATCATGAGGGAAGACATTAAATAACCAAAGAGTCCTTTTTCCCCTTATCTGCCCTTGGCCCGATCCATGATTCCCAGACACATATGGTGCTGCCTATTATAGACTTTGGATCCTATTATGCACATTGACCTAGTGTCTGTTACAGGCCCAAAATGTGCACAATAGGACCCAAAGTCTATAATGGGCAGCACAATATCTGTGTGGGCATCTCCAGACAGATCTTGGATGGGAAAATGGGCGGCCAGGGAAATAATAAGGAGACAGTACTTTTGTATTGCCTGCAATAAGGACTCTTTGCTTATTTAACCTCTTCTGTGAGGTGATCCTGTTTTCACCCATAATTTGCCCATATTAATTGCAGTTGGATAGTGGGAGGGCTGTCGCCATGGAAACTGGCCTTTACGCCTGTTAAAAAGCATAAGTTTCCTCGCACTCTTAACCCCTAAACTTCAGAGTGGACCAATTTGGTCCCCTTTGTAGTGTATTTTGGTTTTTCTTTGATGTTTAGGGGTAAGGGAGTTCATGTTTAGGCATAATATTCATTGTCTTTGCGAGGAGTCATATTCATGAATATAAGGTACCCTGCTAGTACACCGAGAATTTGCACTAGGAATTTTCTTGGAGTAAATGACTTACATGAGTGTACTCTGCATCATCTTCACGAAACAAAGTGAGTTGTTTGAAGCAAACAGGGATTTCAAGGTTTGGGCTTTTGTTTGCAGGGGCTCTGGAACAAGCATTTTGATGTGTTTTTTTGGTGCAACGCTTGTTGTGCTTGCTTGTGTGGTTTTGCTGCTTTGCTTGATAAGGCCAGACTAAGTAGGCCAGAACTGGGTATCTAAGTTACTAATTTTAATGGCATTTTTTCAACCTCTCTGTCTTTGGTCCCTCAATCAAAGGAATGTCATTTCATGTAGGGTAAAGCAGCTACCAGAGTGCATGGGGGCGTCCCCTACTTTGATGGTTGTAGCCTTGAGGATTAGGCCCAAAAATTAAAGGAGACTTGCAGGAGAAGGCATATACAGGCCTTCTGCATCTTAAAGTTTGAAGGGATTTTTTATGTGAATTGTGAAACATTTGCATGCAAATGGTGGAAGGTATCTTGAATCAATGAAAGCATCTTCCAGGCCAGGAGGTGTTTTCAAATACAAAGTAAAAAACCTTGGAGTGCTTTACTTTCACCTTGAGTTAGTTTTTGAAAGGGTCACAAACTAGTGAGACCTCACATAAGGACATTGGTATCATGCTCAGTAATGTTGTATGGAATACCATTTACTTGAAGTTAACTTTTCTTAAATCACTGTTTTGTCGAAATGTCACATCCAATTTACTACTTTGCCTAGTCCTCTTTGCTAAGTTGCTAGGTCCACATTGCCAAATCACCAGCTCCACATCACTAGTGCTACATTGCCAACTCACCAAGTCAACTTCATCTTGTGGACCACCTGAATGTCTTGAAACTGTCCATAATTCAAATTTTGCAATCTACCGAATGGCTGAAGTTCATTCCTTTGCGGTCCAAACTGTCTGTCGCAGAAAAGAAAACCGCTCAATTTCAGGTTGCTTAATGAAGGGACTATCTTTTTTTTTTGGGGGAGATGGGAGTCTTCATTAGAAGATGTGAAAATTGGGTCAACTTGGATGATAATTGTAAACATACCTAAATTCATACATCAATATTCTGAAGTTGTCTAATGAAAGGTTCAAACATTTGTTATTTCTATTTTTTTCAAAAGAGGCAAGGGAGGTGGGGGTGGTGTGTTTGATTTTATGGCTCTTTGAAGCTTGAGAATAACCCTTTCAAGTTAGCCTCTAGAGTTTTGTTCAACTGGTTTTCGAAGCATGTGTGTGTGGTTTTTGGTTTTGTGTTCATTGTCCAATCCTTTTAAACATTCTGACAATTAAGGTTATTGAATGATCGAATGAGATGTAAATCCAAGGATGCATCATCATTTGAATAGGATGGTGGGTGGAGTTAATTAATTAACCCCCTCCCCAAATAGTTCAAAAAGGCTCATCCACATTAAAAAGATCATCATCCTGGTCTCTAAAGGAGTAACTTAATGTTCAAGTTGTGGGGAAAGTACTATGTAAATTATTGGTGGAATTATAGGAGGTAGCATTGAAGGAGACACATTTTGGTGATAAATAATGTTTTAAATTTTCTTATGTAGAAGTGCTTAATATATGAAGATCACAAGCGGGTTTAGGATTGAAATTATGTATGTTTATTACATAGTTAGGAAAATTTATGTTCTTGTTTGTATAAATATTTTCTCACTTTTTTTAGTGTTTATATATAATTAATATGTCACATCATTCTCCTACCATGGATTTGACATAAACTACATCAAAACCTTTCAAAACAAAAGTTTTGATTCCTTTCACAATTTTATTTCATGAAACTTTACATTCATACAACAATTTATTTCTATCAAATGAAGATGTTTTCAAAAGTCAGAAACACCCATTTATATACTAACCAAAATGAAACTAAACAAAAAATTTCTTAAAGTCTACACATCACATGGCTCCCCATGTGATTTCACATGCATAATAAAATGGCAAAAATTTTTCATATAAATTATCATGTGAAAGTCAATGCATCTTAATGTGCCAAGGAATTTTCATTTGACTTTCACATAAATATATGAAAGTCAACGCATCTTAATGTGCCAAGGAATTTTCATTTGACTTTCACATAAATATGTGAAAGTCAATGAACCTTAATGTGCCAAAAACTTTTCATTTGATTTTCCACATAAATTTTCATGTGAAAATCAAGCACTATGACCAAATCATAATTAAACTATGAAATCATATTAATAAGTAAATCACCAAATTTAAACGTTAAATAATTACATAAATAATAGTCTAACTATATCAAATTACATATCCACTCTTTTACACAAAGCTTAGAGTCCATCCCTTCAAAGATTACAAACGACCAACTATAAATCTTTTCCTTACATGAAAAAATAAACATTTTATTGACTATTTCCCCTTGAGATTCATGGATGAATGGTGATTATATTCACACAAATTGGAATGTTAATAAGCCTAATTTGTTGCCAAATTATCATATAGGTTAAAGATTTAATGAATTTCTAAATAATGAAAAGAATTTATGTTAGTTATTGACATTAAAATTAAAATACACCATTGTTAACAATTTTACAACATAATAGAAAAGTGTATATGTGTATATACTTAAAAGTTATGCATTTCTTTAAGAAAAATATTTTTAATGATTGTCATTCAGATTTTATTTCCAAAAAAATTATGTTCTTGGATTTTTTATTAACATGTAAAACATCATCTTTGATATCATCATTTAAGTGATTACATTTTTCTTTGAGAATCTTGTGTTTTCTTAAAGATAAATATTTGGAATTTATAGTAACTTGTAAAACTAGCTTATTAAATTTTAGACAATTTTTTTTATTTAATTGAAAAAATAATACAAAATGAGATTTCATAGAATTTTTGTTTGTAACAGTAATCATTGAAATTCAATTTGACAATCTTTGTTTTTCATAAAAATTTATTTGAATTTTTTTCAAAAAAAAATATAATTCCAAAAACATTTTTCCTCACAAAACATTCTTAACAATAATCATTGAAATTTAGTTTGACAATTTTTAAAAATTTAAAAATATTTTCTTGTTGTTTTCAACAAATGAAGTATTGTAAATTGTGAATCTTGTTACATTTTGTACCCGGAAAAAGAGAAAAAAAGTCCAAAGAATTTAATTCAGAATAAGAAAAGATAGGTCTAGGGGCAAACACAAAACTCAAAATATCAATGAAGGGCTCAAACTTAAATTTTTTGACTTTTTAGGCAGCCTAAAAATTGAATGGTTTTCTTTTATGGAAGAAGTTTAGGCACCAAAGGAATGAATTTTAGGAATTAGATAGCCTCTAATTTTTTCACTTTTGGGTAGTCTGAATAGCATTCAAGAAGTCTACAAGATGAAGTCAGCTTGGCAATTTACCAAGTCATTCACTTAGAATTTTGCAAAAGTGGACTTGGCAAAATAGGAAATGTCAATTTGACAAATATTGCCAAATAAGAGAAGTAAACTTAGCAAAACAGCCTAGCCCTGGTACTCCATACATTTTAAAGCATGGAAACATTTAGTAATCATCAAGAAGCTTAGATTAATCAATGGGTTACATGACAACTTTGTAACAAAAGTCCACATTTATAGTCTGTAAGGAATTTAAATTTTCAAGAAACTTGAATTGTACTATTTCATCCCATAGCTTCAAAGGATTGAACCTTTATTTTGTAGTCTTTTTTTTGTTGACCATGATTTTCATGGATCCAATAAATGTGCATAAAGTAACTAAAAATTTACCATTAATTATATATGTGTTTAAAATAGATAAAATTTTCATAGCGGGGGCATCCCGTGACACGTGCTTTGTTCCATCTAGTTGTGCTCAAAATCACCTCATATCTCTAAAGTCAAGCATTGATCAAATGTAGAGTTGTGTCAACAATGAGTCAACTTATCAATCAATAGAAAGTAATATTTCTCAATTCATTTTATGAGAACATGTGTTCTTTTGAAGTTTTCCACAAAATACTTTATGTATTCAAATGTTCAGGTTTAGGTAACATTAATTATTTACACATTTTCAACTCAAATGCAACTCTCCAATGGAAAGTGCTTGTCAACACAACAAGAAACAAGACTCCAATTAAGTGACTTTTTGTGAGACTTTTTCTGAGGTGCTTGTCATCACAACATATTATCTACAGCTATGATCGTATTTAATAACTTTATGGAAAGAGACCCCTAGATTATGGCAAACATTTCATTAACATTTAGAGGAAAAAATTAATCAATTGTGGGTGGATTAGCTATAATATAAAGTTTTGCCCACTTGCCACCTCTCAAATTTAAGTACAACCCTTGCAGATCACTTGAATATCTTTTTGTTGCCTTTGAGTAGAGACCACTCTTCCCCTCATCCTCATTAGATGTCATTGACATTTAGACAAGAAGATCAGTCAATTGGAGGTGAATTAGCCATAATAAATTTTGCCCACTTGCCCCTTCCAAATTTGATTACAACCTTGAGGCGAACAAATCATGTCCTTCATTTGATTAACTCCTTGTTGCCTTTGGTTAGAATCCCCTCTATCTGCCCTTCTCCTAATCATTAGAGGTCCATGTGTGCCTTATTTTCATTGACACTTGAACAAAAAGTTTACTTAATTGTAGGTGGATTAGCCATGATATGTGCTACCCACTTGCCCCCTCCCAAATTTGAATGGCCTGTGGGTCCTGCATATCATGTCCTTCATCTAATTACTGCAATACGTGGGTGGCTTCTGCAAATTTTTGTTGAATAATTAATTTAATCTATAATTTCTGGTTTGACAGCAACCTTTTTAATTCTAAAAATTTCAACATATTTGTAATATATTTCGTAAAATTGATTGAACTTTTAAGGATTTTTCATTGTGTTTGTAGTCAGATGGATGTAAGGTAGCTATTTTGGTCAGGTGCGGGTCCCTGGTTCAGAACTGGCTTTGACAACTTTGAAATTCTCCACAGAAATGGCAGGATTTTTTCTGAAATTTTTGACAAAGCTAGGAATAATTTAATTTATGCCTAAGCCGCCCAGGTACTACCGTTCCTTATTGCCTTTGGGAAATAACCCCTCTATCATTTCGGTAGAAGTCACTTCATGCTTTATTTGCATGGATATTCAAACAGGAAAATCAGCCAATTGTAGGTGTAAATGCCACCCCCTTGCCCCGTCCCAAACTTAATTACAACCCCTGTGTATAACATCCTTCACTGGATTGTAGCTCCTTGTTGCCTTTGGGTGGAAAGTTGTAACTGCTCTTCCCGGCCTTGTTAAAGTCATGGCATGTCTTGTTTCCAATGACAATCAGAAAAGAAAGTTAGCCAATTGTAGATGGATTAAGCATAAGAATTCCTGCCCACCTGCCCCTTCCCAAATTTAATCACAGCCCCTCAGATGATGTCCTTCACCTCCTAAACTCCTTGCTACCCCTGGGTAGAAACATATCATCTTCTCTCATCAAAGGTCATTTGATGTCTTATTTTCATTAAAATTGCCTAGCATGCCGTTTGGATTCTATCACAACAATCCACATTGACACCTGGAGAGTCCGCTCTTTCTATATTCTAGGAAACACTTGGGGTAAACACTTATTTTATTATGGAGGTTTATTATTATCCGTTCACCTTATAATTATTTAATATTATAATATACATGATTATTTGACATTCTATATAAAAAATATTTTTAGAAGGTGATATATTTTATTAATCACAAGTTCAACGTCATTTAAAGTGTAAACATTTTGAGATCTTCACCTAATTCTAATTTTTAATCCAAATTTCATCCAAGTCTACCCTGTCTTTCTATGAACTTTCAATTCAAATGAACCAAATTACATGTGTCTTACACGTGTCTCTCGCATTCTTGTGCCCCTATTATTTATCTTAATATGATAAAATATATAGCTCTATATTTATTTAAGTGTAGTACATGATAATTAGAGTATGTTATTTTATATTGACATATATTTTTAATTTTAGTTGAAAAAATAGTATACAAGAGGTCTTTGGCAGGTTTACTTGCCTTGATTTTTAAGAAGAAGAAAACATGATGGAAGGGTGAAAAGAGGGAGGTGGGAGAAGCTTTGTTTCTATAGGTATTCTTGGTATCTTGATTCCTACAGTTTGGAATATTGTACCCACAATTATTCTTTTGTTGTAGTAATAATAATTGTGGAGGGTTTCTGGATGCAAAGCAACTTGTGTCAAGTGCATTCTTCTTAAAACATTGCTGAAAAACATGGTGGGGTCTATACGTGACAGGAAATGCGTTTTGTGGACATGGTTGTTGAAAGGGACATTGTAGGCTAGCTAGGGATGTCTCAAGGATGTCTTGGCACTTTGTAAATGAATCATTTTAAAATATATATTATTATCATTTTTGGTCTACAAAAAATGATGTATGCCATCCAACTCTAATTGAGAATGGTATGTGTCATTGGTTTCATTATTTTTATTTTTTCCGGTAACTACAAATGATTCGTGTCGTCTAAGAGAAACCAAAAGCGATTTAGATCCTTGATTTTTAATTTTTGGGAGTGACCATTTTTAATGCTTTTCATAATCAATTTCTAATTTTTGTGAATGGTCATTTCTAAAATTTTCTTTGTCTAGATGGATAGAAAATGATTTGCATCAGTTATTTTTCAGATTATTCTAAGAAAATTATTCTACTAAAATGATCAAATTGCTGTCACTTTCAACCAAAAATCAATTCCACCATCAATGGGTAATTAGAAATTATCGTTATTGTCCATTGGTGAATAAAAAATAATCCACCTCATTGAGTGATCTTTGAAAAGTGTTTAACCAACAAAAAATGATATATGTGTTCTTGACAGGCAATTGGAATCAATTCATAATGGTTGGTTTTTTAACTTTTAAAATTTAAAAAAGAAATCAGCAAAATTTTCTTTGAGTGATTGGAAATAATTAATGAGCTATCTAGGGGTGACCAAAAACAATCTTGATTCTCCACCATCCCTATAATGCATTAAATGTTAGCCAAAAATGTTTTCAAAATGTTAGTCAACTTGGTTAATGGGAGGGAACTTCATATCGATCCATACGGGTCAAGGGCGACCATTATGATCAAGCTCGAAGGTTTGATCATGACACAATCACCTACAACTATGGAGTGGTAACATTTTTTCCAACAAAAAGTAAACCATCTAGTGCTCCTCTACCTTTTACGGTCAAGGATAATGAAGATGAAGCATAAGATGTGCTATCAATTGGACATCGACATACAACTTGGGCATGGAGTACCAAGGCTTGGTCCAATGAGTATCTAAAGGACCTATTCATTGCTTAGGTAATAAGGGTCCATAGCTACAGCTGAGTAGTCATTTTGGAACTAAAACATGTTGCTTATAACATAAATATGTTTATCCTTAATGTGTCTCCGTTGCAGTGACAACTGCCAAATAAATGTTATCTTTCTTGTTTGGAAACTTTCAGATCACTTCAGAATTCAAGCTGTAATTTTTAGATTTTGTAGATGATAAATGTAAAATTGTCAATCTTGTAGTTGTTAAGAATTGATGCAGGGTTCAAACATGTTAAAGTATGTTAAAAAAGTTTCCATGAAAATAAATCTTGACTCAAAAGTAGTTTTTTTCCAACATAAAATTTGTAAAAGAAAGATTCAAAATCATTGAAGTTCCATTGTGAAATCATTAGGCTTTCCATTGAGTTTATGATAAAATGATATTAGTATGATAAAAATAGATGAGTAATATGTTCTAAAATGAATTATATTTTAAGATAGGAAAATTAGTCTAGATGAGAACTTTGATAAACTATGATTATATAAGTATGAAAAAGTGAAAAATACATTTGTTCATTCCAGGGTTCCATCAACTTGAAATACCAAAAAATCAATTAAGGTTCTACTTTCATATGCTGGAGAACTTATTTTGCAGAAAATGGACATCCACTTTCACTTGCATTTAAAAATTATATTTAAATGCATATTGAACATTTGGTTTCCCTATGTTGTTGCTGTAAAGTCAAATAATATCCTCTAATTACTGATCATTGTTCAATACATCATATTTAAATACCTTCAACATATGAAGGTTGAATCATAAACGCTTTCTAAAGAATTAGATTAAGTACACATGACTGGTAAATACTTTAATTTATTGTGCTTACACTTCAAGTACAACAGTAATCGTGGGCAAACATTATTTTTCCAACTTAATATTGTACATCTTTCTGTTGAATTCGTTACTTATGTTCCCATAGATGGGAATCATGTCTAAATGTAAATTTGAACTTTGATTTTATATCTGCATATATATTGTTCCCCATAACAACTAACTTCGTATTAAATTGGCAATAATGGTCAATTGCCCACAAATGGTTTATAGTGGGGTCATTAGTTCCTTTCGTAATCATCAATGTTGCTGCCTCTGATCACCAATTTCGAGTGTACAATACCATTTACCAGTGAAATATACCTTGAAGCTCTCAAGTCTTTTAACAAATTTCTGCAAATGAACTTTGTCATCCACTGGCTTAATTATTTTCTTGGTCTCCAAACCTTGCCATCTTTATCCTCTCCTTAACTGAACATCCATTTGTGATCCAATTTTGCTGCATGTTTACATTTGTTTACAAGATAAATAGTACACATGATGTGTATATATAGCATCATCAATTATTTTGCTTCTCAAGCTACCATATCTACATGTATGTGCATGTAAAAAAAATTCAAATCCTCCCACAAGTAATTATGAATTAAAGTTGAGCTGACAGTTGTTGCCATGGGTGAACCATCTGAGATAATACTTAAATGGTGATGCAATTCTCCCATCAATTTCTGTATTGGTGAACAATGAACATGAACAAGACTGAATGGAAAGAACTCTTCAAGAGAATGGGTGAACATTGGAATGCTAGAGGAGTAAACTAGTAAACCCATGCGTATTCATGTTGTTGTGGAAGCCTAGCACCTTCAAAAGCCCCCATTGTCCTTTTGAAGGGAAGGGGGAGAAATCTTCATAGACTATGTCCCACAGTTAGTGCATGCCCTGACCATTAGCCTGGGCAAAAAAAGGCAAAGAACACTCAACTTAAGCAAAAAAATTCTTGCAGCCTGAAGGGGCCCGCTCTTTTAATCTCTTGGGCGGTGGGGGGGGAGGGTCGGAGTGTTGGATCTTTAGGATTATTATTATTCCCAATGTGTTCCCAACACCTGTTCCCCAAGTTCCCAACGTGTTCTCCCAGTTCTCAATATGTTCACCCATTTCCCATCTCCAACATGTTCCGAATAGCACCTCACTTTATGCTTGTGACGTTGCAATTCTAGACGCTGCGACTTGAATAGGCTTGTGATAATTCAAGTTTCAACAACATTTCAATGTGTCTGCGAACAAATGTTTGAGATTTTGACTTTGCATGTGAGATTTTGACTTTGCATGAGTATTGTCATGTAATCAACATCTAAATTTCATCAAACAAAGAACAATGTGCATTTAACACTTAAAAACTTCCTTGACAATGCCTGTACTGATTGCACATGTGCATGTAAATTGTTCATTTGATATGAATTTAAATGTTTCCATATTCAATTTGAACTGTTTTGATGCGATATTTTAAGGGACCCACCTCATCTCAATCACATCCGGTCTAAAGAAGAATTAGAGCTCGAAATAGACAGTCAAAGTTAAACACCAATATATCCATTTCCTATTTCTAAAAACCACCTCAAAATAATTCCCATCAGATCAAGTTCGAAGAAGACAGATTGCTGAGAGTACACAAAATAATTTATGTTGATTCACTGAAAATTTTATCCATAAAAATCATTACAAATCATAAATTATAGAAATGATTAAGCCCATGTCAATCATTATAAATCGATATGAATCAAACATAAACATCCATACACAAAAACACTGCAAGGTCATATTTATGAAAACACTGGTACACAACAAGCATAGCAACTCATAGATCACATCATTGATAGTGTTCAATGGGTTTCTATCCGGAGCAAACTATGCAACAACCATCATGGCCATAGATGTGCAATACTGCTCATCATGAGATCACGAAGTGGGTGATCAGCAGTTTGAGCTTTTACATAGCCAGTCTTGTCTCACACTGATCTTCTGCAGCGATTCTAGCAACTGCAGCACGATCTGTAGAGCCGTTTATTACTATTGTAGACATATTCAGATCTCCCTTTTGATATAGTTCCTTGTCATGGATTGTTTTTCTCTTCATCATCTCCGCTGCTTAGAGCAAGCTAGCTTTTGTGTGATTCAATCTAGCTAGCTACCTCTTGAATCTTCTGTTGTTGCGGGCGACGATCTAGGCGTCAGATTCACACGATCCAAACGAAGTCGGTTTGCACGGTTTGCGTGGGAGCGCGATCTTGCCAGTGCACTCGTTTTCTCCTGGAGAAGGAAGATTATTATGTCCGCAATCGATGACCTCCTTTTCGTCTGGGGAATAGCAGATGAGCGCCTCGTACAATTGTAGCTCTCCAGTT
>Ga0116231_10012972_pt1 | contig 11948 bp, 11 predicted proteins | sample S1TSphgellanicum_2_FD_89695 | JGI IMG/M metagenome (GOLD analysis project Ga0116231, IMG submission 89695) | Host-associated microbial communities from peat moss isolated from Minnesota, USA - S1T2_Fd - Sphagnum magellanicum MG | ecosystem: Host-associated > Plants > Peat moss > Unclassified...
ATCTCACCGCGGGACACGCACTCGAGGGTCATGCCTGCGGCATGCACGCGCTCGATGATCCGTGGGTGCCAGTTCGCCTTCATCGCGTAAGCCCAGCGGCCGATCGAGCGCACCTGCTTCAATGCCGCGATGCTGGCATCGAGCGTGTCGCCGTCGTACACGAAGGCGGCACTCTCGCGCGCCGCGATCTCGAGCAACTGTCGGCGTTTGCCCGCATCCTCCCACCAGCTTAGGGTGGCTTTGGCAGATGGGCCTTCTGCGGCAAACAACTCCTCCCAGGTGGGCCCCAGCACCTCGTCCGAGCCGATATTCTGAATGAGCCGTTCGTGCAGCTGACGCACCAGGCGATCGCCCTGCGCCTCGTCGATCACGAACGTGAAATTCAAGTCGTTGGCGGCCTGCGTCACCAGGTAGATTTTCTGGTCCTGGAAAAGCTCGAACGCACCGCCCATCTGGTGCAGGATGCCGCGAATGTTCTGCCCGAGCATGCTCAAAGATGCGCACGGGCCGATGATCTCGGCGCGGCAGAATTCGCTCAAACTGCCGGTCAAGCGTTCGAGCGCCGCGCCGTCCAGTGTATTGGCGGCGGGATCCAAGGAGACGGTGACATTGGTTTCCGACGTCGATACCAGGTCAACCGACAAGCCATGCTGCTTGAACACTTGGAAGGCATCGGCGAGAAATCCTACCTGGTGCCACATGCCGGGACTGTCCATGGACACCAGCGTGATGCCCTTCTTGATCGCGATGGCCTTGACCTGCGCGGCGCTCGAGGCAGCGTGCGCCGAGACCACCGTGCCTTCCAAGCCGGGCGCCTGAGTGGCATAGATATGCAGCGGAATCTTGTATTGCCGCACCGGCAGCACACAGCGGGGATGCAGGATCTTGGCGCCGTTGCTCGCGATCTCCTGCGCCTCATCGTAATGCAGCGAGCGCAGCAACCGTGCGTTGGGCACGACCCGCGGATTGGCGCTGAACAGGCCCGGTACGTCGGTCCAGATCTCCAAGCGCAGCGCTTGCAGCTTGGCCGCGAAATAAGCGCCGGACGTATCCGAGCCGCCGCGGCCGAGCAGCACGGTCTCGCCCTGCGCGTTGGCGGCGATGAATCCTTGCGTGATCACGACCTTCTCGAGGGCGCGCCACTCGGCCTGAAGCTGCGCGTCGGGCGAAAAATCGCAGGTCGCCGACAGCACGCTGGCCTTGTGGGTGGCGCCGCTGCGATCCTCGGCACGCAGCACGCGGCGCGCATCCACCCATTCGGTCGGTATACCCTGGGCGTTCAAGAACGCGCACCCGAGCGTCGTCGCGAGCAGCTCGCCCAGGGCCATGATCCGGGCTCGCAGCGCATGGGCGCCCCGCGCGACCGCGCCCGGCGCGTGCGCGCCCCGCGCAACGGCGCCCGACACATCCTCCGCGCTTTGGGTAGCGGCAGACTGCGCCTCGCGCGCGAGATCGGCCATGAAGGCCTCGAAGCGCGCGCCGGGCACCACGTTCAAACCTTTGGCGAGCTCACGGTGCGTGTAGTCGAGGATCTGGATGGCCGCGGCATGCCGTCCTTGGAGCGCGGCGCCGACCACCGACTCGAGCTGATCGGTCATGCCCGACAAGGCCGAGTGGACCACCACGGGCCGCATACCGGCGGCGATGCGATCACGCAGCACCGCGGCAATGTTGTGCCAGTTGGCGACGGAGGAGACGCTGGTGCCGCCGAATTTGAGCACGACCCAGTCTGCGGGCTGGCTCATTGTTATCAGCTAATCGTCTTCGAAGATGTCGCGCAATTCTTTCTCGAGCTGCCGTTCGGCGAGGACATCCTCCACCCGGCTCCAGGCGGCCTTGCCTCGTTTGCCCGGTGCAGCGGCCTTGGGCCGCCGTTCCGTTCGTTCTACCAGGGGCTCAAATTCCTGAGATTCTTCAGCTTCGCCCAGAAATTCATCGTCGATATCGAAATGTTCGTCGTCGCGTTCGCTCATTTTCGAGAAAAGCCCTTCAAATCAACGGGATCGATCAAGCGGCAAGACCTAGAATTTGGCACTATAGCCGATTCTGTCGGCCATTCAATACAATCCCGTCAGGTCCCCGTCATCCCGTCAGGTTCCCGTCCGCGCCGAATCATCCCGGGCAGCCAACGCTCCATGGGCAATGGCGCGATTGACGGCCGACAAGATCGCCAACAGCGAGGCTGTCACGATATTGGCGTGTACTCCCGCTCCAAACAACGTTCGGCGCGAGCGCGTCGTGATTTCAATGTAAGACATCGCAGTGGCGCCGCTGCCTTTACCGCGTGAGTGTTCCTCGTAGGACAGTACGTCGAACGGCAACCCGATTGCGTTCACCATGGCGTCGATCGGGCCCGAACCCTGGCCTACCCAAGTCTGCAGCCGGCCTTGGTTCTCGACCTGCAGCGTCAGGCGCTCGCTGTCCGCGCCGTCGGTGGATGCCGCGAGCTGATGAGACCGATACACGTAGGGCAGCCGGGGGGCCAGGTATTCATGCGAGAAGAGCTCCCATAATTCCTGTGAAGTCAGCTCCTTGCCCGTGATATCTGCGGCCGCTTGTACCACCTGGCTGAATTCGATCTGCAGCCGGCGCGGCATGACCAATTGATAGTCGCGCTCCAGCAGGTAGGCGATTCCACCCTTCCCGGACTGACTATTGACGCGGATGATGGAATCGTAGGAGCGGCCCAGATCGGACGGGTCTATCGGCAGATAGGGTACTTCCCAAATGTCGGCCTCCGTGCGCGCCGCCAGCCCCTTCTTGATGGCGTCCTGATGCGACCCGGAAAACGCGGTGAATACCAGGTCTCCGACATAGGGGTGACGCGGATGAATGGGCAGCTGGTTGCACGCTTCCACGCACCGCGCCGCTTCGTTGATGTTAGAGAAATCCAGTTTAGGATCAACGCCTTGCGAGTAAAGGTTGAGAGCCAACGTTACGATGTCGACATTGCCCGTGCGCTCGCCGTTGCCGAACAAGGTCCCCTCGATTCTCTGCGCTCCGGCCATGACGCCAAGCTCTGCGGCGGCCACGGCGGTGCCTCTGTCGTTGTGCGGGTGGACGCTCAAGATGATGGCATCACGTCGCGCCACGTGCCGCGAAAACCATTCGATCTGATCGGCATAGACGTTGGGGGTGGCCGCCTCCACCGTGGCGGGCAAATTGAGTATCACCTTGGAGTTCGCCGTGGGCTCCCAGACCGCGGTCACGGCATCGCAAATCTCGACCGCGAAATCGAGCTCCGTGCCGGTGAAGCTCTCCGGGCTGTACTCGAACGTCCACTCGCTATCGCGCTGCCGCAGCGCCTGTTCGCGCACGTCGGCGGCACCGCGCACCGCAATGTCGATGATGCCGGCACGATCGGAGCGAAACACCACGCGCCGCTGCACCTCCGAGGTCGAGTTGTAGACATGCACGATCGCGCGCCGTACGCCGCGCAACGCTTCGTAGGTGCGCGCAATCAATTCCGGCCGCGCCTGGGTGAGCACCTGAATGGCAACGTCGTCGGGGATCAGGCCGCCTTCGATGATTTCGCGCACGAAATCGTAATCGGTCTGCGAGGCGGCGGGGAAGCCCACTTCGATTTCCTTGAAGCCGACTTTGAGCAACATATCGAACATGCGCCGCTTGCGCGCGCCATCCATCGGTTCGATGAGCGCCTGATTGCCGTCGCGCAGATCGACGCTGCACCACGCGGGCGGCGCCTCGATCACGCGATTGGGCCAGGTTCGATCGGCTAGATCGATGGGTGCGAATTGACGGTATTTGGTCGAAGGAATGCGCAACATGTGAAATTCTCTCGCGTATTTCAAACCGTTTCTTTGAGACCCGGCGGATGCCGGCTGTCATTTTTGTGTTTGCTTACGGTCTTGTGAGCGCCGACCGTTAGCGCGTGAGATTGGGCGCCTAGCGGCGCAGCAGAAGCTCGAGCGAACCCAGGCGCGGGAGAATCGCTCCGAAAGAGGCGGATTGCTGACTTACTCGAACGCGCATACCGCCGGAATCTAGCATCTATCCTGCATCGGGCGCAAGTTCCGCCAAAGGCTGTGCCGCCGCCGGAAGCTTCCATCCCTTGAGGGCATTCATGACGAGTTCGGAAAGCGCGCGGGCATGCCGCTCGCCGTCGTTGAGGCTGGGCACCAAACGCAGTTCGTCGCCGCCTTTCTCGAGGAAGGCGTCGCGATACTCGATCGCGACTTCCTCCAGCGTTTCCAGGCAATCGGCCGCGAACGACGGCGATACCACGGAAATACGGCGCACGCCCCTCTTGGCCAACTCCTCGATAGTATTGATGGTGTAGGGCTGCAGCCAGACGACGTTGCCGAAGCGCGACTGGTAGCAATGCGACCACTCGCCTTCCGAAAGACCCAGACGCTTCGTCACCAGGCGTGTCGTGGTTTCGGCTTGACGCTGGTAGGGATCGCCGTTCGCCACGTAAATGGCGGGAATGCCGTGATAGGAGAACATCAGATGCGAGCGGTGGCCGACCTCCTGCCAGTGCTTTTCGATGCCCTCGCAGAGCGCTTCGATGTAGCCGTCATCGTCGTGGTAGTCGTGAATGAAGCGCACTTCGGGCACCCAGCGCCAGCGTTGCAATTCGCGGGTGACGCGATCGAACACGGAGCCGGTGGTCGATGAGCAATAGTGTGGATAGAGCGGCAGCACCAGCAGCTTGCGGACGTGCAGGCGCGCGAACTTCTCGATGGCGGCCGCTATGCTGGGTTTGCCGTACGTCATGGCCAGTTCGACGCTCACCGCATCACCAAGGCTCGTCCGCAGCAGCCCATCGATCTTCGCGGCCAGGCGCCGCGAGTACACGGCGAGCGGCGAGCCCTCCGGCATCCAGATCTTGCGGTAATTGCGCGCCGTGCGCAGCGGCCGGAACGTCAGCACGAATGCATACAGAATCGGCAGCCAGATCGGCCGCGGCGTGTCGATCACGCGCCGGTCGCCCAGGAATTCGCTCAAGTAGCGCTGCACCGCGAAGTATGAGGCCTTGTCCGGCGTGCCGAGATTGACGAGCAAAACGCCTACTCGCGCGGGCGTCGGGGGCGCCGGCAGCGGCGTGGCTCTGTAGTAGGCCATTGATCGAATCCTGATGGTAACGCTGCACAGTATACTGTCCGGGCCTATGACGATGTGGTTGAGCGCGGATGAATCTCGAGCCCTGCAGCTTTCCTTGACAGTGGCGCTGCGCAGCGTGCTGTTTAGCCTGCCGCCGGCATTGCTGGTGGCCTGGGTGCTGACGCGGCGGCGCTTCCCCGGCCGCACGCTGCTCGATGCCTTCGTGCATCTTCCCCTGGTGCTGCCTCCGGTGATGGTCGGCTACCTGTTGTTGCTGTTGCTGGGCAACCGCGGACCGATCGGTGGGTGGCTGCAGCGCGAATTCGGCATTGCGCTCGTTTTCACGCGCAACGGCGCCGCCGTGGCCACCGCCGTGATGTCTTTCCCGCTGATGGTGCGCGCGATGCGCCTCTCGTTGGAGACGGTGGAACGCGGGCTCGAGGAGGCCGCGTGCACGCTCGGTGCAGGCGCGATCGACCGGTTGGCGACCATCACGCTGCCTCTCATGATGCCGGGGCTGCTGGCCGGCGCGGTCACGGCATTCTCCGCCGCGCTCGGCGAGTTCGGCGCGGTCATCACGTTCGTCTCGAACATCCCAGGAGAGACGCGAACACTGCCGCTCGCACTCTATACCGCCCTGCAGACGCCGGACGGCGAGGCGGCCGCGGCGAGGTTGGCCATCATCTCGTTCACGCTCGGATTGAGCGGTCTGCTGTTGTCCGAATGGTTTGCGCGCCGCGTGCGTGTGCTGCTGGGCCGTTGATGTTCGAGGTCGCCGTCAGCAAGCGGCGTGGCACGTTCCATCTCGATGCCAGGTTCGAGTCGCCGACCCCCGGTGTGGTGGCGCTGTTCGGCCGTTCCGGCAGCGGCAAGAGCACGTTGGTGCACATCGTGGCGGGACTGCTCGATGCAGACGCCGGCCGCATCCTGATCGATGGCCGCTGTTTGCTCGATACCGAGAAAGGCGTCAAGGTGCCGCCGCAGCGGCGCCGCATCGGCGTGGTGTTCCAGGATTCGCGTTTGTTTCCGCACCTGGACGTGAGCGGCAATTTGAATTACGGACGCAAGCGCGCCAAGGCGCCGTTTTTCGTGACCCTCGATGAGGTTGTCGACCTGCTCGGGCTCACCTCATTGATGGAGCGACGCACGCATCAGTTGTCCGGCGGCGAGGCCAAGCGGGTCGCGATAGGCCGCGCGCTGCTGTCGCAGCCGAGCCTGCTGCTGCTCGATGAACCGCTGTCCGGGCTCGACGCCTCGCGCCGCGGCGAACTGCTTCCCTATCTCGAACGCCTGCGCGACGAGCTCGCCGTTCCGATGGCCTATGTGAGCCACGACTTCGATGAGGTGCTGCGCCTCGCGACTCACTTGGTGCTCCTGGATCGCGGCCGCACCGTCGCGCAAGGCGACCTTACGACGATGAGTTTGAATCCCGACCTGCGCGCCATCATCGGTGCGGATGCGGTCGGCGCGATCGTCGACGGTGTGGTGCTGGGCACGGATGCGCAGAGCGGCCTCACACGCGTGGCTGTCGGCCGCAACCACCTCGAGCTCGAGTCGCCGGGCGCCGTTGCAGGATCGACCTTGAGGGTCCAATTGCTCGCGCGCGACCTGATCGTGGCGACCAGCGCACCGCGGGACATGAGCGTGCGCAATGTGCTCGAGGGAACGGTGCGCGATGTCGCTGCCGATTCGGGAGGCTCCGACCTCATCACCATCGATATCGGCGGTACGCTGATCATCGCGCGCATCACGCACGCGGCGACCCGCGAGCTGCAGTTGGCGCCAGGCAGGGGCGCATGGGTGCTGGTCAAAGCGGTGTCGCTGCGCGGTTACGCCACTCCGAAGACGGTCTGAGTAAGTTCCGTGACCACCGCCCGCGGCTAGCGCACGCGAGTGCCAAGATGCAGGATCGCGACGATGTGATCCTCAGGTGCGAGACCCACGACGGCCTTGACGCCTGCATCGTACGCGGCGGCGCCCGTCTTCCACATGACTCCCAGCCCAAGCGCGTGCGCAGCCAGGAACATGTTCTGCACGGCGGCGCCCACCGCGACCACCTGCTCGATCTCCGGCACCTTGTCGTAGTCCTTCTTGACGACGCAGCCAACGACCACGATGCAAGGCGAGCGGTTGATCTTGTCGCGCTCGGCGACCATTTGATCGTCGGTCAGATCCGGGATGCGTGCGCGCCGCGCATTCGCTACGGCGTTCGCGAATGCCTCGCGCCCGCCGCCGTTCACCGCGATGATACGCCAGGGTTTCAGGCGCCCATGGTCGGGCGCGCGCGCGGCGGCGGCCGTGATCATCTGTAGCTGATCCGGATTAGGTCCCGGCGCGGACAGTCGCGCTGCGGACACCCGGGAGCTGATCGCATCGAATAATTCCATCTGCGGGCCTTTGTTTGAACTATCGGCTATGATTCGCCCGGAAATTATACTTATAGCCGCTTCAAAGGAGGTTCGATTATGAAACGCATGGTATCAGGCGTCATGGCAGGGATGGTGGGCGCCGCCGCATTTGCAGCGCCGGTCACGTATAAGCTCGACCCTACACACACATACCCCAGCTTCGAGGCAGACCACATGGGCGGACTGTCGGTGTGGCGCGGCAAGTTCACAGCCACTTCCGGCACCGTCGTGTACGACAAGGAAGCGAAGACCGGCAGCATCGACGTGACGGTCGATATCAATTCGATCGATTTCGGCATGCCGAAACTCGATGAACATGCAAAGTCGGCCGAGATCTTCGACGCCGCCAAGTATCCGACGGCCACTTACACCGGCAAATTCACCAAGTGGAACGGCTCATCGCCCACCGAAGCCGAAGGTACCCTGACCCTGCACGGTGTGACCAAGCCGGTGACCTTGATCATCGATTCTTTCTTGTGCAAGCCGAGTCCGATGACGAAGAAGGAAGTGTGCGGCGCGGACGCCAAGGCCACCTTCAATCGCGCCGATTTCGGCGTCAACTTCGGGGACAAGTACGGCTTCAAGCAGGAAGTGAAGCTGCAGATTCAAGTCGAGGGCAGCCCGGAATAGTCGTAGGGTGGGGGGCAGTCGGACGGAAACGAAAAGGCACGGTTTCCGTCCGTCCGACTGCCCCCCACCCTTCGCCGTATGCGTGCTGCCTGGTGGGCGGTGCTTTTTGAGAGCTTGATGGGACGGAGCGGCTATTTTGGGGCGGGACGGTTAATAGACTTCGGGGACGAGCATGTCGGCGGGCACCGCCTGCCTCGAGTAATGCTCGTGATGCTCGCGCTCGGGCAGCACCACCGGAGGCTTCTGCACGGCGTCGTAGGGAAATTGCTTGAGCAAATGATCGATGAAGTTGAGCCGTGCACGCTTCTTGTCCACGGCTTGCACCACCCACCATCGAGCTTCCGGGATGTGCGTGCGCTCGAGCATCACCTCCTTGGCTTTGGTGTACTCTTCCCAGCGGCGGCGCGATTCGAGGTCCATCGGGCTGAGTTTCCACTGCTTCAAGGGATCATGAATGCGGCCGAGAAATCGCAGGTACTGTTCCTCGTCGGTGATCGAAAACCAGTACTTCAGCAGATGAATGCCTGAGCGTACCAGCATACGCTCGAATTCAGGCACGGAGCGGTAGAATTCTTCGTACTCCTCGGGCGTGCAGAAACCCATCACGCGTTCCACACCCGCGCGGTTGTACCAGCTGCGATCGAACAGCACGATCTCGCCGGCGGCCGGCAGATGCGGAACATAGCGCTGAAAGTACCATTGCGTACGCTCGCGGTCGTTGGGCGCGGGCAAGGCAACCACCCGGCATTGGCGCGGATTCAAGCGCATCGACACGCGCTTGATGGCACCGCCCTTGCCCGCCGCATCCCGCCCCTCGAACAGGATGACGACCTTCTTGCCGTGCGCCACGACCCAGTCCTGCAGCTTCACCAACTCCGCCTGCAAGCGGAACAGCTCGCCGAAATAGCGGCGCCGATAATCCTGGTCGGCCGAACTCCCCGCCCCATCGGCGCCGGGCAGCGGATGCCGGTCCTCGGTCTCGAGCTCGATCTCTTCATCGTAGCAGTCGACGACGTCGCGGCCGACACGACGCATCAATTCCTCGGCATCGAGCGATGGTAGGTCTTTCACGTCCGGCTATCCTAAGTGACCAGGGCTTGAGGTCCACACTACGTCATCAAGATGTAAGAATTTTGACATGCCAGCAGCCTGCCGGGCCTACTCCTCGACGATGAGGTCGGCCGCCTGCCGGGGTCGTGCGCGTGGTATCGATGCGGATTTCCGGCGCCGGCGCGCGGCCATCCTCAACGCGGGGTTGTGCCGTTGGGTGCGGACGAAGGCTCTTCGGCCCCTGAGCACGGCGCGTCAGCATCGGGTGCGGCGAGCGCCGCGAGGTTCGGAAAGATTCCGGACACGATGTCCAGGGGAATCACTTGCGTGACCGCCCACTCGGGCCGGTCGCGCGCTGGGGGACACCATTCCGGCTCGAGCAGAGCCAGTTCCCCTGTCGCCGTCAAGGGATCCTCCACCGACGTCATGAGGGCCTCCGTCTGTGCCTCCATCTGCGCCGGCTTCACAGGCAGCTGCGGTTCGTCGACGTCGGGAAGGGCCTCAACGGTGCCGACCAGGTAGTAGCCGCGGCTGCGCAGCCGGGCGATGTAGCGCGGTTGGCGGGAGTCGTCGCCGAGAGCTTCACGCAGCAACTTGACCCGTTGACTGATGGTTTCCTGAGACACGACGAGACCCGGCCACACGGTCCTCATCAATTCTCCATCTGAGATCACGGTCGGGTGGCATCGCACCAGTGCCACGAGCAGGTCATAGGTCAACTTGGGCAGTGGAATTTCATGCGAATCACGCCAGACCCGTTGCCGCCGCGTGTCGACCAACAGGTCCGATACCCGCCAACGCGCGGGTGCCGGTACCGCCCACTGCCCCGCTCGCTCCGCTGACTGTGATCCAGACGCGACCATCACGAGACCTTCAGAAAAACTTCACGATATCTTTCCGCGCGCTTCATGCAGGCGGACGTCGCCTTCGCCAGACTTCCATCCACGCAACGGCGCTCGGAAGTTGCCCGACACCGATGGCAGTAGTTCATCAACCCATTGGAGAGATCGACCATGACCAAGATAAAAACCCCCTTTAGCCTTCGCCACATTGTCGCTCCCGCGCTGCTGATCGCGGCCGCCGCGGCGGCCATGCCGGCCGGCGCCGCGGATGCCCCCGTCAGCATCACAGTAAAGTATGATGATTTGAACTTGAGCCGTCCCGCAGGCGTCAACGCGCTGTACAACCGCATTCAGGCCGCCGCGCGCACTGTGTGCGAGCCGCTCTCCTCGCAGTCGCACCTGCAGTCGCCCGCCTACATCGGGTGCTTCTCGGACGCCGTGTCGGACGCCGTGCAGAAAGTCGGGCAGCCGGCCTTGAGTTCGCTGTATCAAGACAAGACCGGCAAGGCATTGCCCACCCGGTTCGCCTCGCTGGAAACCCGCTAAAGGCTTGCGCGGTACACGACAGCCGGTCGTGTACCGCGCCTCTGGCGCTATTCTGCGCCGTGATTCTGTCAAACGGCCAGCCGCCGTACTCACCACCATGCTCTAGATTCGGCCGGATCGGCCGAATCTTTAGCCGCACTGCAGCGAAAAATGCGAACCGGGGCCGAATACGCACGCGGCGCGCTCCAGACATGCCTGGGTTTGCGCACCGAACGGCGCGAGGGCGCCGATGGGCCGGCGCTGCACGGCCGGGAAAGGCCGGCCCACGCTCGCAGCCCAAGCGGTCAATGCGCCAGCCAAACCGGCGGGATCCTCAGATTGAGCCCTCGCGAGGCACTGCGCGGCGACCTGGCTCAAAGCCAGATCGAAGCGGCCGCCTTCTCCCGATCGCCACGAGTCCCACGCAAGCAGTGCTGCCGCGATGCCCGTGAGCGGATCCGCGATGGCATCGCCGACGAAGCCTGTGCGCCCGGTGACGCCGCGCAGCGCTGCACTCAGTCCCGCGGCGACGCCGCAGTCATCGCCGAAGCCGACCCAGTCGGCCGCCTCACCTTGTGCGCCGTGGGCCGTGATCGTCACCCAAACCAGCCGCGGTGCCCTCGCAATGATCTGAGGCGCGTCGATGCCGAGCTGCGCAAGACCCCGCGGCCGCGCCGCCTCGATGACGATGTCGGACGCGGCGATCAATGCCAGCAGCGACCGCCGATCGCTCGCATCGTTGAAATCGAGCACGACGCTCGCTTTGCCCTGATTGATCAAAGCATAAAACTCTGCCGCACCGTTGCGCATGCCGTCAGGCCGCGTGCGGCTTTCCACTTTGACCACATCCGCGCCCGCGAGCCACAACAGGTGTGCCGCGAGCGGCCCCGCCCAAAGCGCGGACAGATCGAGCACTCGCGGCCTGTTGTGCGCGGCGCAGGCCGACGGCACTGCGGCTGGCGGACTCGACTCGTATGGCAAACTCGACCTGCATGAAGACACCCGGCTTTCATGCTCCATTGCAATGGCAAGTCCCAGCGAACGGCCGCGCATGACGAGCGTTTCGGCATCGCGTTGGCGGATGCAGGCGCCGATCGCCTCATCGTCATGCGTATCGAGCTCACCGGTCTCGAACAGCGCGGGAAGCAGAGCGCGATCGTCGGGACGCGCGAGGTTCAGCGCAACGGTATCGCCGATGGCATCGAAGAGACGTGTTCCCCCGCCGGCGGAGACCCTCCCCGGAATGACCCAATGGGCCAACATCGCCCGTTCACCGAGCAGGGTTGCGCCATCGAGCTTCGCGACGGCGGAGGATGACGTGCTCTGCGCCAGCCGATGAATCATCTTCTGGGCCTGCGCTGCGAGCGGAATCATGATGCTCGATGCAGCCGTTCAGTTTTTGAACAAATTGCGAATTTCCCGCCTCAAC
>Ga0116231_10012973_pt1 | contig 11947 bp, 6 predicted proteins | sample S1TSphgellanicum_2_FD_89695 | JGI IMG/M metagenome (GOLD analysis project Ga0116231, IMG submission 89695) | Host-associated microbial communities from peat moss isolated from Minnesota, USA - S1T2_Fd - Sphagnum magellanicum MG | ecosystem: Host-associated > Plants > Peat moss > Unclassified...
AATAATCTTTTAATTTCTTTTTTTTTTTTTTTTTTTTTTTTTTTGCCCCCATTTCATTTACTCCCTAGGTGTGAATGCACCTTAAAGCATTTTTTTCGTGAAAGCATGATTCTTAGGTCATGCTTGTTTAATCTTTAAGTCATTGCTAGAAATGATAACCTTGGTTTTCCCACAAGGGTTTTAAGTAAGGTCCTCCACATGAGACATAGTTGGGACATTTCCAAAATGTTTGATTTATCTTTTTTGAGAAAAAAATCATTAGATTTGAAAAAATTAAAAATCATGTTACAACATTTCCCTCTTGGTTTTGGTTTGGTAACAATTTTTTTATAAAAATGTTTAAATAGGTTCTTAGAACATGTCATCAATTAATGTGAGATCTCTTTTGGGTTCCTCATGATTAATGTGATGTTAAAAAAATGAAAAAAAAAATTCATGATAATTTTTCTTTTACAACAACATGATGATGTAAATTAAAATTAGATTTATTTAAAAAATTTCCACCTAGTTATTACCAATTTATCATACAATTTCAATTATACCCTACCTATCTATTATCATGCCAAAAATCTCAAACAAACTCTCAAGCACACTAGCTTCATTGTTTAGTACAAATGCTGAATTATGAAATGTTATTATTATTATTATTATTATTATTTCTTGCCTAATAAATAAATAAATTTAGGCTGTGGAACCAGGCTAATGTACAAGTAGAAGTACCTAGACAAAGGCCTCTTTCACTCTTTAGGTGGACTGAAGATATGGAGTCTTAGATAGCCTTTTTGGGGGCAGGAATTTCGCCAAAAAAATGAGACCAAATTTTATTTGTATCTTTTATTTTTTTGAAATGAAGTGATTTTGGAGGTTTTCAATCGCCAGAAGTGAGGAAATTTAATTATAATAAAAATGGCCTTGATTTCTATATTTCAGTTTTCCACATCTAGCCAAAAATATAAAAGGATTATCAAAGATTTTGTACTTAGGCCCGTTTTACACTAGGAGTCTCAGGGCCGATGTTCAACCCAAATCAAAGCATTCCTACTGGTGCAAAAAAGTTGAAATCGGCCCCAAGGCCAAAAAAAAGGGTACAATTGAATTTGAGAGGCCAATTTAAATATGTCAAATTTCAATTATTATTTTTTAAATGATGATTTTTAAAAATATTTTCATATATATATATATATAATGAAAGTCATGGAGCCTGTTTTTGAAGGGGGGTACTTTCATCAATTTTAAAATTTTACTTTAGGTTTTAAAGTATCCCCTAGTTTGGGATGCAGAAAAATAAATAAATAAATAAATAAATAAAATTCAGTAATCGAGTTGTGAGAACTAAAAGTGAAAACTGATTTTTGTTAATTACATTTGTGAAAACCGACTGATTGAGAATTTTTAAAAAAAAATTGATACCCAACCAGATTCTCAGCAAGCCCAAAAAAAATAAAAAATTAAATTAAATTAAATGAAAGAAGAGTCAAACCAGTTCTCACAAACCTATGTGAAAACTGGAATTGGCCAAATCTCACAAACCCTAAACCCCTAAACCAGCCACAAACCCTAAACCAGATGTGGCTAAATCTTCCTATGGATGATCACCACTGTTCCCTCTACATCTTCATTAGGGATTATTGCCAGCTTTGGCTACAACCAAAAAATTCCTTAAAAACACACACACACACACACACACACACAATGTGGAGACAAAAGCTCGCGTGCTACTCATGTTGGAGCATTAGATCCTTTCACCCAAGGGGGGTTGGGACCACAAATCCCCCTTTTCTTTTGCTTGATTCCCACCATCACCCCACTCCCAATCAGGACCAAGTTGAAGATTTCCACCTTAGCTATATTAAGGAAGATGATACTTGCTTGGCTTGCTTGGCAAGGGGGAGGTGGTGAGTCCTACAGAACATTCTCTGGGACCTTCCTTTCCCCATGGCAGGCATACAAACAGCCAATTATGTGATCCAACTGAAGAGGTGGGAACTCTATTATTATTATTATTATGTATGTATACTTATCAAAAAAGTTTGAATTCTCTGTAGCTTGTTGGTTGGTTTGATGCAGAGCACGTAAGCCAGGCTTGCCCACCCCATGTGCTCCAAGTATGGAGCTAGGAGCTTGTTAAGTTATAAATATCATGCAACCGCCCCCTCTTTAATTTAAACCTTGGTGCAGGCTAGGCAACAACTTGCATATGTTCCAAACTTAGTTTGGAGGCAGCTTATGTATGGTGCAATGATAATAATAATAATAATAATAATAATGAGAGCAGCATCTCCAGAGGTGCCAGCCGAGTATGTGACCCTGGCCAAAAAACAAAAATTCTCACATCCAAGTTTAGTTTTTTTTTTTTCAACACCACCAATAAAACTCAAACCTGGACTGCAAATTGGTGGGAGACTACTGATATCAAGCCAGCTGGACGAATCATTATGGTTGACCAATCAGAAACTGGAAGCAGCAGTCAGATCAATCACCAATCAGCCTGGAGGTGCCGAGTATGTGACCCTGGCTAAAAAATTATTTCTCACATCCAAGTTTAGTTTTTCTTTTTTGTGGACCCCACCCATAAAATCAAAACCTGGACTGCAAGTGGGAGACTACTGATAGATAGCAAGCCAGCTGGACCAATCATTACGGTTAGCCAATGAGAAACTGGGAGCAGCAGTCAGATCAGTCAGCAGCAGTCAGTCTGGAGATGCAAGAAGAGTCTGTGACCCCTGGCAAAAATATTTCTCACATCCAAGTTTAAGTCTTTCCTGTTTTTTTCGACCCCACCCATAAAACTAAAACCCAGAAGACTGCAAATAATAGGTGGGAGACTACTAATAGCAAGCCACCTGGACCAATCATTTACAGTTGGCCAATCAGAAACTGGGAGCAGCAGTCAGATGATCAGTCAGTAGTCAGCCTCAACAAACTGTGCAAAAGTTTTAGGACGGATCCATTTTGCTCAGCCAAACCGGCATGTTTTGACTTTTCTTCATCCAATTTCTGAATTTGCAGGGTCACATATACTCAGCACCCAGGGAGGGTTCACAGCTCAGTCATTCCCTCTTGTCCAGTGTTGGGCGGGTATATATATATATACCCGACAGGCATCAGAGTTGATAACCTTGATGATCCAAAATTCAAATACCTGGTTCTTATATGTAACCCCAGATATCAAAAATTAAATACCCAATTCTTATTATGTACAATACATAATGTTTATTTTAGCATATATTACATTAAAATGCCAATTTGACATTGGGTAATGGGAAATAAAATTGTAACAACTCCATTGTGGATATCACATTTGAGTTACCTAGGTGACTTACCTCGTTAACTCTCCTACTTCCACCCTCACAATGCCTATGTTAGTGGGTAAGTATCATAGTAAATAGGTAGGTAATGTAAGTGATTACTATGTATGTACATAAGTAGGTAAGACATTTGATGGGTAGTGGGTAAGTAGATATATGTGGATGGTTAGTGCATAGCTAATCACTATGGTTAGCTATGGGACAAGACTTTTTTTTGAAAGTGTTTTGTATCCACATACCATTCATCATGCATGGCACATTAGTGGGAGCCAATGGTTTTTTGAAAATTTGTCATTTGTTGACAAAACATTTTAAGAAAAAAATGGAGAGAAATGTGTTTCTAGTATAAATACATCTTTTTTATAAAAAAAAGTCCACCAAACTTTAATTTGGTATCACAACTTTGGAAAAGAAAACCTTGACATGTCTAACTAACCTTTATTATTTTTGGTGCAAAATTTCTTGATGTTGCAAAATTTGAAAAAAAAATTCTCACAAGTTTAATTAATATTTTTCAAAAAAAAATTAAAAATGCCAAATTTCTATACATGGTTCAAGTAGGTAACCAAAAATATGCAAAGGATTCTTTTTTTTGTTCCATTTTTTCTATAGTCAAATTTGACTCAACCTTTTTATCACCAACTGAATTACATCACAAAATTGAAAATAAATAAATGAATAATTGGTGTGGTGTAATAGAGGTGACAATCAACCACAAGTTGATTTAGCCAAATTTGGCCATAAAAATATGAAAGGAAATTTTTTAAACATCTTTATATATGTTTGGCTACTTGCTTGAACAAGGTATACAAAATTGAAATGTTTTTTTTTTATGTTTTTATGTTTTTATCAATTTTTGGCCATTTTAAAAAAATACATTCAATTTGTGACCAAAAAATTCCAAATTTTCAAAACCCTTAATTAGACCCTTAGTTTGGCCAAAACTAATAATGACTTTTGAAACCCATGATGGGATTTCATTGAAGAAGAAAAAAACGTTAATGAAATTGAAAATTGCACCTAGACTTCAAATTGCATACGTTTTGTCTTGTGGTGTGTTTTGCATTGTGCAATTCTTGTAAGTTTTGTTACAAGGTGCACAAGCTTTCTCATAGAAGGTGTTCTTCCTTTTTTTTGGTTGGTCAATTTTTTGTTTTGTTCTTCTAGCTTGGAAATTGTTGACAAACATCATGTTATTTTGTTTTTATCCTTGTACAAAAATATTCACATTTGATATTAGTGATGGTCTCTCACAAATGTTTCCAACATTCTTAGGCCACCCATTGGATTCGAAAGGTGTGACAATGATTTTGCACTTATTCTAAACATGATGTTCACATGATATAGGATGAGAGAAAATGACAAAAAAGACAAAAGGAACACAATTTGCTTTTGGATTTAGGCTTGAGAATACATGTTTGAGAAGTCTAGTGGCAATTCTTTGCTCCAAGTTAGTCACACACTTTCCATACACTTTTTTTTTTTCAAAATTCAACTCTCAATATTCTTATTTTAGCTTTATAGAAGCTCAACTTGTGGAGGGTTCAATGTGAAATACACACTCCTAGGACTATGATACCATTATTGGGAATTCACAATACACCCTATGATTTGTTTTGGTTCATTCTCTTGAATGTGCCTTTAGTGAATCAAGATGCATTTTGTTTCCAAGAAGAGGGAGGACCAATTGAAGGAGTAAAAAATATGATTAGTCTTATAACTCAAGTGCCCAATAATGTTGGGCAAGAGTTGAGAGTGTGTTTACAATGTGCCCTTGTGAAAACTTATGGTCATGTCTATCTCCTTGGTGCAATGTTTGAAGGTTTGCTTTCTTTAAGTGACAATCAAATTTGGAGCTTTTCATGCACATAAGTTGGTTTCATTGAAAATCATTCATGCTTTAAAATCTCATTGACATACATGTGGTCAAGAAAACACATAATAATTATTAATTTTTTCCATAATGCTTTTAATTTTTTTATAAAACAGTTATAAACTTCAAAAAGTGCTTTAAAAAATTTATATTCATTGAATTGCTTTCAAATTTATTTAAAGGAAAACATTGATATATTGAAAGCATTGTTGTATACATATAACATGCATTTTAATTTATTAGATTTTCAAATATGTTAAGTAAGCATTGGCTATGTTGAAAGTGGCTCTTTTTGGCATGGCTAGACTACATTTGATGTTGGCATGTCTTTCCGGAAGATTATTTACATTTTTTAGTTCTATAAGCTCTTACACTTTTGTGCTTGGTAGGAGTAATACCAAATTGTTCCTTTAAAAGAAAGAATATTCACATGCCCACATAAACCTTACTCCTCACTTTAACTTAGGCAACTAATATAGTTAAAAGGAAGGGGGTTCATCCTTAGTTTCAAATTGTTAGTCCTCCATTTAAGGAACTTTTAAAAAATAGTTGAAAATTGAGGATGAAACCAAACCCCACTTTATAAGTAATTTTAATAACCCCACTAAAACATTTTATACAATGTAAGTAGTTGAAGGATTCCTACTAATCTTTGGCAAAATGCTAGAACTTGTTGTCTACATATGGCTATTTCCACACACAAAAAAAGAAAAAAAAAGAAATCCTCAAAATGTAATGACTTTGGGACATTGTTTCCCACAAAAAATAATCCTCAAAAGTATTTTGGATTTTGGCAACAATTTGAGAACTAATTGTTTCAAGCAACTTCAAGCAATGACTTTCTCAAGCAACTTTGGGTAATGGATTTCTCAAGCAACTTACCATTAATGGGCCCCTTTCCTTGGACAAGGAAATTAGCAACCTCCCTCAAACATTGGTGAGGAAATAATTAACATTGTATATTGGATAAGTACGCACTTATAGAGGTCCAATTAGGGGTTAATAGGGTGGGTGAGTGGTTGTTGGAGATGGTTTTGGAATTTATGTATTTTGGGCTTGGAGAATTTAGTGATGAAAAACTATGTATAAGAAAATTGAATGGTGCTTTTCTTACCACCATAGTACCTTTTCAGGTTCAACATCTCTTTGCCAAATAATTATTTTATTTTTAAAATTTAATTTTGACACAATTTTCTATTTTAAAATTTGAGAAAAATATTTAAATTAAAAAATATTTATCAACAGCCTGAAATCGCTTAAAGTACATGCAATAATATACATACTAAAACCTTAAAACTATCTTATAACAACTTCTTGAATCCTATGAAATTTTGGCATGAGTAAATAATAATTTAAAAAAGTTTCAGCAAGAAGAGACCTTAAATTTCTAAAATTTTGACATTTTAAAATATATAATATTATTTTTTCCGAACCTGAAAAGGTACTTCAATAATGGATTTTCCTCCTTAGAAAAGTATCATTCTCAACTCTTCAGTTGCTTTTGAAAGTATGTTCATCCTCCACTTTTAAAAGAAACAAAGGAGTTTGTAGTTGGGGGGGGCTTTGCATCAAACATACTGTGTACTTGTCACACACCCTTTGCTTACTAGAACCCTGAGTTTGGTCCAAAACCGGGTGAGATTCAAAAAAAAAAACCTGCAAAAAAGTACAAACTCAGTTTCATCTTGTTTTGACCCTGTCTTTCCTTTTTCCTGAGCAGCGCCTCCAGCGCCTCCACTGCTGCTACATATATTTTCACTGCTCCTACCAGTACAACTACTTATAATTACCTCGAACCTTGTGCATTAAATGCTGAGTTTTTCAACATTTCATACCCAGATTTAATAAAACTTCCTTACTTTGCGGACCTCACTCAAAGAGGGGGATAAAGGGGGTGAAAAGAGGCCCAAAAACAGGGTGAAGACAGGATGACTTTAAGGAAAACTCTAATATTTTAGATTGAAAATTTTGCAACGAAGTAAAAACTGGAAATGAAAACAATTGGGACCACTTATTTATATTATCTATTTATTTATTTATCCTCTAGAGGCTAATTTTTGCCACTTGGTGGAAATCTAGGTTAAATGTAGCCACCAAGAGGCCTCACTCAAAAGGGTGAAAGGTACAATGGAGGTGTTGCTTGATCAAGAGTAAATTTCAAACTTGTGCATGATTAGAATTAGCTTATGCATGAAGTGACAAAAAACACCTTACATATTTGGAAGTTTTGGTAAATTGCCTAACCATTGGGCTCCGCCCCATCTATTTAGATTATTCTACAATAAATGGGCAACATTTTCACTTTGTTACGTGATTTGTGGATTTTTACTCTTGTTCATTCCCAATATTCTTATGGTTTAGTTCCAAATGATATTCCCATATAATGGGTTACATAACCATAAACTCTTAACACAATAGAGGCATTGACACATCAACCCAAAAAATTCTTAATATGTTACCTAGTTTGAATGTAATTAATTACCGCCTAGGATATTTTAAATGTATCAAAATAGTATTGGTTTGGTGTTAATTCAAGACTCCATGTCAATGCAAAGTCCGTACAAGTAAAAAGAAAAATGGATGCTAATGACATCTCCACCATACAAAATGAATTTGTGTGAATGTCCTAAAAAGAGCTAACAACATCTTCAACATCATGTGGAACTATGCTCCTTAATGGTAACTTGGAACAATTGAGATAGGTGTGAACAAAAATGTGTCGTCATTGATAGAATAAAGTGTGTCAACTTTAAACTGAAAATCCTTTGGCCATGGAAAAGGAAGGGTAGCATAATGTATTGTGACAATGCTTTCACAACGTTCAATATACAACAATTGTCTAGAAATTTAAAAATATAAAAGGTTTTATAAAATAAATTTATCTATGAATATTTTATAACTTCAAAACAAAGGTTTTGATGAGGAACATGCAATGGCAAAAGATGATAGCTCAAACTACTAAAGGACACTACTTAAAAGAACTATTCATTCCTAATAAAAAGGATAGTTGCTAAGAACATGTAAGTGCATCAAATAGAATACAAATCAAATGGCACTCTCAATTACTTCAAAGAAAGAGTTTTGAAAGGTATTCTATTAAATGAAAATCTTGTGACAAGATTGAAAACTTGACATTTGTACTAAAAATGACTTGATTTAGTTGGGGTCTTCCAATGAGACTTTACACATCAATATAAGATAGTACCTTTTCAATTTCAGCAATAATTACATTTTTTTGAAAAAGTCAAATTTTCAATTTATTTATTTATTGAATGTTGAGATTTAAGACAATTAAAAGGGAGGAAAAAATACAAAAATTGGTGGAAACCCAGAAGCTTCTTGCTTCTTCCTAGAGGGCTATTGTAGAACATGCATCCAATAATTAACAACATTTTTCTTTCCTATAATTTGGTGAAATTTTTTTTTGCACCATTTTTGCAATAGAAAATGTTGTAAAAGGTATCATTGTATTACATGTTTAGAGCCCATAAAGCCTACCAAAACATTTGTCTATATTTATTGCCAAATTTTCATAAATTTTTAATTTAATTTTTGAAGTAGATTTTGAAAAATAAATCAATTATGCAACACCCAAGTCTCAAACTTGAAAATGTAATAACATATTTAAAGCTGATAATACTCACAAAAGAAACTACCCATCTCTATTGCCAACATTTCATAAATTTTTAAAATTTTTTTTGAAGTGGATTATTTGACACCCAAGTGCCAAACCTAAAATAATATTACAATATATATTTTACCTATACATCTATCTAAAACAATCTTCCATCAAAGGTCATTCAATTTGTTTTCAAATCATGGAATTTGAATTAATTGACATTTAAATATTTGGCAGTACATCATGTTATACTAATGGTGATGATTATAATGTTTTTAAATATTGTAAAATTGTATTTCAATGAGGAAGTAAACATAGGCTTTAGTTGTTATTTTTGTATTTTACAAAAATGAAAGGGAGTTTTACAATAATGAAAATCAATATATTGGGCATATCAAATAAGATGTTGCAAGCAATACTTATAATATTATTGATGTATATTTACATGAACATGAATATGAAACAATTGAATATTCATAACTTATATAACCTATTTTATTTATAAGGATGGAGTCAACGAAATTTGATTTCCAATATAGTTGAAAATAAGTGCAAATTACTTGTTCATTTTTTATACTATGTGTATTTCCCATTTTAACACAAAGTGTGTAATGCCCTTCTCATCATTGCCATGCCTAAAGATTGTGGATTGACAAGATGCAAGATATCACAAGTTTGACTAGGTGAACAATTACGTACTAACAAAGTTTTTGAAATCATGAGTTGATTGTTGCATTAATCTCATGTAATCTTGGAAAACCATGAATTGGGAATCTTACACATTGATAGACTTTAATACACTCTTATAATACTACAAACTTTTGCTATAGTAATACATAAGCGATGTTTATGTGATGGTTGTTCATCTATTGTTGCATGTAAACATTTGTTCATGAAAAAATGAAAGATATAATTTTAAATCTAGAAGTTGTGGGGAATTTTTAGGTTGAAGCCCAATCTTGCCTATTTTGTAGGAATTGTAACAAGCTTGGTCTTCTATGTGCTACAAGCATATTCATTGTAGTGCAATCTATATAAAAACATGAAATATTTCAAACATGCTACCCACTAATGACTACAAACTATGTTTTATTATTAGAAAAACCTTTGTCTTGGAGGTCTATGCAAATGATAAGAATTTTGACAATCACAAGTCGAAGAATGGGTGCACTTTCTTTTCCTATGTGGTAGTCAAGATCACATGGATTAACTACAAACAACAATGTGTTATATTAGCTATAAACTACATAATATCTAGAACATTATAGTTACAACATTGGCAACAAAAAAAGAAGTGTAGATACAATGTTTATTAAATGACATGATTTTCCATATACTTTTGCCAACAATTTGTCCATGGTGATAATCAAAATGTTATTTGCCTTGTGTTCAACCTAAAGTATCATTGACACACCCAGACCAACTCAATATTATACAACTACAACTTTTAGAAGAGACAACTCATGACCATGTTGTACAACAATACTAAAATCATATTCCAAAAAGGTGTTCATTTCTAACAAGTTTGCTTGCTTTTGTTTCTTATCGGGACTCTCAAAACTCATTAGAGATTAATGGGTGGGAGGTTTTCATTGCCATTGATCACCTACTATTGTAATGAATCCAATGTTGTTTTATATCGAACAAATTTAAATATGATCCAATCACCAATGGGCACCAATAAAAATGACTCATTGTATTGAGAACTAGCCTTGTGGCAACATTTTACAATGTAATTTTTTTATTATTTATAAACATTTCTTACATAGATCACCTCTCCCCTTTTCTTGTATGTTTTTTTCTTTTCACATAATGCAACACATAACTTTGTAGGAAATAAGTCTTTTTGTGTAATGTGGATTTTCATGCATTTTGATATATTCCAAAATATGAATGGATTAGAATAAAGAGTTGTTAAACATTCAATATAATAAAACAAATAATAATGATCTCACATGCTTATGTGCAAGCATGTGTGTTGCAATTATTTTAGTGTATTGTGCCTTCTTTAAGTGATAAGTTCAAGGGTTGCATGCTAACTAAAACAAACCCTAAACATTGGGAGCTTAGATTGTGAAGAAAGATTTCTCATCTATGATTGTCAGTTACCATGTATGAAATTATGACATTATATATGATGAGCATGTGGGGCTTGTTTTACATTCAAGTATAGAGGAAGAATTGTCTCCCTATGTTGAAGAAAATGGTCATAGAAAATGTTTAGTTTTTAAAAATTCTATTATATTCTAGTGAATTTCTAAAGGATGCATATCTTGTGTGCTTGGGTTGGGACATAGGAAGTGTATTAAAAAACTACATGGGATTGAATATGTGGTTCCATGATTTTTGGGAGGTAAAATTATAAAATCAATTGGGCTTTATGCTATTACACATTACCAATGACGATCATTTTTTTCCTTCTTATATTCTCATATGATTTTTAATAATTCAGCATTGTTATGTCAATCTTAAATTTAATCTTATATATAAATTCACTTGGTCTTCTCGTCTGTGATGTGACGTTCTGCTGCATAATCATTTTTTATGTTTTTGCTGCGGAATTGGCCATAGGGAAAAGCATTTTCGTCTGGAACTAGCACCCTCGGGAAACCCGTTTGATTTCTACACAACTGTCTGTCTGTGACAGGGCGTTTCGACTTGTTAACGGATTCTGCAATGCCAATTTTGCAACCCCCCAGAAATGAGCCGCAAAGATCGATTCTACTACGTATTTGCTTTTTTTTTTTAAAAAATTTTTGGATTTGTTTTTTCGAAAAAATCCAAGGCTACGTATTTGCTTCTTTTTTTAATCTTTTTTTTTGGATTAAAAAATAAAAAAAAGAAATGGGCAGAAAAATCTAAGGCTATGTATTTGCTTCTTTTTTTTCTTTTTTTTTGAATTTTTTTTTTCAGATTTTTCTCCCCTTCTCTTAAATTAACAAAAATGAAGAAACAAAGTAAAAAATAAAAAATAAAAAATGGGCAAAAAAATCTAAGGCTACGTATTTGCTTCTTTTTTTATCATTTTTTTTTTGGATGACGTTTGGCCAGCAGCTCCGGGGAGCATTCACAACAACCGTGCAAGAGGAGAGGTTGCTTCCGGTCCGAAGTAAGTAACGACAGGGGGGGGGGGGGCCCCGGGGCCAT
>Ga0116231_10012974_pt1 | contig 11946 bp, 12 predicted proteins | sample S1TSphgellanicum_2_FD_89695 | JGI IMG/M metagenome (GOLD analysis project Ga0116231, IMG submission 89695) | Host-associated microbial communities from peat moss isolated from Minnesota, USA - S1T2_Fd - Sphagnum magellanicum MG | ecosystem: Host-associated > Plants > Peat moss > Unclassified...
TGGAAGGTCAATTGGAATCAGAAGCAGCCAAGAGAGTGAGACGAGTGTGAGTTCTGGGAGCCCCAGTGGAACTGGAGCACCTTCTCCCAGTGTCAATTGTTCCCGTCTTTTGGAAATTCCGTCAGCAAGGTGGAATGAATGGAAAGGTTTTATTAATGACATACAGCAACCGCTACCAAGCTCTCGTCTGAGTTCTAGTGAGCGTCAAAGGCTCTGGAAGGAGGAGCTTGAGCAGGAGCTTAGAATGAAGCGAGAGGAGAAACGGAAACAATTGGCTAAACAGGGCACTCCAACGTCTCCACACAACTCAAAGGGGCTACAACGATCTGCCAGTCGTCTGGCTACTGCTTCCCAAAAATTAGCAGCTTCATCTCATCTGAGGATTAGAACGGATACTCTATTGTGCAGTCTTCCCCCCATTCTAGTCCATGGTGATGGGCTGCCCCTGGTTATGTAATTCCCTTCTGCAGGGTGCAAGGTCCTTCTCTCCCTCTCTGTCTGTTCTGTTTCTTTCTCTGTATCTTTTTATATTTGTGATCTCCTGGATAGCCTGCTTAGACTCTCATTTGGTAAGCAAGATCAGTTACCAACTCCAACCTGAGAGAGGGTCACCTTGGCCCCCATCTTTGGCTCTTTCATCCTGCATCTTTTAGTTAATAAAATTAGGGTGTGTGTGCACCTGTGAATGAGAGAGCTTACAGTTGTTGAAGGTTTTCAATTTTTGTGGTTTGATTTTTGGCATATTACTATATTCTGCTGAAGTCTTCTAAAAGTTGGCATTCCTGCACAGATTGTGAAGTTATTATTGTCATTCATTTCTGCTGCCTATCTCTTATTACACATGTATTGATAATTGGAGTGTTCCTCATGCTGTGTGTGTTCATGTCATCCCTTTGAAAAAAATTAGGTTGAGCACAGATAACAACAGGGGCTGTTGACAATAATTCGTTTGCCAAAAATGAAGTAGTTTCAGTACAGGTGGCATGAGGTCCTGAAACAATCATGCATTTGTGGGTGTTTTAGCTCCATCAGGTTATATACATCTCAGGGAACTCTAGCAATAGGAAACTCATCTGCAAGTTGACAAAATTGTGTCTCTTTTAGGGGTTTGGGGCTAGGCATGGCAAACTTCTCCATGGTTGACATCTTCACATTTGAATCTTGTGAAAATTTATGGAACCTACTTTTCTTGCTGTGGCATATGGCCTTATTCAAGATAGTCATGTTAACATTGGAGAGTATATAAGGGCAAGTAAATGGAGAACTTGTGAGGTGTTCTTTCATAAAGTTCTTGCTTATTCTTGTTTGATGTCACCAAGTTACAAGTAGAATGCTATTTATTTTATGGAACTTTATGTAGCCACTTGAAGTAATTGGAGGGTGGAGAGTAGATTTTTGTTTTAGTATAAGGAAGGTGCATTTGAAATGCTTAGGATGCTTCACAAGTAATCAAGCATGTCTTCAGACAGCATTTCAATCATTTTAACATGGTTGCCACACTTTTACTTCTCCATTTGGCACTTGCTTCCATGGAGTGGTGGTAAAGGTTAACTTGTTTATACAATGGTGTATTTGTGTTATCTTGGTACCTGAGATCTAATTTGGCAGTTTCCTTGGTGGGAATGAAGTGTGCCATCTTGTTAAATCGATCAACCACCACCATGATCTCATCAAATCCCCTTGAGGGTGGCAAACTCACCATGAAATCTATGGACACACTTTCCCACGGCCCTTCAGGAATTGATAATGGTCACAACAATCCTGCTTATTTCTTATTGAACGTTTGATTTTGTTGGCAAGTCAAGCAAGTCATCACATATTCCTCTGCATCGTCTTTCAAATTAGGCCAATAGTAGGACTTCTTGAGGAATGTTGTGGTGTGCTTTGTAGCACCATGGCCCGTAAGTGGCCCATCATCACACTCCTTCAAAAGCACATCCTTGAGCCCCCTTTTTAGAACATAGAGCCAATTTTGCTTATACCACAATAGTCCATCTTGCAAGTGGAAGTGTGACTTGATTTCCTTTTGAATTTTTTGCTTCATTTCCTTGGCGAACTTGTCACGGCGGCTCCCAAGTCGAACTTCTTTTTGGAATTCTGTTTCCCCCACATACACCACTTTAAGTTGGTGTTTTCAACTTAGTGCATCGGGCACCACGTTTTCCTTCTCAGGCTTATGTCGAATATCCACATTAAACAACGCCAATGTGTCTTGCTATTTCACTTGTTTGATGACAACTTTGGTTGAGTGGCAAAATATTTCAAAGTGACATTATCGGTCCACATCACCACATCTTTGGAGTCTATGTAATGGCCCCAAATCTTGAGACAATGTATCATGGCCCACATTTCCTTTTTGTGAGTTGGCCACCTTCGCTCTGTCTCAGTCAACTTCTTGCTTTCGAATGCCACGAGCTTTCCATCTTACATTAGGACTCCTTCGATTGCAAAGTCAGAGGCATGGGAGTGGATCTCAAAATCTTTGTCAAAGTCGGGTAACTTCAACATAGGCACTTTCACCAAAATGCCTTTCAAGGTTTCAAAGGCTTCATTGCATATTTCATCCCAATCATAGGTTCCAGATGACTTTTTCAAAAGGTTTGTTAAAGGCGCGGCTATCTTTGCAAAGTTCTTAATGAACTTGCGATAATAAGAGGCCAATCCTAAAAAAGATCTTAAAGTTGGAACCGACCTAGGTGGTTTCCAATCCAAAATTGCCTTCACCTTGTGGTCATCCATCTTCAAGCTTTCTTGGGTGATCCTATGTCCAAGGAAGTCCACTTTCGTCACCCCAAATTCGCATTTCTCAAACTTGGCATACAACTTGTTTTTTTTCAACCTTTGGAACACCTTCTGGAGATGCTCCATATGTTCCTCCGTAGAGTTGCTATAGACCAAAATGTCATCTACGTATATGACCACGAAGTCATCAAGCCACTCCCGAAAAATGTCGTTCATGAAAGTGCAAAATGTGGCGAGTGCATTGGTGAGTCCAAAAGGCATCACCATGAACTCGTATGAGCCATACCTTGTGCAACAAATAGTCTTTTCTTCATCCCCTTCTGCGATTCGAACTTGGTAGTACTCAGAGCACAGCCTATCAATCTTACTAAACACTTTAGCTCCCAAGAGTCAATCAAACAAGTCATCAATTCGAAGTAATGGGTATCAATTCTTCACCGTCACCTTGTTGAGGGCTCTATAATCCACACACATCCTCAATGTCCCATCCTTTTTGTGAACAAAGAGGACGGGTGCCCCATATGGTGACTTGTTAGGCTTGATGTATCCTTTTGCGAGGAGTTCCTCAAGTTGAACTTTAAAGTTCTTTTAACTCCTCATGACTCATTCGATATGGGGCCTTGGCGAGATGTGCCACTCCCGGCATCACCTCGATTGCATGATCAACTCATCTTTTCAAGGGCAGTTCATCGGGCAACTCGTCAAGCAACTCTTTGGGCATCACATCTGGGAATTTGTCCAATATTTGCTTAAGGCACTTAGGAGAGCTCACTAAGTTGGTAGCTTCCTTTGGTTCAAACTCATCCAACACCCGCATCACACACAACATGCCATAACCTCCCATGCATTCCCTTTCCAACATTTTTCTTAACATCAAGTGGATGGTTGATCCACCCACACTAGGCACTTCGTGTGCCTTCACCTACACGATCCCATTTTTGGATGGGATTCTAATTAGTCTATTGTGCCCTTTTATGAGCATGTTATTACGGGTGATGAATTCCACTCCCAAAATGTAATCCATCCCCCTTAAGGTGGAAACCAACAAATCCACCTTTCCTCTCCAATTCCCTAGTTGAAGAGGCACATCTTTCGCTTGCCATATGGTGGGATGGGGAACCCCATTCGCAAAGTGCACCTCAATGGGTGCCTTGAGCTCCTCCAACTGGAGCTCCATTCTTTTGGCACTCTTTTGGGTTATGAAGTTGTGGGAAGCCCCTGTGTCTAAAAGACATAACACATCTCACTTATAAACCTTCCCTTTTAAGAAAATGAGGCAATTACATTCACCTTGGGCTAGGTTGGCAGTAAGGGCAATTATTTTAAAACCCCCATTCCCTGGTTTGGGTTTGGGGCAATCTTTGGAGTAATGCCCCACTTCATTGAAGTTGAAACATGTTTTTTTGGGCTTCTCACTAACATCCCCTTTGGGTTGGCCCCCTTTGAAAGGAACTCCTTTCTTGATGAAATTTCCTTTGGGTTTGAAACTCGAGCTTTGAAATTGTTTGGGCCTTTCCCCTTTGGAGGTATCTTGCCCTCGACTCTATTCCCCTTCATGATGCGCCTTCTTGTGAGGAAACTTGTTATCCTTCTTAAACCCGAGCTTTTCACCCCGTCCCACATCTAAAAAACCTTCCATTTTCATGATGGCCTTGAATAATGAGGTGAGCCAACTCTCCTCAAGCTTACGTTTGGCCCAAGTTGGAAACCCCATCACAAAGTGGCACACACGGTCTAACTCATGCATATGCCAAATTTCAAACATGAGTTCGGAATATGCATTCACATATTGGCGCAAGTTGTCATTGGTTGCATTCACAAGGTCACGGAGTTTGTATTTTGACATATAGTTGGAGTGTTTTGGAATGAATTCCAACTCAATGCACTCCTTGAAGAATTCCCATGTGTAACCATGGTTTTTCTCTTCCTTTTGCCTCACTGTCCTCCACCATGTGGAGGCGTAACCCTTCAAGTAGGATTGGGCAAGTTCGACGGCCAAATGTCGCCCAACCTTGGCGGCATGAATGTAGTCTTCCATTTTTGCAAGCTAAGCATTTATAACCTTTTGATCTCGGACCCCATCAAAATTCCTAGGTTTAGCAAGTTGGAATCCCATGCCTTTTGATGATCCTCCTTTGAGGGCTACAACCAAATCACTGAAATCAGGCCTATTCATTTTGAATAGGACCTCCAATTGTTCCGATGTGAAAAGGATCATGGTTGGTTATTCCTCTTCATTTTCATGATCATCATGGTTCTTTTGATCTTCTGAATCCTCTTGTTCCTCCTCTCTAATGCCTTCAAATGGAACATCAAAGTCCGGGGTGGGTTCTTCCACTAAGCTTTCTTGCACTGGCTTACGGTTTTTCTTAGGTGCCATTGAGACTTTCCAATAAGTGGATCAAGCTCTACCGGAGCTTTGATACCATGTGACGAGCCCCTTGGCTCCTTAATAGACTCCAAATGTGAGTCTGAAGTGAAAACAATGGAAGAGCAATGAGTCCGGACACGTTCCTTAGCTCTTAGCACTTTAAGGGGTAGAGGGGTGTGTTAGAGCTTCGGGATGGGACTAGGAAGAATGAAAAGCACTTAATCACTCAATTGGATTTGCACAAAACCAAACAACAAGTTGGTTAATGCATAGTTGGAGCACTTTTAGTGCTAGGATGAACCACGGGTAAATTTGGACTCACAAGATTCACCACGGCCTGGACTTGGGGGAAGCCACCACCTTCCCCCTTATAGTATACTTTGTGCCTCTCCACGAGGCCCACATCCAAATGGCTTTTTGTCTCAGGACTCCTAAGTGAAAGTCTCGAATTTGCCAAAGTCAGGACTCTCGCAACTTTGGGGCCGTATAACTTTGTGTGTAAACCTTCAATTGAAATGAGGTCTAAAGCAAAGTTGTAGCCCTCGTCGAAAGCTTATCAATGGTATGTGACACGCCACATGCACATAAGGAAATCGGGTTGATTCCCAACTTTTAGTGGTCGGGAGTCAAATTGTGAATTTGACTCCCAGCCTTTCTTTTGGCCATAACTTTGTTTCAGATATCCAAATGGATGATGTGAGCTCATTTTAAACATCTACGTTTTAATAACTTTCTAGTGATATGAAGAACTCTTCAAGCCGTTGGGTTTCGACCCTTGCAATCATTTTCTAACCATTCGGGAGTCCACCGGGACTTTAATTCCCAACATGGGAGTTTACTTGGGAGCGTGAGGGTTTTTTTCTCTCACACTCTATTGCATTCCCGGGGCATGAGAATGCAACTCTTGGACTTAGTTTTGGCCCGGACCTTTACAAGCCCTTTTGCCTTGGTCGTGAACCCAAAACTAAGGTCGTGACATTTACCTAGTAAGCTCAACCACCTTGAATACCTACCTAAACCATTTAAAATATTAACCTAAAAAGCCTACATTAGTGAGTAAACTACATAATAGGCCTAGATTACATAGGTAGCTTACTAGGTAGGTAGTTAGGTTACTTAACAAGTAATTTATTAACCTATTACTTATGTTTAAGCTAGGTTGTCTAGCTTGGTCAATGTTGACACTTTAATCAATCTAACAACCTTGGCGATGAGCTTTTGTTGAAGTTAATAATTTGTTAAAGCTACGAATTTTTGGTTGTTTTTTTATGAACATTACTGTGTTTCTTAGATAACTGAGTCATGTTTCAACTTTTGAAGGTGTCAAAAAATTACATAACAACTTGGCCCTCACAAAGCTTCCAAATCCACACAAACTCTGGCATGGCTTCCAAAAACTTATGAACATTTTCATACCTAGCTATTAATATTTTGGAATTTTTTAATTCGCATAAAAAATAATTCATTAAAAATAATTGCAATATACATAACCATGGGTCATATATATAATTTAAATTATATATATATAATTCCATAATATCATTATTTATATATAGTGTGTTATAAATAACAATATATTTGGACCAATATTTAAACCAATATTATACATCATAAAAAATAAAATTGACATAAAGACTTGTGTTATATATGTATAAAATATAAAATATTTCTGACTCACTATATGATTATTTTAACGATTGTTTAAAAAATTATATGTCAGAAAAATATAAAATAGATTTTCAATTATACATAGGATTAATATATGGGAAAGGTCATTTTTATTCTTATGTGAAATAGAAAAAAAAATTTAGAAAATCATGTGCTTTGATTTTTTTAAAAAAATGGTTTAAAATCTTATTAAATTAGAGACTTTATAATTTTTTTGCTTGAAATGAGTTTATAATTTAAAAAAGGGAAAAAACATAAATATGAACATATTTGAGAAAAATTTAAGCATGAACTTTTAATTTTTTGATCTTGACAAACTTTGTATTCCATTTAGGGTTGGGATTTCATATAAGGTTTGTTTTTTACCTTTGTGTGATCTCTCCAACCTAATTTTTCCAATATTTTTAAAGAAGATATAAAATGAAAAATTTTTGCACCAAAATAAGCGTGATCACAATTGTCATTGTACTATTTGTTCCACAAACAATACCTCTTTTCAATTTCAATGAAACAAAGTAAGAATCATGGAACTCCTAATCAACAACCTCAACTTTATACACACATTTGTTAGCATACTATTTTGAAATTAGTTAGTGATTTTGGAATGACCCAGCATGTGGGTATTGCATTTAAGGTAGGATCTTCATTTAAAGAAGCTTAAATGTCACATGCGTTATTTCGAAATGACCTCGAATGCAAGTATTGCATATAAGGTTGGGTTATTTCAAAGTGACCTTACATGTGGGTATTGCATTTAGGGCTAGGTTTTCACTTAAGGTATTCATTTAGGTGGGTTATTTTGAAGCTACCATGCATGTGGGTATTACATTTAAGGTTGATTTTTTGTTTAAACTTGTAATACCTACACTTATATTTACTTCTACCATTTGGAATTTTAGGGCTTTGTTATAATACTTACATTCGTGCTTACTTCTACCAATTAGAATTTTAGGGCTTCATTGCAATACTTGCACTCGTACTTACCTTTACCAATTAGAATTTTGCACTTATACTTATTTATACAAATTGGGATTTTGGGGCCTAGTTACAATACCTGCATTTAACACTAATATTATCACTATCTTTGTGTTTTTCCATTTCATACTTTTTCTATTTATTACTTAGAAACAATGATAACCTTTGTGGCATATTAAACATCATGTGTGTGTTGAATACATGATGTTCAAAGAATTTGGGTTATGGTTTCCTTCATACAAAATTAATTTTAAAACAAGATTCTTAATGTCAATGGCAACAATCTTGATTACTAATTGTGACATTTATTCATGACATCGTTTAGTATGTACATTTGTGTGATTAAACATTGTTTCATGCCAATCTTTGAACTATTTAACATTATTTCCTAATCCATTTTTTACACAGTGTAACAGTAGTCCTGGGTGTAAAACTCCATTTGCCTTTCTGAAACGTATTTTACAAATATTACATGTTAATACTGTCATGTGTGAGGTGGCATGTTCACAAAATATTACATCACTTTCTTTACATTTATTTGTGATCTTTTTGCATTGTAGTGACCAATTATGCAAGAGCCCTTTCCATTGGGGTTAATGAATTTATTGTGTCACCAGACCCTACAATGGCACCCATAGGGAGATCACTTTGTTCCATGCTCCTGAGCCCATCAAATTCCATGATCCCATCATCACCTTCAAAATGTTCATCTTTGTCATCATCATTGAAATCCATATCATTTGGAATATGTTGTGGGTTCGCAAACATGTGACCCAACCCTCCACGATGTGATCCATACCATGTTCCATAGTAATGAATGATATCCTTTTGAAAAATGTCTGTGCATGTGAAAATGACCATAATTTGGTGTTTACACATGTTCCCTTGCAATGCCCATTCACATGTGCAACAAAATATTTTGATGAATGGGAATTTCACAACATAAATGACATTGGGAAGGCGTTGGTTCTATACACCCCAAGTTCCATCACTTTCAAAGGTTGGTTGGTACACATGGGTGAATGGAATAAGAGCTGATTTTTCCACACTTCATGTAATAATGGTTTCCTTAACGTTGTTTTTTATGAAACCCTTTTTTTTCATTTCCAATGTGTGCATGTAGTGGCATGCAATAGTTGTTGTTAATCATCACACTAACTAATCAATTTTACGCCCTTTAAAGCCTTTTGTGTCAAGAGCAAACCAATGTTTTAACGCACCATGATATGATTCAATGTTCACTCAGGTATCTTGGTTGGAATGGGGCACTCTTTGAACACCACCATCCATAATTCTACAAACATAAACACAATGCACAAGGATGAATAACATTATTACAAAAGAATTTTGAATACTAAACCATGATAAATATCATCATTTATCAAATTAATGGTAATAAGTCCAGAAATAATTTGTCCACGCATCATCAGGCTTATGTTTGTGAAGGCTTTCTCTCACATCAACCTTTTCACGCTCTTTGAAGTCATCAATTGTTTCTCCATGATTGATGGACATGTACATCACATCATGAAGGTCTTGGAAGATTCCACCCTGCACCTCCACACTTTGATTTTTTTAATACCACATTAGCACCATGCTTTAAGAACATGCCAACAATAAAAGTAGATGGGAACCTTGTTTGTACCCCATACAACTCTAATAAGGACACATATGCAATAAAATCACCATAAATGGATGGGGTTAATACAACATAAAATGCATTTGAAATAATGAAGAATTTTATGAAAAATACTAAAAGACATCTAAGGAAATAAACACAAAGTAGGTACTAGGTATATAACTAACCATAATGCCTTCAATTTTTTACGTGCATCATCAACAAGAAAATATGATGATTTCTAATGTGGCATGTGTGATAACATCTTAACTTTTAATGGTTTCAACCATTCAATCAAATCTTCAACTATTTGCCTACTTGTAATGATCCAGGCTAAAGGGACACCTGCGCGATGATCATCAAACCCCATCAAGGTGAATAAATGGAATTTCATGTCATTTGTGCCTAATGTGGCATCCATAGAAATGGCACCATTGTGACCATATGATAGCATGGACTCACATTGAGTTGGTGTTTGCATACCTATGGTGAATGGGACTTAAATCTCATTGATTTCACCAACATCTTGGAAAAAGAACACATCTTTCGGATGTTCAAAAGCCCAAGATTAAATTGGATTTGCAAGGTTGGTGTGTAAACCCTAACTCCTTTTTTTATGTTTTCGATCCAAATATGCAATGTCTTGAAATCGAATGAAATCATCTTGTGTCATGTTTTGACCAACATTCACATGTTCCCACCAAATTGCTTTATGCTTGTCATATTTGTTTGGCCATGTAATTTAAATTTAATTGGGCCCATATGTGGTCTTTCAATGCTTGTGACATGCATGGGGCATAACATGACGCGCTCCCAAGTCCCTAGTTAGCCCCAAGTTGGGGTTAACTCACTCAAGTTGTAGAATTTCTGGGATTTGGGGCACGTTCCCAACTTCAGCACTAAAGGGGGTGAGAGGGGTGTGCTGAAAGCTCCGGGATTAAACTAGGAAGAGGGACAAGCTTACTTAGTTATCGGTCATGCATCCAAATCCAACCAACAAGTTGGTTAGAACTCATTCTGTACACTTTGAGTGTTGAAACAAGCCACAGGCGACCTTGGACTCACTTGACTCACCACGGCCCGGACTCGGGGGAAGCCATCACCTTCCCCCATATAGTATTCTCTACAACTCTCCGTTGCACTTGTATCCAAATGGTTCTTTTTCCCGGGACTCCCAAAGTGGAGTCCCGAAACTGTCCCGGTTTGGACTCCCGAGACTTTGGGCGTTCATAACTTTTTGCCCCAAACTTGCATTGAGACGAGGTTTAAACTAAAGTTGTAGCTCTCCTCAAGAGCTTTCCAATGGTGTGTCGCACTTCACTTGCACGCACGAGAATCGGGTCGATTCTCGACTTTTAATGGTCGGGAGTCAAATTGTCAATTTGCTTCCCGACCTTTCTTTCGACCATAACGTGTGCTACAAATGTCCAAATGGCTCATGCGAGGCCATTTTGGACATCTACACTTCAAGACCTTTCCAACGGTATAAAGAACGCCTTAATGCGAAGTGTTTTGACCTTTGCCATTGTGCTCTAAATTTTTGGGAGTCCCGGAACACTCCCAAGTCCCATTTTCGGGAGTGTGAGTGGCGACCTCACAACTCCCTCAAAGTGGGGTTGTGACATAACAACACATATGAGAAATGGATTCCGGGTCATGTTCATCATGTGCAAATGACCATCAGTTCGTGTATGGGCCTTGCGATAAATTGTGATCTTAGCCACATTGGGCCATGTGTATAGACATTTGATTGAGAATGATGCTAAGCATCCTCATTTAATAAATTAAGTGTGGGTTGAGTTTTTTTTATAGTCCCTTGGTCCATATCCACATTAATACCTAGACCAAAAAGTTTCAAAACATAAATGATTACATCTTTGGTATATTAATAAAATAAATTAAAAATATTAATGCCATAATTGTTTAGCATGTATGCCTAAGGTGGTTTCTGATAGTTGGTTGTTTGACATTCGTTTGGTTTGGAAAGTTTTTGTAAACATTCCATTCCACAGGGGTGTTCGTATCCCCTCATTCACCTTCCAAGAATTATAAGATGCGAGTGTATGGAACATAAGCAAATTGAATGGTCACTTTATTTTGCCCTCCATGACGTATTTTGAACCTCCACACCAAGTCCTTGTTTGAGAAAGGGGACTTAGTGGGGTTTTGGACATGAATGGAATGGGACTTTGGAACCCTTCCCATGATTGAAGGAAGTAGGACAAAAATTCCAAATCACCATTTTTTAATGATAAATTCTAATGGGTAACTAAGAATATAGAGCTTTTCTAACTTTCATATTTGGTATATAGCTAGATGTGGCCGATCCCCACTTTGGCTACATCACAAAATTGGCAATGAAAACATTGTTAATTTGGCAAACATTCATTCATTATTATTATAATTTGGATGTTAAAAGTTTGGAGGAGGACTAAATTATGACTTCAAGGACCTGGATTATTTTTACATATAAAGAGGCATGCCACTAAAAGTTTAAAGTTCATATTGTGTGCATCATGGGAGGATGTTAGGCTACTATGAGGCAAAAATTTATTGCCTAGCAAAACTTGAA
>Ga0116231_10012977_pt1 | contig 11940 bp, 7 predicted proteins | sample S1TSphgellanicum_2_FD_89695 | JGI IMG/M metagenome (GOLD analysis project Ga0116231, IMG submission 89695) | Host-associated microbial communities from peat moss isolated from Minnesota, USA - S1T2_Fd - Sphagnum magellanicum MG | ecosystem: Host-associated > Plants > Peat moss > Unclassified...
ATTTTTTTTGTTTTCATTTTGTTAAAATTTTTTTTTTTTTTTGAAATTATTTTTCCAAAAAGTTTTAACCATGAAACCCCCCCCCCCCCCCTTTTAAATTATTGTTTTCTTCTTGTGTCCAGCACAAGTTGACATTATACTAAAAAAATGGTATTCTTCACCTCAATGCAAAGGTTCCATCAACACTACAAAAAATCTTTTGGTATGTTCTAATGGTAGGGAACACATCAATGAAGTAATAGTGGTTTACTGAGGCCATTCAATTTTACACACTAGCAATTTCATTGTGTAATGACAATGTGATCTCCCAAGCAAACATGTGGGATAAAAATGTTCAATGCCTTTACATCTCATTGTGGATTTCTAATGCTTGTACTACAAAACAATAAGAAACCCAAATGGAGCAAATTTGACCATTTGGTAGCTTATATGGTTGAAGGGTAGCAACACATTCAAAGGTTAGCAAGTTTGCAAAAGTTATAACTGATTGTGAAAATGTTATCCAGATTGACCTTAAGTATAGCAAAACATATAGTTGCTTGGGCTAGGTGTACCATGCTCAAGGCCATTTCCAAGAAGTAATAGAAAAATGATTTCAAAAAGGTTAGTTACAAATTATGCAATCTTTTGTTTTGTTTGCTTCAACTAATAAGCTACCACAATGTTGTGTGAACATCATGAAAATTTGAATTCAAGAAATTGTAGACGTCGATGTCAATTTTGTGCATCCTCACTGAGGCTATGGTAAACTAATTTTGGGTTGTATCATTAAATCTTGATCCAAACAATGTCACTATAAAGGAAAATTTGATGTACTATCTTCACTCTTTTAGATCATGGCAACAAGTGATAGTTCAAATGCCACCATGTCGAACTAAATGTGCATCATAATGTTTATCTAGAATGATTATCCATGATTGATTTCTATTTGCTCTCATGATTGTGTATGAACTTGCCTCTTGAATTTCTTATGTGCTTGAACACCTAGGCAACTCAACAAAAACTTGCAAAATAGCAAAGGGATCAATCATATTAGCAACATGGTCAAAATCCATTTGGTCAGGTATGTGGATTACTTGGGGGAAGGGAAAGATGAGAGGTTTAAACCTCATAGTTCTTTAGGGAAAAAAAGGCATATAAGTTGCTTGAATATTTTTATCCTTGTATTATGCAATTTATTCCTTTCAACACATTTTGATTATTGTTGCAACAAGGTGGGATACCTAGGTTTGGTGGAGTAATGCCCATAAACATACAACTGCTTCCAAAGATGGCAAAGTTGATTTTAATGATGGTGGACTTGGCTACCCAATTTAATCAAAAACAACAACAACAACAAGAAAGCTTGACATGCAAATAGGTGATGAAGTCATGAAAATGGTGTTGAACAAGACATTGGTGATGATGGTATCATAGTCAATACAAGTATCAACTTACTATGAATGAACAAAAATTGCCTTTTAAGCTTGTAGGACTTATGGGTTATGTCTTGCAAATGTTTGGCAACATGAATGGAGGAGCTATAGTTTCAAACCCTAATACTCCAAACTCTCCAAGAGGAGGTATCTAACCCATTTTACAAAATAAAGTTCTCTCCCATTGAGCATTTCATTTAGGGTGTGTGCTGTTCTAATTGTCGTAGAAATTGCATGTATATTTATAGTCTACAATAGTTAATGTCAGGGCCATGTGCATAAAAATGGGGCAAATTGGTCACTACATCTTCATGATTTTGAACTTTGTCTTGTCATTTTAATTGCCTCAAATTTTGCCTATGTGGTTTATTTCACTTGCTACCTCATGCAAAGCTTGCATGTGATTGCAATGGGGTCCTATTGGGTCCATCAACTACATAGCACATTGTGTTGGTTGCCATCTTGTAGGGTACAATTTTGGTGATGCAACTTGTGGGTGCATGATATCTAGTTCTAGGCTACTTTTTAAGTTTTCCTTTTGCTATGTTGTGTGAGGTGCTACACTAAGGTCAAGTTTATTGAAAAATCTCTCCTTATATTGGCATTGGTCCATTCTTATTTGCAACCTAATCCCTATTCTTCTGAGTTTTAACATTGTTTATTGTTGGCTCCACATTCACCATGTAGATGCATAATCATGACATAAACAGATAAATAGTTGGATGGGATGATAGGTGAACATGTGTCTTACATGGATAATGGAAATTGTTACAACAACAGTAGGTTGCATGGTGCATATTCATGAACTTCACTACCCCATCATCAAAGCCATGGGCCAAATATCTTCATTCACCATGAGGTAATTGATTATGTCATGCTTCCTTTTGGTGGAGTTGACACCTTGCTCTACATTGGATCTCTGATTTTGAGGTCCTTTCATGTACACAAAACATGGCAAAAAATTTCTATTCAGTTCCATACTATAAGTAGTTTGCTCCATATTCACCATGTTATAGATGCATATAGTCATGCTATCAATTGCTTAATGAAATAAAAGGTTGGATGGGGTGATAAATGAGCAAGTATCTTGGCAAAAGAATGTGGAAAATGCTTGACCAATGTCAGATTACTTGGTGTTAGAAGCCTTACCCAGTTTGAGACAAATTCATCTATCTTGTTGTGGGTGCAGCTCCACATAATTTTGCTAATATAGTGTTGGAACGTCAGAAATAACATGGGACAATAGATTGCTAAAACTAACAAAAAATTCCAATTAAGATTTTTATTCCACCTTTGATAGAAGATTCCTTGGTTGAAAGTAATGGGCAACCTTGCTGGATTTGCTCATTATGTGTCATTGAGACTATTGAAATGTGAAATCCATCACATGATATTTGAAACATCTATGCCATTGTGCAGTTCAACACCTTGTGTCTACATTGGATCTTTGTCTTTGAGTCCTTTTCACATTCAAAAACTTGATAAGAATGACATGTTTATAAGGATGATCCTATTGATCTATCTAATTACATTTGACTTTAACTGAGACCTAGTGTCCTAGGGCGTAAGGCAAACTTTATGCTTTAGGCTATTTTTGTGTGCAAAGTAAACAAGGGTGGATGATGCAGAAGAATGAAACATCTATGCAAAGTGTGGAGTTAACATGCACCTTGCTTTTACATTGGATCTCCAACTTTAGTTAGTAATTTGCATGTGGTTTTAACATACTAAAAAGGCCGAACTTGCATTCTTTGCAAGGTTGACATGTAAATGTATAATATAATATTAAGATAGGTGTGGCAAAGTTGCAACTAATACATTAATCCAAAATTACGTTTCATCTATACAATAGGCATTTCTCATCCATGCCTATATTTGTGACTGACCAAAGTAGTTGGATGAGGGACTTGTGAAGTTGACACAAGGCCCCAAGAAACATGACTTGGGATGTCATCATTCTTTTAGTCAAGGCCTCAACTATAATTCAATTGTAGCACCTATGAATACTAGGAATATTCCATGATTATCCCTTTAGTTGAGACTCGATGGGCTACCTACCAAAAAAGTTGACATTTAAACTTACTTGGTAGTACCAAATTATTTAATTTTTAATTTTTTTTTGTAATATAGACGTCAATGAAAATGAATTGAAGTTGAAAATATAGTGGTTGAAAAAGGGGAGTTTTCCACCAGTGACACTTGGCTTGACTCACCGACACTAAAATCGATACAAGTAAATGATAGCTCATGGAAGATGTTGAGGGATGATCTTGCATGACACAATGAAAATTTAAAATGTACATAAATATAATTGCAATTTAAATTGTGGTACCAATAGAAAGAAGGATATATGCATTCACCTTACACCTTATGAGGCATCCTATGTGTGTTTTTTGGAACATTTAATATCCATTGGAATACATATAAAAGTATATTCTATAGACATGTAATACACTGTAAAACATACATCAGACTTTAATTTGCAATATAAAATATTTAACCAATGTGTACAACATTACATGTCTTCAAAATATAATGCAACAATATATCTATACACCTTATACACACTACATATAACATAGTGAATTTTGTAATATGGAAGTACTCCAAGTTTACTATCTAGATATACACTACATACAATATAATGAACTTCACATACTTTGACTTATTAATTAAATTTCCATATTTTAAAATCCAAATATACATTATAGAACATATTGAACTTTGTATGTACTTAGAATTGTAATACTAAAATATTATACTCACTACCCATGTACACTATAGTATGTACATACAATATAATTTACTTTGTATATGTCAAATAACTTTAATACAAAAATACTCTATGTAATATTTAAATATAGATTACATACAACTTGATGAATTTCATACACTTAGAATATCTAAAATGTTGGTACTAAAGTAATGAATCTACTACCCCCATATACACTACACACAACAAGTTGAACTTAATATGTATATATATAATAGTTGGATTTTAAAATACTAGCAGTATAAAGTTGACTCGACCCCCATTATAATGGTAATATATTTGCACTTGACCTTGTAGTAAACATACTATACGAGGGCAACCATAAGAACAAACATCAACTCTAGGGTATAAATGTTATTGAAAATGGTTTATTTTTGTACCATGACAACTACCTTATGTATGACTGCAAAATACACTCAATTTGGCATTCTTTTTATAAGGACCTACTATAATGAAACCCAAGTAGTACATTCCCATAAGTAAAAAAAAAACCAAACAGGTGCAAAGGAAGAGTAAAAAATGGAAATAGATAGCTAGTGAATTGAACAAGATACATTACCAATGGTAGGGCATATTGATTGGACAATAACTTTTCTTTGGGCAATGGACATCTTCCAAGCAATTTCACAATAGATCATGTATGTTCTTGTTCATCAATGTTACCATAACTTTGTCTTTCTCCAACCCATTGATTTGATGCTTGCTCCAATGATGTATTTGTGCTTCCTCCTTCAATGAAGATCTGTTGGCCAAAAAAGAAGGTATTAAAGGTTGTGTAATACAATAAGACTTATAAATTCCTTTATCCAATTGTACAAGTTTGTTTGTCCCCAATTTTATTATAAACAACAACAAGTTCTTGTTACACATAAATGTGTCAAAATTTTGTAACATGAGTTCATAACATATCACACTTGGCATCTATGGACAACCTTCAAAAAAGAAAGTGCTCACAACAATGTTAGGTCAAAACAATGCAGGTTTTACCAATGGTCCATTGTTGGTGCTCCTACATCAATACTTAAACATGGGGTTTTAATGGTAAAAATTCACTCTTGTCCAATTGAAGAATGTAATTGACCAACTTGAAATGGTGTGTGCATTGATCACCTCAATTTCATATAGGAACCATGTCATGTTGGCTACTTAATTTGACTTTCCCCTTGGCTTTATGCTTTGGCACTATTACTTTTGTTTGACATGGAAACCCAATGATAAGCACATCCACATTCCTAACAATATTGTAGGTCATTCATGTAACATTTCCTAAACTCATAAAACCTATTAAAAACTCACACTTGCAATGGGAGGTTTTTCAACTATTTGCCCCTTTCAATGGTGTTGATAATCAAAGCTTGCGTTAATATTTGTTGACACCTTGTTCGGAGATGCAAACACCCACCCTTGGGCCTATTCATTAGGTCTCAAGTGTAATAAAATTTCAAGAACTTCTGAAATTCCCAAGTTCTTTTTCAAAAAACAATGAAATTTGTCCCAAAAAAGAAAGCAAGGAACTTATAAAACCAACAAGCAAGAACAACAATTAACTCATATTTAGTAAACCCACCCACTTTATGGCAAACCTAGAGCATATCAGAAACCCAAAATTTAATTTATGAAATCATTCAAAAGATCTATCTACTCATGAAGATGCATTTCAAGTTATCTTTGACATGATTTCTACATACTACCTGCCAAATTCAACTTTGCTTAATGTAAATAATTTTTTATTCTCAAATCAAGAACCCCTACTTACAAAATTGATCAAACTACAAAATTGTTTTCAAAAAATGGAAGTGAAATAGTTAAATTTCAATTATGAATTTGCTGCAAAATCAGGGGTAAATAGGCTATGTTTATAGAAGATGTTATTTACAAAGGTTATGAAATATATTATTGCTTGGAAGTAGTTGGGAAAAAGGTATAAAGGGTAATGCATTTGTTGACCATTTGGATTTATTTGATTGATCGACAATGTACATTGAATGATTTTTCATGTTGCATCACCCAATAATCAACAAAAAATTGCCCAAATTAGCCAATGAGTTTGTAGGAGACCACAATTTGTTTTGCACAATTTTCTCTTCTCTTTGTAAACTTTTGGTAGAAGGGATTTTGGTTTCAATATTTTGAAAACCTATTACAAGCTTTGCTTGATTGTACAAACTCTAAGATACATGGAACTAGACAAAAAAAAAAAGACAAAAACATGGAAACTAAGACATGGAAAAAGACATAAACTTCAATATGTAAGGCCCCATCACCACCTTACATATGGATGTGGATGTGTTTTTTGTGGATCCAAATGTTGTTGTTGGTTGCAACAAATAATATAATGTGGAGCAAGAAGTTGGTATGAATGTTCCAATAACACTTGTTGTTGGCCATGGCAACACTTGTGCCAAATAACCATATCTAAAAGTATTTCTATCACAACAAGCTTATGAGGAACATTAGTCCTCCTTTTTTTGTCATAATAATTTTGTAAGTGTTTTTTAAAATTGAACCCTTACTTCATTTCCAACACCAAAACGCTTGCTAGCTAGTGTCAAAATGAAACCTATTGTTGTTGTAGCACTTGTCCATCAAACACACATGTACAAAAAGAAAGGATTGTTAAACTCACAATCATCATATAAATATAAGAAAACATATGAGCATTATGCTACACTAGTGGGAAGAACATGTTATTAATTCACCTCCTTCATAATTGGATTTAGCCATTGGTTTCACATGATCAACTAGTAGAAGAGTCTAATACCCACACTTCCAACAATTGTGATGAAAAATTCCATAATCAGAGGTGCAAGTTCCATCTTCCAATCTTCATTTTCCATCATAGTCTTCATCCCTGAACCCTTAAATTTATGATATAGATGTCTCTTTGTGTAAGGGATAATCTTGCTTGAGACACCACATTGAAGCTTTCAAACATTCATTACGTGTCCAAGGGCCAAACCTTGGCATTCTTCATGGTTTTATCACTACATATGGGCCTAATTAGATGTCAAATCCACCAATTTTGTAATGAAGTAATGAGCTTCATCATATGGTAATTTAATTCAATTTTCCAGTAATTACAAATGTCATACTATCAACCTGTCAAGTTGTAGTTTCTTTAGAGCATTGGATTGGCACTTCCTATTGCCTTTGAAAGTAGTTTATGGGGCTCTTCAAAACCAGGGGTTCTTAAAAGTTGAAATTTTTTGGCACTACATGTAACCTTCTATCAAATTCAGATAATGACATAAACTTCCACAATTACAAATTAACCATTTCTATGAAATTGTAAAGAAAAATTCAGAACACTTTGAAGGGAGCCATTAGGTTAGCTCTTGCCAAACAAAAACAAAAGGGACACATATAACAATCATTGGAGAAGTGGAATGGAAAAAACAATTAACCAACCCTATGAGTTCTAACACTCAGTGGGTCTAATAAAGGTTATTTGTTAATCGCTAGTAAGGGACATTTCTCTTGACAACCTTTTTCAACTAAATGTGAATAAATAAATTATCCTCGAATCAAAAACATATTATCAAAATTTGTAAATTAAAATAATAGAGGCTAATCCATGATATGTACTTAATTGATGTCTTGTCAAGCTTCTTTATTGATAAGGTAATTGCAATCATAAAAACATATTCTATTGTTTCCAAGCTGTCAACAATCGAACAAAAATTTAATTCAATTATAACAAACCATGTCAAGAGAGGAGGCATCAAAATTGTTTTTTCTTTGTAGTTGATTGAGTTGCAACTTAAAATTAAGAAAAAAATGAAAACAACTTAAGTGTTATAATTAACAACAAAGTGCTTATGGACAAATGCCCTCTTCAAGTGATCTTAGTTGATCTAATAGTTCTATTTTTGTGCATGTTAGTAATCTTCCTTTGCATAAACTCCAAGAAATGCTCTATCCTGTCAATATGTCTCCACCACCTTGGACCTAGACCCTAAGCTATATAGACATTTGTAGCCACAAAAATTAACAATACCTTTGAAAGGTAGTAGCTAATGTTGTGAATTTGTAAACCAAACTCATGTTTGAGAAATGCAACGTTGAAATCCAAACTTGAACATTACATCTCATTAAAAGGTTAAATGTTAAAATAAAAGAACCTTGATAATATGCAATTGTGATAGTCTTATTTATTGCCTGGTTTCCTTCATAACAAGCTCTGATGTTCCCTTGTGATGCACCCCTTGGCTCCTTAATGGAGCATGGAATCCAAACTGAAAACAACGGAAGAGCATGGAATTGGGGCACGTTCCTTGGCTCGCAGCACTTTGAGGGGTAGAGGGGTGTGCTGGAGCTTCGGGATGGGACTAGGAAAAGTGACAAGCAGCAACTACTCACACGAACCTACACAAAACCAACACAAGGTGGTTAGTGCATAGTTGGAACACTTTTGGTGTTAAGATGAGTCACGAGCAAACTCGGACTCACAAGACTCACCACGGCCCGAACTTGGGGGAAGCCACCACCTTCCCCCTTATAGTATACTATGTGCCTCTCCATGAGGCCCACATCCAAATGGCTTTTTGTCCTGGGACTCCCAAGTGGGAGTCTCGAAATTGCCAAAGTTAGGACTCCCGCGACTTTGAAGCCCATAACTTTTTGTGTAAACCTCCGATCAAGATGAGGTCTAAAGCAAAGTTATAGCCCTTGTTAAGAGCTTTTCAACGGTATGTGGCACGCCACTTGCACGCAACAAAATTGAGTCAATTCTTGACTTTTAATGGTCGGGAGTCAAATTGTCAATTTGACCCTTGGCCTTTCTTTTGGCCATAACTTGTGTTTCAAATGTTCAAGTGGGTCATGAAAGCCCATTTTAGACATTTACGTTTCAATATCTTTCCAATGGTATGAAAAACTTTTCAAACCAATGGGTTTTAGCCCCTGTAATCGTTCCCTAAATATTCAGGAATCCTTCGGGACCCAACTCCCAACATGGGAGTTCACTTGGGAATGTGAGGGTTCTTTCCCTCACACTCTTTTGCACTCCCGGGGGCATGAGAATGTGACTCCCGAACTTAGTTTTGGCCCGCACCCTTGCAATCCCTTTGCCTTGGTCATGAGCCCAAGGCTAAGGTTGTGACACTTTGTCCTACATATCAAAGTGATAAAAAAGCCCAATAATATTACAAGAGCTAGATCAAATGAACTTAAAACCCATCACATGAAATTACATAGAACCCGGATGTTGAAAATAGAATAATCCCACCTTGCTTACACATTTTTAGACTATATTTTGCATTATGATCCTGGTCTGGCAACCTTAAAAGTTTAAACTCTTCTAATGAATATCTTAGATGCAGCCTAGTAAATTACTCTAATAAAACACTTGTTTTTGTGATGTCATATGGTAGAAGCAAATGAACAAAATGGTATGCAATCAAGGTAGGGTCACCTTTGTCACTTAGATCACAATGAAAAGTGGACTTCACAAACACAAAAAATAAGCATATTGAGATAGGATGTGGAAGTAGAATAAAAAATTCACAAACACGGGCATTTGTTTACTAATGTGCCAATTTACCCTAATTTGCTCAAAATTTAGAGCAATCTTGAATTTGTATTATGATCCCATAAGTAATAGGATGACGCACTCCTAAGTCCCTTATTGAACTCACTTGAGGGTCCAACTATGTAGAGTTGCGGAAAATTGGGACTTGGGTGCCGCTCCCGACTTCCAGCACTAAAGGGGGGTAGAGGGGCGTGCTAGAAGTCCCGGGATTAGATTAGGAAGAAGGACTAGATTATCAAGCTTGAATTTGCATCCAAAAAAAACCAACCACAAAGGGTTAGTTAGCATTTGGGAACACCCTTGGGTGTTGGGACAAGCCACGGGCACTTTGACACACAAGACTCACCATGGCCCGGACTCGTGGGACTCCACCACCTTCCCCCATATAGTATACTCTGCATCTCTCTGCGGAGGCTACATCCAAATGGCTCTTTTTCATGGGACTCCCAAGTTGGAGTCCCGAAACTGTCCCGGGTTAGAGTCCCGGGACTTTGAGAGCTCATAACTCCCGATTGCAGAGTCCAATCAAGATGAGGTCTAAACCAAAGTTGTAGCTCTCTTTGAGAGCTTTTCAACGCCATGTGGTACTCTAGAATCGGACATCGGCAAGAGGTCGATTCTCAACTTTTAGTGGTCAAGAGTCAAACTGCTAGTTTGACTCCCGGCCCTTCTTTTGCCCATAACTTGAGCTGTAGATGTCCAAATGGCTCATGCGAGGCCATTTTGGACATCTACACTTCAAGACCTTTTCAATGAAACCAAGTACACTCAAATGCGAGGAGATTTAACCCTTCAAATAGAGCTCTTAGTTTTTAGGAGTCCCGGAGGACTCCATTTTCCCACTTTCGGGAGTGTGAGTTGCATTCTCACACTTAGCCCCAAAGTGGGGTTGCGACATAGGAAGGCTCCATCATGGTCTTTGCTGACATTCAATAAACATAATTTATGAATAAACAAATTTGGCTAAGGCCCATTTTAGATGGGGGTTCATAAAATTTTAATTTTTATTGTGATATCTAGGCGGCACTCACCATGTAACACAATAATGTTTTTTTTAAAAAAACTAGAACAATTTTCACATTAAGTAACACCCTCATGCAAGGTCATTCCCAAAATAACAAGGCTACTGTTATTTTGGGAATGCCCCACCCAAAGGTGTTACCCTACACATAAAAATTGTTATGTAAAAAAAATTGAAACTTGAAAGACAACCCATCTAATGAATAGGAAAGGAGATGTGAATATTTTAAATCACATTTAACTATTGGGAGGCTAGTTCATCACACCCTCGTGCCCCCAAGGGGTGTGTGGGCACATACATATATGTTTTAATGACAAAGTAGCAAACCTTTAAAAAAAAAGGTTTTGTGATATAAGCAAAGTGGTGATCATCCTAAAAACAAAAAACAAAAAACATAATCCTTTTATATTCTTGGCTACTTATTAGAATTTATCATAAAGTTTTGATCATTTGGAATTTTTGTTCTTTGAAATATGCAAATTTGGGTAATTTATTCCATGAAAAATCCTTTCTATAGGTATATGTCGCAACCCCACTTTGGCCAAGTGTGGGGGTGAAGCCCAACACTTGGAAAAGTTAGAGATTTGGAGTCCTCTGGGACTCTCGAATGTTCAGAGCTCGACAGCAAGGCCCAAAACACCTTGCATTGAGGTGTTCTTGGTGTCATTGGAAAGGTCTTGAATCGTAAATATGGAAAATGGCCTCGCATTGGCCATTCAGACATCTGCAGCCCAAGTTATGGGCAAAAGAAGGGCCGGGAGTCAAACTGGCAATTTGACTCCCGACCACTAAAAGTCGGGAATCGACCCTTTCCCGACGTCGCCTTAGGGAGTGCGACATGGCGTTGGAAAGATCTCGACGAGGGCTACAACTTTGGTTGAGACCTCGTTGCAATCGGACTTCACAATCAGGAGTTATGGCCGTCCAAAGTTCCGGGAGTCCAGCTGGGACAGTTTCGGGACTCCATTCGGGAATCCCAACAAAATGTGCCATTTGGATGTAGCCTCGGCGACAAGCTGCAGAAAATACTATAGGGAGTAAGGTGGTGGCTTACTCCTGAGTCCGGGCTATGGTGAGTCTTGTGTGTCCAAGTGCCCGTGGCAAGTCCCAACACCCAAGGGTGTCCCGAATGCTAAACTAACCTCTTGTGGTTGGTTTTTGGATGCAGATTCACACGAGCTAAACTAGTCCCTCTTCCTAG
>Ga0116231_10012978_pt1 | contig 11937 bp, 12 predicted proteins | sample S1TSphgellanicum_2_FD_89695 | JGI IMG/M metagenome (GOLD analysis project Ga0116231, IMG submission 89695) | Host-associated microbial communities from peat moss isolated from Minnesota, USA - S1T2_Fd - Sphagnum magellanicum MG | ecosystem: Host-associated > Plants > Peat moss > Unclassified...
CAAGGCCTAAATATTTTTTTTCTGGTCTTCCCCTAAATCCGTCCCATCATCAAGCCGGACGGACATTTCATCCGTCCCCTTAATCGGGACGGACAGTAGCTAAAAGAAAAAAAAGGTAGTCTTTAGTTTTTTTTAGAAACTTTTAACTGGCCGCCCTGCCCCTGCCCTGCCCCTGCCCCTGCCCTGCGCTGTTTGTCGTGGCAGACAGACGGACAGACACCAGGTTTGCTTTTATATATAAGATTATAGAGTATACCTAGTAGCTTCATGGATTTTGGCCCCTAATAGTAGTAGGTTGATTTTTATATGAGGATTTTCTAAAAATGATATTTTGGCTTGTGTTGAATCTTGAGATTACCTTAGTTATAGAGTTATGATATCTTGAAAGATTTGATTTCTTCTCTTCTAGAGGGGGGTTTTTATTTTTTGAAGATTATATTTTTTGCATGGTGAAATATTTTGAATTTTCATAATTTCTTCTTTTGCCTTATGATACTTTTTAATGTAAATGGCAAGGCCATAGGGTGACACACCCCTTGTTTTTTATGTGAATCAACAATCTAGAACATGATTGAAACATGAGAAAACCCATTTATTTACATTGTTGAATATGGCCTGGAAAAACCCACAATCACCTAACAAAAAGACAACTCTCCCTGGTTGAGATCGTCACATTCTGGAAAGAATTTGTTACCACCTAATGGAATGACAACTCACCCTACCAGACTCACCGCATTCCTGGGTGGAATGGGCCCCTTCTATAGTAAGAAAACCTAAAATCATTCATGCAAAATTCATCTGGAAAACCCTAAAACCCATTCAGGGTTTCATTCACGTAACCCTAGTTCCTGTTTGGTTTGGTTTGGTTTTAGGGTTTCATTCACGTAGCCCTAGTTCCTGTTTGGTTTGCAGCGAGGGTTTTGTCGTTGGATTCTGGAGCTGGGTGAAGCAGTGAATAGCAGACGGATTTAGCTTCTGGAAGGAGTACAGGAGGCCAAGGAGGAGGAGGAGGAGGAGGAGGAGCACGGGCGGTTCTGCTGGATTCTGGAGTTGGGAGAAGCAGGACGCATTTAGCTACAGGAAGAAGGGGCGTAAGCTAAGAAGGGAGGAGAAAGGAGGAGGAGAAGGAAGGAGGAAGTACAATGGTGAAGCAGGGTTCTGGGAAGGTAACCAAGAAGACAGCAGAGCGGGAAGTAGCGAAGCTGATGCCGCTTTCGGATCCGCTTACCCCTATCACCACTTTTAGATCCGACTACAGCTTACGCAAGCAGGTGTGCCTATTTTCTTCTTTTTGTGGGAACTGGGGAAGAAGAAAGAGGGAGGGGAGCGGAGAGGAAGGGAGGATCTTGTCTCTCACGGCATTCATGTTTGTCCCCCCCCCCTCCCTGAATGTTGAACTCTAGCTGGCAATCCATGGATCCTGAGAAATTTGCTTAGGGTTTGGTGAAGAACTTAGAGCATTTCCTTATGCAGAGTTGTGTGTTGGTCTAAACCTCTTACGCGGTTTTGTGTCAACTCACATGCATGCAATTCTGGTATCATGTGGTAACCAAAGGAATTGAGGAGCAAGTCGAGAGTCTAAAATTTTTTATTTCCTCTGGTGAATACCTGTCGAACAATGGTGTAGTACATTCTGTAAGTACCAGGAGAAAAAAATTTATCTACCTGCACATACACCATGATGATTTCTGTGATGAAATTTGGGGTTGAGAAGCTCCAAAATTTTCAGAAAAAATAAAATTACATAACTGTAGTATTTCAGCGCAAGTGCTGGACTTGAGGATTGTGTATGAATTCCTGCATTCATCTCCATGATCTGTGCCTCCCTGTAGATTCTTTAAAGATCATGGATGTGAAGCTTTGGAGAGCTTATGTCTTGCAGAAAAATCACCCAAGCAGATTAAGTCAGGGAAAGTGAGGGATAGAGAGAGATAAAATGGAGTGAAGGAGAACTCCTGTGTATGCAACAATCTTACAATCTGTAACCAGAGGCACTGCAAACTTCATGAAGGCTGATTGAGTTGCTTTTATTCTATGCTTATCTTCAACATAGTAGCTAGCAGCTGGTAATATTATGGAGTCTATATTCACCACATAGACTTTTAGTTTTCATTTAAATTTGAGCTGCAATATGTTAGATTTGATCACTTCTTCATTGTTTGACAAGTTTTTGCTGACACACACTCAATGTGGCATATAACATAGCTAAGGAGTGGTGCTTCCTGATCAGGTTTTTGAGCTGTAGTACTGATGGCTTGTAGCAGACTATTGAGTATAAGAAACTTTTGGAACTAGCAAAGCCTACTGGCTGATGAAAATGGAGCTTTTGAATATTGCTCTTGCTAGAGCATTGATTACAAAGAAGTGACTCAAGGAACCATGCTTGCAGGAAAATGAAGGTGAGATTGGAAGGCAACAGCGCCAAGGGTTCAGCAGTAGAATTATGGCGTGGGTCGATCGAACGATCTTTGTGTATAATGTGACAACGGGCCTCTACATGTTGGATTGGTGGGAGCGATACCTCTTCAGTATCCTCTTTCCTTGATCCAATTGTCCATTATCTTCTCTTCTTCACCTTAGAGCTTTGTATTGACAATATACTGTTTTCCAAACTTTTAAGGTAGGTAGCAAAAGAAAATGCAACCACAGTAGGAGCTGTCGAAGTTTTGAAATTTGTGCACAGTTAGGTTGTTTTGCTGCAATTTCCTGCAGTCAAATGGTGCACATCACAAGTCTTTCATTATCAATTCGGTCACAGCATCTTCTTGTCTGTTAGAAGTTCGTAAGGTGTTTGTGTTGAAGGTTACTCAGGTAGACTTAAGATGATGGAAAGGAGCAAGATTCTTGACAGAGTTGCATTAAGATACACTTCTTCTTCTGTTGCTATGGTTTGTGTGCTATAACAGTTGCCACTTTGCTGTTCGGTGCTTTCAAGGGTAAGAGATTATCTTTGATTTCTTTTGTGGGAGGCTGTTTGTGCACTTCATGCTCTGTCTTGCCTCTTGCACGATCAAAAGATAGATAGGATTTACAGTTCTGTGATGGCATGTTCTTTGTAAAGAATGTTCTGCTGGGAGGAAATTTGCAGATTGAGCTAGTGTTTTACAGTTGTTATTGTCCCTGGATTTGTGTATGCCAGATCTCTCAGTAGGTTTACTCACCTGTCGCCACAAACACATGCTCAAGTGCTGAACGTGAAGTTGTTTGATATGGGGTGGATGGGGATGAAGGACATTACAGGTGTACCAGCAGCAGGCTCTTTCATGGTTAGTTCTGAATCCTTAAACCAGGATAAATGTTGCTTTATATTTGAATCAAAGAAGTGTTCATGCTCACAGTCAAAAGATGCCTATAGTGCTGCCGAGGGGCTAGAGGAAAAATCTCGCAAAGACAACTTTATGAGTTGATCAAGTTAAATGTATTGGAGGTTGTTTCTTATTTTAAATATTTTCTAAAAGTATTTCTGCTATAGTAAATACTTCTTTAGAGGAAGGTCAGAAATTGTTGTAGTCCCATGTAACTAAGTGGGTCCTTTATACTGCACATGAACAGTAGGTGAGCAGATAGGGTCATGAGCAGTTGTAGTAGCATTAGAAGCATCAGGTGAACTTTGTTAAGCAGGAGTGGTTACAAAGTGTAAAGGGTGTACAGAAAGGTCTGCTCCAATGTTAAGAACTGTGTAGTAGCGAGTACACACCTCTGATATGTTGGCAAAAGGAGAGCTGGCCTGTGTGATTGATTAATTGTGAAAAAGTACTTTTGGGTTCTTTTGAATGGTCATACAGTCCCAATTGATAACAGCATTTTGTAACATAAGAGATTGAATACGGTCATTGATTGTTTTCTGTATGTGCATACAATGAATTCTGAGATGTTGAATTTGACTATTGTGCAGGCCCAAGACCAGACCCACGGCAGCTAATGGGCAAGAGGGAAACTGGTAGCAAATTCCATACAACAAAATTCTGGCTCTTCTGTGAATGGTTCTATACTGCCATAAGCAACTATCATGCTATGTTTTCTGCTAAGCTGGGGATTTAGTTATTATTAGAATTTGATTGAGGCAAGAGAATAATAGATGAGTCGCATATGGTGTTGTAGAAAATTTCATTTTGTGGATTTTATTTAGTAAAAATTAATGCTCAATGGGCTTAGAAAGAAAGGATAGGACACAGTTCAACCCTTGTGGGGTTGGCCTGTTGAAAGCTGGTTTATTCCTGGTTTTTTTTTTTCTTTTCAAAGGGAGTGCTTGTACTGAGAAAATTACTTGGCTTTTTTGCTTGGATGGGCAAAAGCTAACATTCAATGTTAAGAATTGTCATGAGTTTTGTTTTGTTGTCCATAATGGTAGCACACACAAGTCAATGAACTTTCCATGATGTAAATGCTACAGTTTCATTTTTTGACAGGTTCAACCCTTGGACTGAGTATGAGGTAGAGTATTCCTGTTTTTGAGTGTCAAATTGTAGTGAAAAATGTGATTGGCACTATATGGTTGTTTGAAGGCAAATGGGGTTAATTACTTTGTATTGTGCTATTAGATCAGGACCAGGAAGGTGGAAGTTATCTGAATTGATCCAAAGCCTCTTTTGTATGGTTGGACTGCTGTGCCATTCAGAGTTCTCACTATTGTAGAAGGAATGTTATGGGAAAACCGCTTTTACTAACATGGGAGGGAAAGTCAAGGGTTGGTGCTTCACCATTTAACAAGCTTAATCATATGGAGTTGTATTCACAAGTTGAATATTGTTCACTGTACAGCTGTGTGATGGGTTTTCTTAGCACTGTGACAGATGATTTGCCTGAAGAGGAGACTTTTACAATCCTGGCAAGGGATATATATTTTTTATGTCTGTTCAGGGAGTGGATGAAACAAACTCTGGTAATTTGGTTGAAGGTGGTGATGAAAGCTCATACCAGCTGAAGTGTGTAGAAAGCAGTGTTCTGCCTGATTTGTTCAAAGGTAGATGTGTGCTCATTTATCTCTCCATCTTTGCTAAGCTGTGACTGTTGGACTTGTGCAGGCCTTGTTTTTTGCCTTAAAGGGTGATTTTTCTTAACAAATCTTTTGCTGGTAGAACCTCCTTTTTCAATTGATATAATCTCTTGAACAAACATGACTTTCATGATATCCTAAAGTCATATCACTTTAGGACGTGACTTTAAAGTGCATACTAAAACCAATAGCATGCAAAGCTCATAGAGCATGACCCAATGCTGGAATTGGTCCTTTCTCCTCTGTATACTATTTGCCCTTTTTGTTTTCTTCTTGGTATCAGTCCTCTTTTTCTCCTTCACTTGCCCATGGTGTTATTACTTTCCCAGTACTGGATATGGATTCTCTTTTCCTCCTTGACAATGTGATTTGCTGGTTGACTTACTTCTTTTGGAAAAGAGTGTTTCTTTTCTGAGTATTATTGTCCATTGTGTTCTTATTTTCAACATTCATGTACTCAGAATGCTTTCTTTTGCTCTTTGAACTTTTTTTAATAGTGCAACATTGACCCACACGATTCTTTATAGTGTCTGGGAGGAAGATGATTTGCTCTTTTGAAAAGAGAGTTTTTTCCTCCAAGGCAATTTGTCACCTTTTGGCCAGAGTACCTCTCAAGTGTAAACCCTAAACCCAAAATGTGATTTGATACAAGGATCAATCCCAGGCAAAAAGTGGCGACGCATCATGCATTCATGAATGGTCCAGTTTTCTTTCTTTTTGAGGGGGAGGCAGAGGGATTTTGGGTATTTTTCTCATGTTCCCAATGTGTTCTCATCATGTTCCAAAAGGTTCCCTAAATGTTCCCAATACCACCTCAGCTTTATCCCATATGGTTTGCCCAGAGTTCAACTCCCATGTATATACACTGAAAGGTTAGATGTCTACAGGATATTTCCATCTTTAATACCAGCCTGGTCTTGCCATTAGGGTCCAATGCTGACTTTGGGCTCGGTATGTGGCAAGCATATATGCTTGGTATTGAGACCAATGTATATAGCTTTGGTATCTATGTTATGAATTCTTTGAATTTCTTTTTTTTTTTCCTTTTAATGTAAGAATTGAAACAATAATTTAATATGGTTAAGAGGAATTGAAACAATTATTCAATGAGATTTTTTTTTATAAAATTCAACATTATCATGAAATTTGAAATAGCAATTTCAATTTGACAATTACAATAAAATTTGATCAAAAACTGAAACAATTCAATATGATGATGAAAGGAAATGAAACAACAATAAAAAAAAGTTTGAGTATAAACTTGATCAAACATTTAAAATCATCATGCATGCCCATGATGATGCTTTTCTCCCTTCTTGTAATTGTAACATTCATGACAACCCACGGGCATCCCAACTAGTGAAAACTAAATTAATAAACCTCCACCTTATTTACAATTGTTCTTATCTTTTTCTTGCATGCACTTAGAAAACTTCATTTTCAAAGTGAAGCTAAATATAACTTTTTGCATTAAAAATGATCATAATGTTTTTTGAAATGATCATAAATTGGAAAAAAAGAATGATCATTAAAATAAAATTTAAATATCTAGTTTAACTTTACATTTTCCTTTAAATGATTTTGGATGTTTTTTCTGAAAAAAATGATTAATGATTAATTCACATTTCTCATTTATTTCTGCATTAAAAATGGCAATGTCTTCACCTTTAAAAACAAATATTTCTCATGTTAAATGATTTTAAATGTCACATTACATCCTTTGTCATTATATAGTGGTATGGTCCCTTACATTCTCAAACAAACAATCTCAAACAATCTCAGTCGCTGACTACTCTTGCAGTGAAGAAATGCTTAAAAATTATTGCTTGCGTAGTACCTCCAGATATGCTACCACAAATCATTTCAGTCACCAACTACCCTTGCAATGAACAAATGCTTAAAAAGTATTGACTACTTAGTACCTCAAGATATGCTGCCTTTTGAGGTCTGTAAAAATGTCCTTAAGATGCCTAGAAGAGACAATGGGTTCTCTAGGTGAACCGCATGCCCAGAATTTTCAATTTTCACAACTCTGAAGAAACCATCTGTTCCATCTGTTCCCTCCTCTACCTCCAGATCTGGTGCTTTCTTCTTGTTGTTGTTGTTCACATCTGAAATTGTTTCCTTGTCATCTGCAAGTCGTATTTTCTTCATCTCCTCAGCAAAAAAATCCTCCAAACTGACATCTTTGGGTATAACAACCAAATTGGGGAACTCATTAGTGGCTTGGGGGAGTGCACTGGTAAACTCCAATGGGATCTGAAAACCTTGAGAAGAAACCCACCGCTCTTCTCGCCCTACCGATCGTACTGCTTTCCTTGACCTCTGGGTTACTTTCCCAGCTCTTTGATGAGACCTTCCACACATCTTGTGAGCTAGTTTGAGAAATTTTGTGTCCTGGTCACCTGCGATTAAGAGTGCTGGAATTGTAATATTGCTGAGCTTGTCCCATAAGGATCTGCAAAGAGGCACAAGTATATTCCTTACTGTAAGAAGTCATTTACATTCTTACATCAAGTGGGAAAAAATAATTCTATGCTGATCATCCATCAACCTGTAGGATCTGATCATGATAAATTCAAGACTGGGAACTTGTTTTTTCCAAGCTCCTTCAATGAGAACTGTTGACTTTCATTCAAAATGTATATAAAATCTACCATGTCTGAGAAGGAGAAGCTTACGGTTGGTGCCCAACACTGAGTGAGGCAAGCAGATCTGCCAATGCCTCACAATTGGTGTGCTGTTTCCGCTCCATTTTTATTGCCTCAAAGTTTGGGTGTTTTCTCAGACTGTTGTTGAAGACAAGAGCCACATTGCAGAACAAGAATCCATCAATATATACTGGAATAATAATATTGTACAGTGAATATTTCATGAGGAATAGATACCAGAAGCAGACTAAATAAAGCAGTCAGAATGAAGTCAAGTTCTGTAGTAGATCCATGAGGAACTGAAACAAATATGAATTCTGACAATTGAGATTTTTACCTTGCCCAAAGGGGTTGCTGATACCAAGACTCCACAAATAACTCCAGGCCCCCAGCTCGCAATGTCTCTGCTAAGGACTCATCAGAAGCAGCTCTTGATTTTCTTGCAGAACTGTCTTCCAAGCCTGGACTGCCTGCGATTGAAATGACTGCAGCCATCTTTGCAAAACAAAAACCCCCAATGCAAAAAAGAAAACACTCTCTTTTCAATATGTGGCCATCTGGTGGATATGGTCTACTACAAATGACCACTTTTGCCTAAACCACCAAATCTGGCGTCTGTTGTTTGAACAGCTTGTGGATCCCTAAAATGCTCTCTGATTTGGCCAATTTTCAGAACTATGTATGTCAACCTTGCCATAAACCATATTCCAGTTAAAATTTCTCCAAGACCATGAATGTGCAAAATGCTTCATAAATGAAATATACACAATGACAAGAAATGGGGCAAACCCTGTGGGAAAACAGTTTAACACAGATAGATACCTGGTCACTATGGTGTAAAGCCAGATATAGGGCAATTCTTGCTCCCATAGAATAACCCACAGGAACAAACTTTCCCACTCCTAGTTGCTTCAATAGTTTAATGAGCACAACTGATACCGACTCCATGGAGAAGGGTGCGGTTGATATCCTGCATGAGGTTCTCAACATCAACTCTGCAAAATCGGTCTTCTCCAAACCATGATGATCCAGGTTATGGTCGTCTCTTGAGGCAGTTTCTTCTTCCACTGTAGTCAATCCATGACCTGGAAGATCAAAAGTTATGCATCGAAAAGCTGGTGCAAGAGCTTCCATGAATGGTAGCCACTCTCTTCCACTTCCCATAAAGCCATGCAAGAATACCAATGTCGGGACCTCGTTGCTCCCCGCCTGCAAAATATATTGTCAATGCGCACATTATCTTTAACAGCGCAAACTGCAAGGAGGCTAGTAACAATTGCTAAGAGAGAAGAAGAACACATTTTCAAGGAGGCTAGTAACAATTGCTAAGAGAGAAGAACACATTTTCAAGGAGGCTAGTAACAACTGCTAAGAGGAGAAAAAAGAACTCATTTCCAAAGAGGCTAGTAACAACTGCTAAGAGAAAGAAAAGAACCCATTTCCTGCCCCTTATCCAAAACATTGAACAGGTGTGTAGCAGTCTACTGGACCATGTTGGTTCTTGTTGATTCTATTCTAATTAGAATCAAGAAAATCATTAATTCCTCCTCTCTGCACAGTTGAAGTGAAAACATCAGTGGAGAATGGTGGCAAGAACTTTGTTTACTTGTGAATTTCTTCCAGTGTCCCAAACATGGAATCTGTGGATGTTGGCACCATTCTCCACACTCACTGAGAAATTCTTCATTCGCATTTGTTTATCCTTTGAGGATATGTAATCTTCATCCAATTCTGGTTGAAGGATTGCCAAATCCACCATCTCTGAGGTGATGGAACCATCTCTGTTATCAACCACTCTGAACCTGTTTTCACTTTTGACAACATCACCATCAAGCCAGGTGTAGGTCCCGAGGCCATGTGCTAAAACTGGAACATGTTGACCATCTTGATGGGAACCAAGGGTCCTCGAGTTGTTGGTTTGTTGGCACCGACTGTCAATGTAGGTTGCAAATTGAGCATAAGCAGAGAGGCTAATACTGCTCTCAAAGGCAGCACTGATTACTGGAGTTCTGCCATGATTTAATGCACATTCTGCTATTGCTGCTGCACGCTCAAACCCACCAACCCGGCCTGGTTTTATCACCTAAAAACCCAATCCATGTGAGCATTTCATCCTGATTTGCACTAATCCATAGAAATGAGACCATAACAACACCCACATGCCTTTCTCAAACTCTTTCAGATGACCATATGCTCTGACTTCACAGCTCTTGAAAACCACATAGAATTGCAGACTCCACAATGACAGTATTCAGGTGTGTATCCAAATACAAATACTTTAGGACTAGTAGCCAAGCAAAGTTGGAAAATCTATTACGCTTTTATGCCTTCTCAGTTTCTTACCATAGCTACCACTCCAGATGAGGAACATTCCTGCAAATGATCCCTGCCATCTATAGTGTCTTCATCCACAGTTTCGTCCAAGGCTACCCGAATCCCTGTCTCGTCACAAAACCTTGGAATGTCTTGAGGTCTTGCTAAAGGTTCCTGTTCACAGTTACCAAGTGTTACTTGTTGTCAGAATGTTACTAGCATCATATTTCACTACCTTTGAAGACAAATATTTGTGTGAGATTTCTTGCAAATGACATAATCATGGCAGTAAGTGTTCTTGTTTGTTTCAATACTAGATGTATGATCTTTGTTGAGATTGCACAACAAAATCTTATATTGACAAAGCATTATCCAACTTGCTGTTTGTGGCTGAAGACACCATCTTTGATCCCTTGTAGCTAACCTGGACACACAAAGCCCCTAACTGGCACCAAGTGAATTGACCCATTCTTAAAAGAAGCAGCTATTATCTACTTATCTGCTCACACTTTTAAGGAGTTTTTTTATTGACTGGAATGACACTTACTTCAACATACTGGAGGTCAAAACTCTGCACAGATTTTGCAAATTCAATGGCTTGCAGATATGTCCATTTGCGGTTTGCATCTGCACGAATGTGTACATGGGGTCCAACTTGGTCACGCACAGCAGCTACCACCTTTGCATCTTCTTTGGGGGATGCCCTTCGGGCCACCTTTTAAGGTCACCCAAGGACAAATATAACACAATCAAATCTCAAGATGAAGAACATTTCTCAAAGTCTGGAGAGCAATGTAACTTGAACAGATTCCCTTCAAGAATGCAGTATGAGAATGCAGAAGCCTGCTGGATCTGTGGAAAATGGCTTGACCCAGTATCCAGTTTCAGAATTTACAAGTTCAGTGTATATTCACAGCAGCCATTCGGCAGGCAGTCAAAAAACAACTGCTTATGACTGGTGGCTGATTTTGAGAAATGTATGAACTGCCAGCCTGGTGATCAACACTCACCTTCAATTTCAAGGTACAAAAGCCCTGCTTCACATAAGCTGCTGCAATATCTGCCACCTCTTCTGGTGTTCCATCTGATTCTATTAGTGCACATATTTTGACTCCTCCCTTGGCTCTTTCAGTTGTCTCTTTGTTTTTGCTCTTTTGAAGGCTTCGGCCCATGAGAAGGTTTGACAGAGAGAGGCTCAGAGATTCTGCTAATGCTGCCAGCACTGCCATCTCCACACCACACCTCACACTTGGATGGAGTGTATTTGGCTGCATATTCCAATTTCCTCATCAGTTTGTCAAAGCCAACAAATTTCAACCAAGCAAATGACTCTTTGCCTGCAATTTTTGGATTTTGGCAAAAATGTGCCCCAACTTTCCTAGGACCCATTTTCTGCATGCCCACTTTGCATTCAGAGTAGACAATTGCAAAAAGAAAAACTGACCTGAACCCCTAATTTTGTGTGAAACCAGTCTGAGAAGCTTCCATTCAGGAGAGGCAAATTCTCTGGCAATGGTATTCCTGATAGTCTGGTGATTAAATAGCGGAGCTGATCTTCTGCTTCCTCCATACTCTCCTGGTGAAGCCCTTCCAGAGGAGCAACCTGGAATAGTTGATGACAGATTGAGTTACCAGACACAGCAGAATGGGCATGAAAACTATGCATGTAGATTTGGACAGAAATTTTATGTTTGCTTCTGCCTCCAAGATGAATCGATCTCAAAACTTTAGGTGTCACATAAACCATGTGGTATCAGCAATTCAATGGAAAGCATGTTTTCAACATGCAAACGAAAAGAAAAACCGAACTTGCATAGTAGTAATGATCCAGTGGCAACTCTACATCAAAATGAATTTAGAAGAGGCAAACTGTCTTCTTACCTCTCCAATTCCAGAAAATCCATTATGCAATGTGATTCGCAACAAAAACCCTTCTCTCCACATCTTTCTACTCCCTTGTGCAGTTGTGGTTGGTGG
>Ga0116231_10012980_pt1 | contig 11932 bp, 11 predicted proteins | sample S1TSphgellanicum_2_FD_89695 | JGI IMG/M metagenome (GOLD analysis project Ga0116231, IMG submission 89695) | Host-associated microbial communities from peat moss isolated from Minnesota, USA - S1T2_Fd - Sphagnum magellanicum MG | ecosystem: Host-associated > Plants > Peat moss > Unclassified...
ATGGCCGGCAGGGGAAGGGCGCCAAGTTCGCGGAACGTCACGATCTTGCTGACCATCATGGACAGCGAACTTGCCGCCTCCGTCGAGAGGAATGCGCCTTTGATCAACCCATAGGCGGTAAAGGCCGTCACGCTCAGCGGGCCGGTGGAGAGCACGATGCCGGTGATGAAACCGATCAGCGCGCCGCTCAGCGCCAGTTGCCACAGGCGTATGCGCACATCATGCGTATGCAGCCAATGCCGTATCGGAATCATGACGATAAAGAATGCCCCCAGCGCCGCATCGACCAATCTTGGCGGCAGCACCAGCAGGGTTCGCGCCCCGAGTGCCGCACAGGGCACGCCCGGCAGCGAATAGGCGGCGAACGCGCGCCAGTCCAGCTCCCGCCACCACGCCAGCAGCTTGCCGACGTTGGACATCAGCGCGGACACGGCCATGATCGGCACCGCTTGCCTGGGTCCGAATTGATAGACCAGCAGCGGCAGCAGAATGATGGACGAGCCGGTGCCGATGATGCCGCTCAGCGCGCCGGCCGCCAGGCCGACGATGAGCACGAAGCCGTAGAGCGCGGTCATTCAGGATGACGGCGTTAAATGTAATACTCGTCCAACGGCCGAAAACCATTGAACCCCACGGTCGCATATGTCGTCACATAGGCGCCGGCGGCATGCAGCTCCACGCGGTCGCCGGTGTTGAGCGCCAGCGGCATGCGGTAGCCGGATTTTTCATACAGCGTGTCCGCACTGTCGCAGGTGGGGCCGGCGATCACCACCGGCCCATCCTCGGTGCCATCATAGGCGGTGACGAAACGGTAGCGCGTCGCCTCGCCCTCGGTCTCTGCCAGGCCGCCGAAGCGGCCGATGTCCAGATACACCCAGCGCGTCGGATCCCCCTTCACGCGGCGGCTCACCAGCAGCACCTCGGTGGAGACGAGGCCGGCGTTGCCGACCATGAAGCGGCCCGGCTCGACGAGGATTTCCGGCAGATCGTTACCGAAATGATAGGCCAGGGCACGCGAAATACCATGCGCGAATATCTCGATGCCGGGGATGTCGTCCTGATAATGCGTGGGAAATCCGCCGCCGAGGTTGACCATGCGCAACCGCACGCCGGCCTGCGCCAGCTCATCGAACAGCATGGCGGTCTGGCCGATCGCCGCCTCATGCGCGTCTGGGCTCATCTGCTGGCTGCCGGCATGGAAACTCAGCCCGTAGGGGACCAGGCCGAGCTCGGCGGCCCGCAGCATCAGCTCGCGCGCCATGTCCGTGCCGGTGCCGAATTTGCGCGCCAGAGGAAACACCGCCCCCTCGGTGCCGACGACCAGGCGGCAGAACACGCGCGCCCCCGGCGCGTGCGCTGCGATTTTTTCGAGCTCCGGCTCGCAGTCGAACACATAGAGCTTGATACCGGCCTCATGCGCCTGGCGGATGGAGGACGCCTTCTTGATGGTGTTGCCAAAACTGATGCGGTCCGCCGACGCCCCCGCATCCAGGCACATTTTGATCTCCTCCCAGCTCGCGGCATCGAAGCGGCTGCCCAGCGCCACCAGCCGCTCCAGCACGGGCCGGGCCGGATTCGCCTTGACCGCGTAATAAATATGCGCCGCCGGAAAGGCCGCGCGCATGGCGCTGAAATTCTGCTCCACCACATCCAGGTCCAGCACCAGGCAGGGGGTCGCGGGCGAGTGCTCGGCCAGGAAACGCGCGATTTTTGGAGTCACGGCGGTTAATCTCCGGGGGTGGGGCGGGCCTGCCTACTGCATCGCCGTCCGGACAAGCAACCGCCGGCAACCCGCTGCGCGCGTATAGCGTTGTTGCCTTTAGCGAAGGATAAGAGATGGACGAACTCGCCACCCCAACCGTTGCCGCCGGGCCAAAGATCCGCGGCGACATGACCGACCCGGCGGGTGCGGCCAGCCAGCCGGACGCGCGGCAGATGGGGCGGCTCGCCGACCGGCCGACGCAAATTCCCTGGTCCGGATGGAAGCGCGTGCTGCGCCGCACCGCCCGCGAAGTCGCCACCGACCGCATCTCTCTGGTCGCCGCCGGCTGTGCTTTTTATGCAACGCTGGCGCTGTTCCCGGCCATCTCCATGCTCGTCTCAATTTATGGACTGGTGTTCGACCCCGCCACCGTCGGCCCGCAATTGGCGGTTTTGCGCGATCTGGTGCCGCCGCCGGCGTTCCAGTTGATTTCCGACCGGGTGCAAATGCTGGTCAGCAAGCCGCCCGGCACGCTCACCTTCTCGCTCGCTCTCAGTATTGTGATCGCGCTCTGGTCCGCATCCACCGGCACCAAGTCGATTCTGGGCGCCCTGAACCTGGCCTATGAGGAGCGGGAGACGCGCTCCTTCGTCCGGTTTCAGCTCACCGCGCTCGGCATGACGCTCGGCGGCATTCTTGCGGCCGTCGCCGGGCTGGCGGCGCTGTTGCTGCTGCCGGCGGCCGTGGCTCTGCTGCACATATCAGCGTATGCGGCGCTGATTGCGCGCATGGCGAGTTTCGGGCTGCTGCTGCTGTTCGTGCTGCTGTCGCTGTCGCTGCTCTACCGGTTCGGCCCGTCACGCCGCTCCGCCGGCTGGCATTGGGTCACGCCCGGCTCGCTGCTCGCCACCATCCTGTGGCTGCTCGCCTCGGCTTTGTTCTCCTTCTATGTGCAGCATCTGGCGAGCTACGATTCCACCTATGGCCCGCTCGGCGCGGTGGTTGGCGTCATGATGTGGTTTTACGTCAGCGCCCTGGTGGTGATGATCGGGGCGGAGCTGAATGCCGAACTCGAACTGCAAACCGCCTGCGACAGCACCGAGGGGCCGGCCAAACCTATCGGCGAGCGCGGTGCTTATGTGGCCGACCATGTGGCGAACTGACCGCCTCCACTGGGCGGGCGCTGTCCGGCGCCTCGGCCACTTCGACCTCATCGGGGCCTGAGACACGCGCCAGCGTCACGTCCGCGACACCGCTGCGGACGATACCCAGCCGGGCGGCGGCTTCGTGGCTGAGGTCGATGCAGCGCACCCCATGCGGCGGCTCGCGGTCATTCACCCGCACCACGATGGAGGCGCCGGTATTCTCCACCGTCACCCGCACCCAGGATCCGAGCGGAAGGCTGGCGTGAGCAGCGGTCAGTTTTTTCGGATCAAACCGTTCGCCGCTGCTGGTGCGTCGGCCTTCGTGGCGCGGCCCGTACCAGGTGGCCTGGCCGCTCTCGCTCCAGCCGGCAACGGAGTCGGAAGGCGCGGTCCCGGCCGATGCCGGTGATACGGCGGCGGCGAACATCGCCGCTGAGACAATCCATCGGGCGCAGACCTGCATGCAATCTCTCCAACCGAAAGGCGTGCCCGGCACCATGCGCCAGCCGCTGGTCCGAAATGTATGAACGGAATTCTTCGCAATTGCCGAAGCCTTGGCAAGAAGAAAATTTTTTATGCCGCCTTTACCCAAAGACCTGATGAGACGGCGCATGATCGAACCCTGAGTATGTTCGTATGACACAAGAACACCGTCTGGCAATAGACGCCCACTGCTTGTGCAGTGGCGAAAATGCAACAGTCTATGTGGTGAACAGGAGACAGGTGTCAGGTGACAATTGTCAGACCGCTCAGTGAAAACTGTTCCCTGGCAACTGTCTCCTCACGACCAAAAGCGCGAGCAGGCTCATGGCGGCGGGCGCGAGGGGAACGCCGTGCAGGGCGGCGGCCTTGATGGCGAGGGGTGAGACATAGAGGGCGGCCAGCAGGATGCGCTCGTATGGCAGCCAGCCGCTTTCGAGCGATTGCGCGGCGATCCAGGCGCCGGGGACGGCGAGGATGCAAAGATCGTATTCGCCCAGGAAGGGCACGCAGATGCCGGTGGCCACCGCCAGCATGGCGACTTCCGCAGCGCCGCCGGGGCGCCGCAGCGCGGTCCAAGCCAGGGCTACACAGGCGGGCACGATAAATACCAGTTGCGCGATCCGGCCTGCGGCGGCGGACCCGCCGAGCAGCCTGGCCGCGGCGTAGGCGCTGACGAAACGGTCGAAGCCGGGCGCGCCGCTGGCATTCCAGGCGCGTGCCACCGGCAGGCTCTCCAGAAACGACGTCCAGGTTTTCGGCCCGAACACCGCGGCCGAGATGACGGCCAGCGCGATGACGGTGCAGGCCGCGGCGGCAAACGCCCGGAACCGCCGCGCGCACAACAGCGCCAGCGGTATCAGCACGCCGAGCTGCGGCTTGTAAGCCAGGCAGCCGACGAGCACGCCGGCGACACCAGGCGAGCGGTCGAGCGTCAGCGCAATGCCGGCGAACAAGGCGGCTGAAAACAGTCCGTTCTGCCCGTAGAGGGCACACACCAGCACCGCGGGATAAGCCAGCGGCACCACCAGGCTGGTCCGCACCATCGCCCGCAGCGTCAGCGTGTAGGCGGCCGCGGTGCCGGCTACCCATACGGCGGCGGCAGCGGCGGCCGGTAGCAGGGCGAACGGCAGCCACAGCAGCAGGCCGATCGGCGTATAGAAGAAGGACGGATGGTTTCCAGGCCCGAACAAAACCGCCATGGCCTGGCGCGCCGCATCGCCATAGGCCGCCGCGGGCCGTCCGAAACGTGCAAGTTCCGCCGCGGTCCAGAAGGCGGCGAAATCCTGTGCGACCGGCAGGGCAGACTGCCTCCAGTCGATCGATACGACAAAGTAGAGAACCGGGATGGCAAGCAGCAAATTTGCGTAAGCCTGGACCCGGTCCGCCGTCAGCCAGGTGGCGTCCCGCACCCAGGCGCGGAACCTGTCCTTCATGGGGCCGGGCGCGACAGTCGCCGCAGGATCAGCAAGGCCGGAAACCCCGCCATGATGGTGGCAATATAGAAAGCCCGGTAGCCGAGCCCCTCCGCCGCAAATCCCGCAAATCCGCCGAGCGTATGCAGGGCCAGGGCCGCCAGCGACGACAGCAGCGCATATTGCGTCGCCGAATACTCACGGGAACAGAGCGCAGAGATATAAGTCAGGAACGCCGTGTCGGCGGCCGCATGGGCAAATTCTTCGAGCCCGACTTTCGCCGACAGCACGGCTGGATCATGCCCGGCTGCCAGCAGCACCAGATAGAGCCCCAGCGAAAACGCCTGCACCGTGCCGGTCAGCAGCAGCGCCCGTGCCCGCCCCAGCCGCGCGACCAGCCACCCCCCGACGGCCGCCCCCGCCAGCGTGCCGGCCAGTTGCGGCACAAAATTCGCCGCCGCCACATCATGACTGTTGAAATGCAGCGACCGGTAGAAACCCGCCGCCGTCGTATCCGCCGCCATATGCCCAAGCCGGAACAGCACAATGAAGGCAAGTACCGGCCAGGCGCCAGGCCGCGCCAGAAAATCGCGCAGCGGGGCGAGGAACGCCGCCTCAATCCGTCCCGCGAAATTTTGCACCTCCAGCGGTAACGCGAGGCCGCCTGGGTCGGGTGCGAGTGAGGTGACGACGGTAAACGCCAGCATCAGCCCCGCCATGAGCAGATAGGCCCCGCGCCACCCAAGCGCCGTGGTGGACAGATAGATCACCCCCGACCCGGCCACGAGCATCGCCCCGCGGTAGCCCCAGATATAGGCCGCCAGCGCCACCCCCTGGCGCTCCGGCGGATAGGTGTCGATACGCCAGGCATCGACCAGAATGTCCTGGCTCGCCGAGAGAAACGCCAGCGCCATGGCCGCCAGCACCGTGCCCGTCACCGCCTGCCGCGGATCGCTTACGGCCAAAGCCGCACAGGCGCAGGCCATCGCCGGCTGCACCAGCATCAGCCACCCGCGCCGCCGTCCCAGGCGTTGCAACGGCCCCGGCGCCGCCCGGTCGAACAGCGCCGACCACAGAAATTTCAGCGTATAGGCCAGCCCGATCCAACTGGTCAGCCCGATGGCATGCAGCGACAGGCCATAGGTCGCAAACCATTGTTGCAGGGTAAAAATGGTCAGCGGCAGCGGCAGCCCGCTGGCAAAGCCGAAGGCGCCGATGAAGCCGATCGAGGGGCCATTTCTATCCGGGTCGGACCGTGGTGCGTGTGGCAAGCTGGGCTCTTCGTAAGATGGACGGAGTCCGCCCGCGTCGTGCCATATTGCGGCCGATTGGGGGACCGCGTCCATGTGGTGCCGGCGAGCTTAGGGCCGGAGAGAAAGGCGGAGCCGGACGTGAATCCCATTGCGGTGCATGACCTGGTAGCGGCCGACGCATGGCTGAAAGCGGCGCAGCTTCCATGGTTTGATGGCCTGACGGAAGATGAGCGTGAGGCACTGGCGGCCTACAAGGGGCGGGCTGGCCGAGCGATAAATGAAGCGCTCCGGGGAGAGAGGGAGGATCCAGTGGCCTTGGCCAAGGCTGCGCCGTTGCGGCTTGCGCTGGCCCGCGCAAGCGCACCCGCGGACATGCTGGTCTATCGCGGCATCGGCGAGCAAGAGGCAAATCTATATCGTGCGCTCGGCCGCGGCCAAACGACGCGGGCGCCGGCGTTTGTCTCGACGTCACTGTCCGCCGGCATCGCTTCTGCCATAGCGAAGGTGCAGGGCGGTATCGTCATTGAAGTCGTGGTGCGCCGGGGGCAGCAGGGCGTTGCCTACGTCAATCCTTTTCCCACATACCGTTATCCGCAGTATGAGGTGCTGCTGAACGCGGAGTCCGTGCTAAAGGTATTGCGGGCAGACGAGGCGGCGATCCGCCTGGAGATCCGCCCGCCTGGAGGTCAGCGATGACAACGGTGATGAATGAGGAGGCCGAGCGCAAGGCGCTGATGATGCGGCTGCGCGAACTCGTCAGCGACTGGTTTGCCAGCGGATATGAGACGTCGCCGCTCGAGCATTTGCGTCACGCGGTGAAGAGCTGTGAGGAGCAGGAGGAATTCTACCGCCTGTGCGGCTTGGAGGATTTGTCGCTCCAGGAGCCGACGAAGGCGGCATGATCCGCACTACCCCTCCGGGGCAGGCCGTGCATTATCGCAGGGCGCCGGGGGGGAGCGCCCGTGTCCGGCCGGACTGGTTCCCCGCATTCCGCAAGGGCTCCATGCGGGCTACGGGGATTGTGCCCCAGGCCCCACCAGCGTGCGCTCCAACTCGGCCGCCAGCGTGGTCACCGACTGCGCCCAATGCGCCAGAACCGGCGCCGGGCCGGTGTCGGCCGGCTTGTCCAGCAACGACCGTAGCGCCGTCGTGAGCGACTCGGTGTTCGGCTCGCACACAGCGGCAAAGCGCGCGCCCGCCACCTGCTCGGGCAGGCCGCCGACGCGCGTGACAACAACCCAGCGGCCGGCCGCCACCGCCGCGGCGGCCACACCGCTCTGGCTCGCCTCCGTGTGGCTGAGCACGAGGGCGTCCGCCCAGGCCAGAAGGGTGGCCACCTCCTCCTCCGGCACCCATCGGTTTTCTACACTCACGCCAGGCAGGCGGCGCAGCGCGTCCAGCGGCGCGCTCTCGGGACCGCGGCCGATGACCCGCACTTCCACATCGTCGCGCGGCAGCACGCGCGACAAAGCCTCCGCCAGAATATCCAAACCCTTATATGGCAGCAGCCGCCCGAAGGAGAGCAGACGCAGCTTGCCGCCATGCGCCCGCGGCGGCGGCGCGGGCTCCGGCAGCATGTAGGGCGGCAGGCTCGCGGACAGCATGGGCTTGCCCTGTGCCAAACCCTGGGCTTCCACGCCGCGCCGCACATGGTCCGACAAGGTGACCACCGCATCCGCCTGACGCACCAGTTGCTGCTGCAAGCGCATTTGCATCGGATAGCCGTCGCCAGGATGCAGGTCCGCATCATGCACGGTGACGGCGCAGGGCACGCCGGCGCGTCGCAGGGCGGCGAGCATCAGCAGATCCAGCGGCCCCGGCATGGCACAGAGCGCGACCGAAGGCGCCAATGCCCGCACCTGCCGCGTCAGCCAGGGCACAAAAAGCGGCGCCCGCAGCAGCCGCCCGAGGTAGCCCGGCACGCCCGCATACGTATGCACCAGCAATTCGCACCGCGGCCGCTGCGCCCCATGCAAAATCTCCGCACCCGCGGCCAGCGACAGCACCGCGTCCGTTCCAGGCAAGGCATTGAAGGCACTGGCGAAATCAACGGCCACGCGCGGACCGGCGCCAAACCGTCCCCATTGCCATACGAGCACCCTCATGCCGGCGTCGCCCCAAGTGCGGCGAGGGCATCACGCAGACCTGCGGTGCCCAGCCGCGCCATGGCGGCCGCCCGCGCCGCATGCCCCAGCGCCGTGCGAGCAGCAGGATCGTCAGCCAGCGCACGCAAAGCCAAGGCGGCGGCATCCACATCGGCGTCTGCCCAGAGCGCGCCAGGCGCCATGAACACGCCGCGCGGGTCGTCGGCCGGTATCAGCCGGTAGGGGATCGGCACACCGCACGAAGCGTCCAGAAACTCGGCGGTGGCCGACCAGTCCGTGGCGACCACCGGTTTACCTAAAAACATCGCTTCGGCAGGGACGAGTCCGAAACCTTCGCTCCGGTGCAGGGACAGGATAATGTCGCAACATTTTGTCAGCGCGTGGCTGTCGGGGGCGGGCAGGGTGCGCGTCTCCAGCCGCATGTTCGGCACATCGCCCATGGCGTCGCGTATCAGCGCCAGATCCTCCGGCGCATGCGACGCATGCACGATTTTCAACAGCAGCAGCCGGTCGGGGCGCGCGCCAAAAGCCCGGCGGAAAGCCTCAATGGCAGCAAGCGGATTTTTGCGCGCGAAACTCGACGCCAGGCTGAAGGAGACAAGCACGATCACAGCCTCTTCGGGCAGCCCGAAATCGGCGCGTGTCAGCGCCGATGGGGCAGGTGGGCTCGCCGCCAGCGGATGCGGCACCACGCGCACACGCCCGGGGGCCAGAGGTTCCAGCGCGGCGGCGGAAAAGCGCGACGGGGTCCAGATGTCATGCACCAGGCCGCAGGCCGCCGCCCAGTTCGCCGGCGCCACCGGCAACTCCCACGCCCAGTAGCCGATGATCCGCCGCCCGCGCAGCAGCGCGCGCGGCAGGCGCAGCAGGGCGGAGGGCAGCATCGGCGCATTGATATGCAGCACCAGCGGCACATGCGCCGGCACATCAGGCAGGGCGCGTTCGCCGCTGGCCTCGCCGGGAACATCGAGCCCCGCCTGCAATCCCCAGTGCGGCACCCCGAGCCGGCCGAGCGCCGCCAGCATCAGCCGCGCCCCTTCGCCCAGGCCAGACGCCCGAAAAATCTCGCCACCAACCGCAAGCCCGGCGGCCACCGCCGGCGCCGGCCAGGACGCGCGCGGCGCCAGCCAGGCGGTCCCCCGCGCGAGGGCGGCGCGCCGCGCGCCGGCCGGCAACAGCCGCCAGGCGCGGTGCAAAGGGTGCAGAGTGTCGGTGTCCGGCATGGCGCGGACCCTGCCTGCCGCCGCCCCCGCCCGCAAGCGCCCCGCCTGCCGGTTGCCCTCGGGCCGCGCGCGCGTAGATTGCGCCGATGAACCTCCCATCCCCGGCGACGCCGACCGACCTGAGGAGTTTTGAGGTAGGGCTGAGCGCCCCGGACCTCACAACCTGGCTCGCCGGCAACACCGGCGTCCCCGGCTTCTGGCGGTTCACGTCCGCCGCGCCCGGCCCCAGCCTGCTGATCGTCGCCCTCATTCACGGCAACGAAATCGCCGGCGCCATCGCCCTCGATGCCCTGCTGCGCCATCCGCCGACGCTGCTGTGCGGCGCCCTCACCGTCGGTTTCGCCAATCTCGACGCTTTTGCAAAATTCGACCCGTCGCAGCCCACGGCGTCACGCTTCGTCGATGAGGACATGAACCGCCTATGGGACATTTCGATGCTCGACGGCCCCGGCCAATCCTGCGAACTGGCCCGCGCCCGCGACATCCGCCCGCTGGTGGAGGCGGCGGACGTGCTGCTCGATCTGCATTCCATGCTCTGGCCTTCCGAGCCGCTGATCCTGTGCGGCCCGTCCGCGCGCGGCCGCGCCCTGGCGCGGCGCATCGGCACGCCGCCCACGATCGTCGCCGACCACGGCCACGCCAGCGGCCGCCGCCTGATCGATTTTTGGCGGTTTACCGATCCCGCGTCCTCCGCCTCGGCCGTTCTGGTCGAGGCCGGCCAGCATTGGGAGACATCGACGGTAGCCGCCATGCAGCGCGCCATCGAAGCGACACTCGCCGCTTGCGGCATGGCCTCTTTCGGCCCGCCTGAAGCGCCTCCACGCTACGCCGAAGTGACGCACACGGTCACCGCCAGCACCGGCGCGTTCACCTTCGTCCGCCCGTTCCGCGGCGGCGAGCTGGTGCCATTACGCCATACGCTGATCGCGATCGACGGCGGCGCAGAGATCCGCACGCCCTACGATGATTGCGTGCTGATCATGCCAAGCCTCTATCCCAGCCGCGGCCACACGGCCGTGCGCCTCGCAAAATTCACCGCGCCGTTGCCGTAGGGTGGGCTTTAGCCCACCATTTCCGCCCAACGCGCGAAACCAATGGTGGGCTAAAGCCCACCCTACGAAGCGCGTGTATCCCGCATCAATGCAGAATAATCTCCACCCGCCGGTTCTGCGGCTCGCGCACGCCCGGCGCGGTGGGCACCAGCGGATTGGATTCGCCGTAGCCGCGCACGGTGATTTCGCCCCGCGCGATGCCGTCGCGCACCAGCTCGGCTTCCACCGTCTCCGCGCGGCGCACGGACAGGCGCTGATTGTAGGAGGCGGTGCCTGAGAGGTCCGTAAATCCGTTCACTTCGATTCGTGTGAGTTGCACGCGCGTCGCCGCACTTGCTGCAGTGGCAACGATCTGGCGGGCGCGTTCGGAAAGATCGGCGCGGTCCCAATCGAAAAACACCAGGTAGGTACGCTGTGGATACTGTTCTACAGCCGCCGGAGCGGGCAGCGGCGGGGCGGCCGGCGGCAATTTGGGCGCCGGCGTGAACAGCGCATAGCGCAGCCCGAGCATCGCCGAATGATTATAGTCGCTGGTAATATCGGTGTTGCCGCGGAACGTGCCCGGATAGCGCGGATAGCCATGCCCCTGCGTCACATAAAGCGGGATGATGTGATCAGCCGCCGTGCTGACCCCGGTCGCGTTGAATGACGCATCTCCGGTCACGCTGAAAAACCGGTATTCCGCCGTCAGCGACAGCCCAGGCACGAAACTCACCGGAAACGACAGGCCAAAAATCCCCTGATAGGCAAAATCGCCATGCGTGCCATCAGCATGATAATCGTAACTGTAGTCGCCGGACTGGAAATCGCCCGCGGTGTGAATGCTGCGCCAATTCGTCAAACTATAGCCCGCGCCGGCACCAAAATACGGATACACCCAGGAGGCACCGACATCCATGTCGAACAGCGCATTCACCATGCCGCCGTAATTCTGCTGCTGCCCGCTGGAACTTGTCGCAAAACTGGTGCCGCTGAGTTCACGCAGCCGGTTGTAACGCCAGTTGCCCTCCAGCTCCACGCGAAAACCATTGCCAAACCCATAGCCGGCGGCGACCGCGCCCACCGCACCCGGATCATCGAAAATCAGCTTGCCGTTCGGAAAATTCTCATTCAGCCGCGTGCGTTCATCCTGCAGCAGATTACCCCCCGCGTCGAGGCTGACATACGGCCCGCTCACCGGCTGCGCCAAAGCCGCCGACGATGCGAGCAGCCCGAGGCCCGCAAATGCCAACCATGCTGCGTCACGAACGGCCATGCAAAACTCCACGCCAATGCGCCCCACACGAAGCGGGGGAGAGCAACCGCTCTCCCCCGCTCTGCTAACTCACAATTGTCAACTGAAAACTGTCACCTGACAACTGTAACCTTACTTCAGGATGATTTCCACGCGCCGATTCTGCGGCTCGCGCACACCCTTGGCGGTCGGCACCAGCGGGTTGCTTTCGCGAACACCCTGGATGCTGATTTCGCTCTGCGACACACCATCGCTCACCAGCTCTGTTTTCACTGATGACGCGGCGACAACCGAGAGTTTCTGGTTGTAGGCTTCGGTGCCCG
>Ga0116231_10012981_pt1 | contig 11931 bp, 12 predicted proteins | sample S1TSphgellanicum_2_FD_89695 | JGI IMG/M metagenome (GOLD analysis project Ga0116231, IMG submission 89695) | Host-associated microbial communities from peat moss isolated from Minnesota, USA - S1T2_Fd - Sphagnum magellanicum MG | ecosystem: Host-associated > Plants > Peat moss > Unclassified...
CGCTGCCACTTCCGGGCGGATGGCGCCGAGATCCGTTCCGGGCGGGACGACCTGTGGCAGCAACCGCGGATCAAGCCCGGTGTCGGCGATCCACGCGGGCCATGCACGCGTGATCGGATCGAAACCGCTCTTCAACGCGTTATTCTCGTCGGAGACGTCGAAGCGACCGGTGAGGAGTCCCGTGAGCCAGTCTGCTTGATGGAGCAGTTTGTGAATGCCCGAGCGCTGCAGCTCGAGCATGCGCGCGAGCGGCGACGTGGTGCCATGCGCCGCACTGTCGTCGGGGACGATTCGCGCGAGACGGGCGACCGTGGTCGAGCGCGCCGTGTCGTTGTACAGGCTGCCGCCCGTCAGGGCACGGCCCCCTTGATCGACACCCAGTATCGTTCCCGACGTCGCATCGATCGAAAGGGCCTGGATTTCCGTGAGATCGATTTGCTGCCGGATCGCGGCCAACGCCTCTCGGGTTGCCTGCCACCAGGCAGCGGGGTCGCGATTGATCGCGCTGCTGCCTGGGTGCTGTGGCTCGATGTTCGCGCGGGCCTCGGCCCGAATCGACGCGTTCGCGCAGATCGCGACGATTCTGACCGCCGAGCTGCCGACATCGATGCCGAGCACACAGGCGGGTGGATTCACGCGCGGTGAGCCTGGTACTCCATCCCGAGCGCGCTCGCGACGGCTTCGTGCGTCAGTTTGCCTGCGTGCACGTTCAAGCCGCGCGCGAGACCTGGGTCCCGATCGATGGCCTTCTGCCAGCCGTGGTCCGCCAGCGACCTGACATAGGGCAGCGTCGCGTTGGTCAGGGCGAACGTCGAGGTGCGCGGTACGGCGCCGGGCATGTTGGTGACGCAATAGTGGATCACGCCGTCCAGCACGTAGGTGGGTTCGGCGTGGGTGGTGGGCCGGCTGGTCTCGAAGCAGCCACCCTGGTCGATGGCGATGTCCACCAGCACGGTGCCGGGTTTCATGCTCTTGACCATCGCGCGCGTTACCAATTTGGGCGCGGCGGCGCCGGCAATGAGTACCGCGCCGACGACCAGATCGGCATCCCGAACCAGTTCCTCGATGGCCTGGGCCGTCGAGTACACGGTCTTCAACTGGTTGCCGAAAATCGCCGACAGTTCGCGCAGCCGTTTCACCGAGCGATCGACGACGGTGACGTCGGCGCGCAAACCCACCGCCATTTCGGCGGCATGCGTGCCCGAGACGCCGCCGCCCAGGACCACGACCTTGGCGGGCGCGACGCCGGGTACGCCGCCCAACAACACACCGAAGCCGCCGCTAGCCTTTTGCAGGCAATTGGCACCCACCTGCACCGACATCCGCCCGGCGACCTCGCTCATGGGGGTGAGCAGCGGCAGTGACCCGTCGGTCGCGGTGACGGTTTCATAGGCGATCGCGGTGGCGCCGGATGCGAGCAGCGCTTCGGTTTGTTCGCGATCCGCGGCCAAATGCAGATAGGTGAACAGCACTTGGCCCTTGCGCAGTTGCCGGCACTCACCGAGCTGGGGCTCCTTGACCTTGACGACGAGTTCCGATGTCGCGAACACATCGGCCGCCGTCGCGGCGATCTTCGCGCCAGCTGCCTGGTAGTGAGAGTCCTCGAAGCCGATGCCGGTACCGGCGCCGGTTTGCACGAACACGTCGTGCCCGGCGTCGACGAGTTCGCGCACGCCCGCGGGGACGAGTCCCACTCGATACTCGTGAATCTTGATCTCTTTGGGCACGCCGATTTTCATGAGTGGTCTCCGCGAATTGGGGGGATTGAAGGCGACCAGATTAGTCCTCCGGGGGCGCGTAAATTTGCAAAAGGTGATGCTGATGCTGCCCAAAAAGACGGAATCCACCTACAATCAGGACAACCGCGCAAGAAAATGCCAACGGAGGTGCGATGGAATCGAACCCGGGCCTGAAGCTCGATCGCTATGACCGGGCCATCGTGCGGGCGCTGCAACTCGATGGGCGCATCACCAACAGTCAACTGGCCGACAGCGTGAGCCTGTCCGAGTCGGCGTGCCTGCGCCGCGTGCGCGCCCTCGAGGAGTCCGGGTTCATCGAGGGCTATACGGCCGTCATCAATCAGCAAAAGGCCGGCTGCCCCGTCAACGTGTTCGTGAATATCACGCTCGAGCGCCAGGAGCAGGCACATTTGCGCGCGTTCGAAGAGGCGGCGCGCCAGGTTCCGGAAGTCATGGAGTGTTATCTGATGTCCGGTGAATATGATTATCTATTGAGGGTGGTGCTGGCCGATACCGCCGACTTCGAGCGCTTGCACAGCCAGCACCTCACGCGGTTGCCCAACGTCGCGCGCGTGCAGTCGAGCTTCGCCCTGCGTACCGTACAGAAGTCGCGCGAACTGCCGGTGCGCTGAGTGCCGCGTTGGGCGCCGCTGCGGCGGACGCTGTGACGCGCTCCAGGGCTAGGGCTTGGGTTTGAGCGACAGCGAGAACGATACCTTGACGGTGTCGGCGATCCATTCGGTGCTCTTCCAATCACCCTGACCGACGCCGAAGTCCAAGCGCTTGAGACTGGCCGTGCCGTCGAGTTTGGCCATCGGCGCGGCCTGCGTGAATTGGAACAGGATCGGTACTTCCTTGGTCACGCCGTGCAGGGTCAGCGCGCCCGTGGCGGCATAGCCCGCCGCCGTCTTGGTGATGGCATGCGTCTCGTAGTGCGCCGTCGGAAAATGTGCGATGTCGAAGATATCCGGACCGCGCATGGTCTTGTCGCGGTCGTTGTCTTTGGTGTCGAGCGAGCTCAAATCGATCTGCACGTCGATGTGCGCGCTCGGCAGCGCATCGGGAGCGAAATCGACGGCGCTCGTGAACTTGTGGAAGGTGCCTTTGAATTCGGCGCCGGCCTGTACGCCCACGAAATCCAAATGGCTGGCGGCCGGGTCCGAGACGTAGCTCGCCGGAGCGGCGGCCTCGACGTCGGGCGTCGCCGCCACGCCGTATAGCACCCACGCAGCAATCGTGGCTTTAGCGATGGTGACTCTTGTCATCATGATGGTCGCTCCCGTTTGGTGAAGGGCAGCATGCGCACCAGCACGTCGTCTTTGTTCCAGAAATGATGCTTGAGCGCGGCGAGAATGTGCAGCGCGACGATGCTGAGCAATGCCCAGCTCAGGATTTCGTGCGTGCTCTGCAGGAACACGAAGGCATCGTCGCTCTGCGAAATGAGGTTGGGCCAGGTGAACAACCCGAACCAGCTGACCGAATAGTTCTTGGCGGACGACATCATCCAGCCGGTGACCGGCATCGCAAACAGGAGCACGTAAAAAGCAATGTGGGTGCCCTTGGCGAGCACGCGTTCGACCAACGTCATGCCGGGCGGCAGCGGCGGTGGTCGATTCGTGAACCGCCACACCACGCGCAGCACGGCCAGCATCAGGATGGTCATGCCGAAGCTCTTGTGTCGCGCCAGCAGCGCGAGCTTGTGCAGGCCGATGGGCAAATCATCCGCCAGCCACCCGAGCGTGAATTGGGTGACGATCAATGCGGCGATCACCCAGTGCAACAGCTTGGCAACCGCCGTGTAATGCGTCGAGGGGCTACCATTTGGCATCAAGGGGCTCCCAGTGCAGACTGCACCCCGTCAGTCTAGCAAGTCGACGGGGAGTCCAGCGTGTACAAACGATGCCAGATGATGGGTGCCGTGGCGATGACGGGTGCCGTGGCGTTGCTCACCGCCTGCAGCGTGCCGAAACCACGGCCGGCCGTGCCGGGAGCCGCGCCCTCGGTCAGAGCGCCACCGCAGGCACCGGGCGGTCCCGATTTGTATGTCATCGATCCGAGCCAATCCGAGATTCGTATCTTGGTCTACCGGGCGGGAGTATTGGCGTCCGCGGGTCATAACCACGTCATCACCAACCGGGCGGTCGGTGGCTGGGTCAAGTTCGCGGGCAAACCGTCCGAGGCGTCGTTTGCGTTCACCGTGCCGGTGGCGAATTTCGAAGTGGATAACGCGGGTGACCGGGCGCTGGAAGGGACCGACTTCTTCGAGGAGGTCGACGACGATGCCAAAGCGGGAACGCGGCACAACATGTTGAGCCCGGCGCTGCTGGATGCCATCCCCTATCCGCAGATCGTCGTGACGAGCGTGGCGATGACGCAGAGCGCCGGCGTGGTGACCGCAACGTTGGCCGTGAACGTCGCGGGACACGAGTCCACGCTGGTGGTCCCCTTCGAAGTGGCGACGTCGGCCGCTCAGGTCTCCGCATCCGGCATCCTCAAAGTGCGCCAAACGTCGCTCGGGCTGCGGCCGTTCAGCATCTTCCATGGAGCGCTCCAGGTGCAAGACGACATCACGGTGAAATTCGTCTTGGTGGCCTTGAAGAGCTAGAGCACCGGTCACGTGATGCACCGCTGCTGGCGGATGGGGATGGCATGTAGCCCTAGCGAGGGTGACGTTATGACGTCATAACGTCACGTGCGGCCAACAAGATCGGTGTCCCTTCCGGGGCATGCAACAGCATCGCCGGCATGGCTTTGAGCCCTACCGGCAGGCGCTTGGCCGGCGTGATCCCGAGCGCCTCGAGATCTGCGCGCGTCGCGTCCAAGTCATCGACCTCGAAACGCAACGTAGGCTCGCGCACATGGATGGGTTCGTACAGTCCGATGTCGATGGTGTCGCTGGTGCAGGCGATGTGGGGTGGGATCGCGTCCAACTCGTCCATGCCGACGAAGCCGAGTCGCTCCCAGTAATCCTTGGCGCGGTCGCGTGACGCGGCGGGCAGGGCAATTTCGAGAAAATAACCACAAGATGATCGCTCGTTCGCCATGCGTTTGGTGGGCGAGAACGTCCTCGCTTCGACGAGCCGGATCAAGTGCCCAGAAGGGTCCAGCCACCCGAGCTCGTTGAACACGTCATTGCCCAGGTGGCGAAACTCGAAGGTCAGGTCGAGTGCTTCGAACTGCGGTAGGTGTTTGAACAGGTCCGGCTTGACGAAGGTCAAGGACGGCACGAATTCCGGTTCTTGGTGCAGCCCGACGGAGATGCGCCCGTCAGTCATCACGGCGTAGGGATGATTCCACGCCTCGCCGACCTCGGCCTCGGAGAAGCCGAGCTTGGCGTAGAAATTCAAGGAGGCTTGGATATCCTCGGTCACCAGCGACCATTCGAGGAAGCGACCTAGCACGGATAAGCTTCCAGCGTTGACATGCTATTGGTACGCGGAGGCTCCGGGCCCCGAAGCTCCTAGCTCACACCGCCCACGCAGACGTATTTCATTTCGGTGTAATCGAGGATGCCATACTTCGAGCCTTCGCGGCCGGTTCCGGATTCCTTGACGCCGCCGAACGGCGCCACCTCGGTGGAGATGATGCCGGTGTTCAAACCGACGATGCCGTATTCGATGGCCTCGGAGACGCGCCAGCTGCGCGCCAGATCCCGTGTATACAAATACGCGGCCAGACCGAACTCGGTGTCGTTCGCCATGGCGATGGCCTCGGCTTCGGAATGAAACTTGAACAACGGCGCGATCGGTCCGAAAGTCTCTTCGCGCGCGACCAGCATCTGCGGCGTCACGCCCGTCAGAATGGTGGGCTGGAAAAACGTGCCGCCTAGCGCGTGCCGCTTGCCGCCGAGCGCGACGGCGGCACCCTTCGCGAGTGCATCCGCGATGTGCTCCTCCACCTTGGCCACGGCATTCGAGTCAATCAGCGGTCCTTGGTCGGTCACGCCCTTGAGTCCATCGCCGACGCGCAGTTTGCTGACGGCTGCCTTGAGCTTGGCGGCGAACTCGTCGTACACGCCGGCTTGGACCAACAGCCGGTTCGCACAGACGCAGGTTTGGCCGGTATTACGGTACTTGCTGGCGATGGCACCCTGTACGGCGGCGTCCAGATCCGCATCGTCGAAGACGATGAACGGGGCGTTGCCGCCCAACTCCAGCGACAGCTTCTTGACCGTGCCGGCGCACTGGGCCATCAATTTCTTGCCCACGTCCGTGGAGCCGGTGAACGTGACCTTGCGCACCGTCGGGTTCGTGGTCATCTCGCCGCCGATGGCCGCGGCGGACCCGGTGACGATGTTGAACACGCCCGCCGGCAGCCCCGCGCGGTGCGCGAGTTCGGCGAGCGCCAGCGCCGAATACGGCGTCAGCGTGGCCGGCTTCAGCACCAGGGTGCAACCGGCGGCGAGCGCCGGCCCCGCCTTGCGCGTGATCATGGCGGACGGAAAATTCCATGGCGTGATCGCCGCCACGACGCCCACCGGCTGGCGCAGCACCATGATGCGTTTGTCGGCCTGGTGGCCGGGAATGAGGTCCCCATAGAGGCGCTTGCCCTCTTCGGCGAACCACTCGATGAACGATGCCGCGTAGGCGATCTCGCCCTTGGATTCGGCGAGCGGCTTGCCTTGTTCCGCGGTCATCAAGACCGCCAGGTCATCTTGATTCGCGAGCATCAGGTCGAACCAACGACGCAGGATCACCGCGCGATCCTTCGCCGTGCGCGCCGCCCACGGGTGCAAGGCTTTGCGCGCCGCGTCGATGGCGCGTCGCGTCTCTTGCACGCCCATGTTGGGTATGCTGCCCAAGCGCTCGCCATCGGCCGGATTATGCACGGCGAGCGTCGTGCCGCTGTCCGCACAGACCCAGGCGCCGTCGATGAAGCCCAGCTGTTTGAACAAGGAGGAATCCTGGAGTTTCATGCTCTGTCCGCCATCATCCGACGTGCTTTTGAAAGAATTCCAGGCTGCGCTCGAACGCGAGTTTCGCGCTCTCGGGTTCGAAGCTCGACCGGTCCGTGCAGTTGAAGCCATGATCCGCGGGATACACGAAATAGATGCCTTCCGGGTACGCGGCCTTGATCTGATCGACCGCGGCGAGGGGAATGTGCGCATCCTTGTCGCCGAAATGAAACATCACCAGAACGTTCGGCTTGGCGCTCAAGAGGGAGGTGATCCCGCCGCCGTAGTAGGCCACCGCAGCGCTGATCTTCAGGCGCGCGGCCGCCAGATAGCTCATGGTGCCGCCCCAGCAGAAGCCCACGACTCCGACCTTGCCGGCCGAGCCCACGCGCTGCACCGCCGCGTCGAGGTCCAAGAGAACCTTGTCGTTGTCGACGTGATTCATGTAGCCCAGCGCCTTTTGAATGTCGGTATAGGGCACATCGACATCGCGTTCGATGCGGTCGAACAGTGCCGGTGCGAGCGCCAAGTAACCCGCTGCCGCATACTGATCCGCGACCGCGCGAATGTGCCGCGTGACGCCGAAAATCTCCTGGATCACGACGATGCCTCCTCGCGGCTTACCCGCAGGTTCCGCCAAATAGGCGGACAGGTGGTGGCCGTCCGACGCGCTCAGCTCGACGTTGTGTCCCATGGGCTGTTGCTCCTCAAGAGGTGTGGTTCGGGACCTGAGAGGATAGCGTTTTTTATCGCTCGATGATGGCCGTCACGCCCATGCCGCCCGCGGTGCAAACGGAAATCAAGCCGCGTTTGCCCTTCTTTTCGTCCAAGATCTTGGCGAGCGATGCAACGACGCGCGCGCCGGTCGCGGCGTACGGGTGACCGATGGCGATGCTGCCCCCCTTCACGTTGAGTTTCGCGCGATCGATGCTGCCGAGGGCGTTGGGCAGCCCGAGCTTCTCACGGCAGAATGCGTTGTCGCTCCAGGCCTTGAGCGTGCACAGAACCTGCCCGGCGAACGCTTCGTGAATCTCATAGTAATCGAAGTCCTGAAGCGCCAGTTTCGCATCCTTGAGCATCTGCGGCACGGCATACGCGGGAGCCATCAAGAGACCGTCTTTCTTGTCGATGAAGTCGACCGCGGCTACTTTGCCGTAGGTCAGGTAGGCCAGCACGGGCAGATCCCGTTCCCGGGCCCACGCCTCGGATGCCAATAGTACTGCCGCCGCGCCATCGGTCATGGGCGTCGAATTGCCGGCGGTCAGTGTACCGCTGCCGGACGAGTCGAAGGCCGGCCGTAGCTTCGCCAATTTGTCGAGAGTGGTGTCGCTGCGAATGTTGTTGTCTTGCGCGACGCCTAAGTACTCCTGCACCAGGTCCTTGTAGAAACCATCCGCATAAGCGGCCGCGGCCTTGAAGTGGCTTTCATAGGCCAACTGGTCCTGATCCGCGCGGGTGACGTTCCAGCTTTTCACCATGAGTTCGGTGCTTTCCCCCATGGACAGACCGGTGCGCGGTTCGGCGATGCCCGGCAGCACCGGCCGCAGATGTCGCATGCGCAGTCCGAGCCAGAGCTTGAAGCGTTCGGCGGCGGATTTGGTGCGAAAGCTCTTGAGCAGCAGCTGTTGAAAAATCTTCGGGTAGGCAACGGGTGGATCGCTCACGCTGTCGACGCCGCCGGCGATGCCGCTCTCGATCTGTCCGAGCGCGATTTTATTGCCGATCAGAATGGCCGCCTCGAGGCTCGTGCCGCACGCACGTTGCAAATCGACCCCCGGCGTTTCGGCGGACAGTCCGCTGCCGAGCACGGACTCGCGCGCGAGGTTCCATTGGCTCGAATGCTTCATCACCGCGCCGGCGGCCACGTCGCCCAGGCGTACGCCTTGCAATGAATAGCGCTCCACTAGGCCGCGCAGGGCGGCGGTCAACATCTCCTGATTACCGACTTGCGCGTAGGCGCCGTTGCCGCGCGCGAACGGAATGCGCACGCCACCGACGATCGCGACACGTCGCGCAGTTGTTCCAACCAACATAGTTATTCCTTTGCCTCTACCATGAGTAACCGATGGCGAATTATGAACCGACCCGGGCGGCATATAATCAAAAGATGACGCGTTTTTACCATATGATGCTGCCCGGCTTGCTGGCGCTCGATCTCATGGCGTGCGGGGCGGCGCCTGCGCCGCCGGCCGTTACCGGTGCAGCTGAGGAGATTCAGCACGAGCACTTGGGCCATCTGGTCGAACGTTATTGGGATGAGACCGCCGCCTCCAGTCCCTGGTATCCGTGGGGCGGTGGCGAGATGCGCTTCGCGCAGGCGCCCACCGACAACATTGCGCCACAGGCACTTGCCGACTCGCTGGCACGTGAGCGGCGCTACTTGGCCGATCTCGAGCGCGTACCGCGCGCGCCGCTCGACGATGCCGCGAAATTGACTTACGACGTGTTTCGGCGCGAGCGTGAACTGACCATCGAAAGCTTTACTTATCCTGCGGAGCTGTTACCGGTCAATGCTTACGACAGCATGCCGCAACGGTTCGCAGTGATGGCGGCGGCCGCCGAGCATCAAGCGCTGCAGAGCGACTTGGACTTCGACAAGTGGCAGTCGCGCGCGCGGGTTTTCGAACGCTGGACCGCCCAGGCCATCCTCAATTTGCGCGAGGGGATGCGGCGCGGTTATACCTTGCCGCATGACGTAGCCTCGCGCACGCTGCCCGTGCTTGCGGCATTGGGCGAGGACACCCCGGTCAACGTGTTGTATGCACCGCTGCAGGCCGTGAGTAACGGCACCGACGACCAGAAACGATTGAGTCTCGCCATTAGCGCCGTGGTCAAGGAGCGGCTGCTACCGTCATACCGTGCCTTGCACGATTTCTTAGAGCACGATTATCTGCCGCGAAGTCGCGCTAGCATCGGTTTGTATGCGCTGCCGCTGGGCGATGACTGGTATGCCTTTCTCGCGAAACGAGCGACCGGCGGTACGCAGACGCCGGCGCAGCTCCATGCCTTCGGGCTAGCCGAGGTGGAGCGCCTGCGCGCCCGCATGCAGGCACTGCTGAACGAGACCGCGTTCGCGGGCAACCCCGCGGGCTTCATCGACAGCATGAGGAGCGATCCGCACCGTGCCTACCAGACGACCGACGAGTTGCTCGGGGCATATGAACAGATGAAGACCGAGGTTGCCGCCGCCATTCCCACGTTGTTCGCGGCGGTGCCCCGGGCCGGCTTCGAGATCCGCGGCGTCGAGGCGTTTCGAGCCGCTACGTCACCCCGGGTGTTCTATCGACAATCGCTGGCGTGGGGTCGGTATCCCGCGGTGCTGTACGTCGACGCCGACGGTATCGACGCTCGAGCCGCGATCGCGGACACCGCCGCATACCTGCGTGAAGCGGTACCGGGACATCTTTTTCAGCTGGCGTTACAACAGGAACGCGCCGATCTGCCGCGGTTCCGGCAGTTCGGCGGTGCGCCCGCTTTCATCGAGGGGTGGGGGCTCTACGCGGCATCGCTCGGCGAAGAAATGGGCCTCTACCGGGATCCCCAGGCGAAGTTCGGTGCATTGCTTGCCGAGCTCACCTGCGCTGCCGGCACCGTGATCGACACGGGCATTCATGCCGAGCAATGGACGCGAGCTCAAGCCCTGGAATACGTTCTCGCGAACGTGCCCCTCGACGAGGCGACGGCTGCCAACGTGGTCGATCGCGATATGGCGCTGCCGGGCGAAGCGCTCGCGTGCTGGGCGGGATATTTGAAGATGAAGGCGCTGCGCACGCGCGCTGAACAGAGGTTGGGAGCGGGCTTCGACGTGCAGGCTTTCCATGATGAAGTCCTGAAGCACGGTGCGGTGCCCCTGGATCTGCTGGACGCCGAAGTCAAGCAGTGGACCGAGTCGACTGCCAGCGCGCAAGCGGCTGCGAAAGAGCGCGCAGCCGCCGCAGTGGAAGAGGGTTCCAAATTGGACTAGCCTTGTAGTCCGCCTGTCGGCGACCCAGCCTGACGGCGCCTAACGTTCGGATCAGACTATGCTATGCGTGCATTACTATTTGTGGGCTCGTTTTTCTTGGCCATCGTTGGATGGTCGACTGTCGCGCTCGGCGAGGACGGCGATACGCCGGCCGACGTGCAGCTCAATGTGGTGCTCGACGCGGCCGGACAGAGCGGGCGGGCGGATGCCACCATCCGGATCCACGCGACACGAGACACCGTCTGGTCGCTCGTTACGAGCTGTCCGGAGTCATTGAATTTGGTGCCGGGTCTGGTGGGTTGCGATGTTCTGGAGACCGCGCCTGACCAGTCTTGGCAGAAGATTCGACACGTCTTGGATTATTCCTGGTTCATCCCGAAATTGACCTACGAATTGCGCGCAACCTATGACAAGCCCGAGCGTGTGACGGTCGTTCGCACGGGCGGTGACGTCAAGGCGTTGAGTGTGCAGTGGACCTTGCAGGCCGATGGCGATTACACGATCGCCCGATACGTGATCGATCTTGCGCCCGGCTTCTGGGTGCCCCGCTGGCTCGTGCGCGGGGCGTTGCGGCGCGATTTGCCGAAAATGCTGCTGGCGCTGCGCAACCGTGCCGAAACCCTGCAGAATCGTTGAGCACATGGGCCCGCTCGAACGCGTGGGCCCGCTCGAGCGCAGGGCCTCGCGGCGGCCCGGCTTGCATATGTGGGCAGCCGGCTTGGCGGCTATGCTCGCTCTCGTCGCGTGTGACAAAGAAAAAGAAAAAGAGCCGGACCCACCCGCGCCGCGCATCAAACAAATATTCCATCTGAACGCCTATGAAAAGGACTTCGGCTACTCGCAGGCGGTGCTGATCGACAAGACGTTGTATATATCCGGTTCCGTCGCCGCGGACGCGGCAGGCCGGCTAGTGGCACCGGGCGACATGGCCGGCCAGATGCGCGCCGCCTATTCGAACATCCAGCGAACGCTGGCGGCACACGGAGCGAGCTTCGAGGAAGTCGTCAAAGAGACCATCTACACCACCGACATGGATGCCTTGCTCAAGGCGTCCGACGTGCGCTTCGATTATTACAACAAGGAGTTGTTGCCCGCCACGTCTTGGGTGCAGGTGCAGCGCCTCGTGGACCCCGGATTTCTCGTCGAGATAGAGGTGGTTGCCGAGCTGCCATGAGGCGGTTCTTCAAGTATCCTAGCGAGCTTGCGCCGATCCGAGCGTGACATGGAACCGAAGCGTTGCGTAACGTCGTCGACAGGAAATTCGAGCGCCGGGTCGCCGGACTCGTCAACTCCGGCGAGCGGGGCGTGCTGCGCGGCGGTCGCAAGGGCGTCGA
>Ga0116231_10012982_pt1 | contig 11928 bp, 8 predicted proteins | sample S1TSphgellanicum_2_FD_89695 | JGI IMG/M metagenome (GOLD analysis project Ga0116231, IMG submission 89695) | Host-associated microbial communities from peat moss isolated from Minnesota, USA - S1T2_Fd - Sphagnum magellanicum MG | ecosystem: Host-associated > Plants > Peat moss > Unclassified...
GCTCCTTTCCCTGCCAGGGTTCCAAAGGCAATTTGCAATTGCATAAATCACCATTGGGCCTGTGATATTTTCCAGCATCTGTATTCCAGGACAGTCGGGCTCAATTATTTCTCAGTGTTTACAAGTTCTCAAAGATACAGATGAAAGCTTTAGCTAGCAGGGTTGCAGAAATCAAAATGGCACCACCACAAGAGACACACCCATACAAGCATCTAACGCAGAGAACTACAATGAAGAAGGGACAAGGGATGAAGACCGGGGAGGGCACAAAGGAAACATGTGGAACTGTTGGAGACATAATTTCCAAGAGTAGACAACAGCTTTAGGGGGTGGAAAAGTTGTGCAAGCTTTAAGGTTGCCAGCTATAGAGAAACTGGAGCGTTGCAGTACCCTCAAGAGAGTGATATTTTCACAGTTTTGGTGCAATCAATTGCACCAACAGTACTGAGATACCAGGAATACATGGAGAGAGCCTGAGCTGAGCACAAAACAACGTGATGAAAGGAAGGTTCATGTCATTTTAGAAGTGAGAGCATTCTGAAAGTCACTCCAACTTTCAAACCCAAGTGAGATTGCAACTGAAGTGCAGTAGCATGATAGGTAGCTTCATTGGTCTTGTTAAGTTGGGTCTGTAGGTGCCAGGGTATCATCACATGACAAACCCAGTGGCAGTCTCATGCTATTATCTGAAGGGCAAGAGACATATCATACAAAGGGAAAACTCCCTTGTCTGAATGTACACTATGGAACAGAGCCTCAACAACTTCTCAGATTCCTGGGCAGACACTCAATCCTGGGCACCTGTGACTTTTGAAGCAGAAATTCCAGAAATGTTCTTCTGCCCATTGTTTGACAAAGTTTGGCATGTGTATAAAAAATACTGTTGGGGACATTGGAAATTCTGGAGATAAGCAAGGATCGTGTGGCAAGATTGCATTTGCTTGGTGCATTGATCAGTTGCTTGGTGTGGTGACGGAAGATGCCCTGTTATTAGTGAACACAGGCAGCCTTGGTATTATTGATAGCAAGAGAATTCAAGTGAGGAGCTCAGAGCTTGATCAGAGAAATGCAAGCTGAGGAATAGTGAAAATGGTTGGAAAGAGCAAGATGTTTCCTTCAGCTTCCCATGGTCAATACCCATCAGGTAGTGAACCATCTCCAAGCACCCTGTTACACATGCAATGTTTATGTTTGGATCCTGTGTCAGAAGACTGAAGAAAACCTTGATACGCTCATCAAGTGCTCATTGCATTGGTCTGAGCTTGGAACTCTGGAAGATGTCTATCTCAGCAGCAAACCCAGGCTGTGATTTTCACACAGTACTCTACATTGTGGTAACCCCTGGCCATTAAAAGTCTTTGAGGCAAGAGTTGGGCCAGGTCAAGATGACCACTTATGGTCTACTTCATAAAGGAGGCAAATGCTGCCATGGTTCCCAGACATACCATTGCATAATTTTTCACTAGAATTAAATCCATTTCCTTTTGCAATTGGAGCTCTCTTAACCCACCTGGATTTTTTGTGTTACAGTCTGAAGACCACTACATACTGAATTCACCTAAATTCACGTACGACTAGCAAATTGACAGGTTTAGGAAACATCAGGCTATGCATATCTTACTAGGGTGCTAACTATTTCAGTATTGGTAAAAATGGTCTTTCATGATAGCAGGTCATACTTTGTACAAAAAAATCGTGCATCATATTACATTAAAACTGCACATCTGGGTAATCATTCCCAGTTACAGACATAAGATAAAACTCCAGACATATTTTGTCTGTATGAGACCTGTGCCTCAATCTTAAGAGCTTGAGTCCTCATAGTAACACTTGAGAAAAGTTCCATAGCCACATGCACTCAGTCATGTCCAAGTTTCTCCCCTTCTTTCTCCAACATCTTTTTCGACCCTTGTATACTGTTAATCCTCCATACAAGTATGAAGCATCTAGAATGCAACATTGCAAGATCCTTGATGAAAGAACCCACAGAACATCCATCACTGTATAGTGGATGCACTAACATTCAGGTGTCATTTCTTTCCACCAGAGGTAAAGCACAAAACTGTGGGTACAACAGGATCTAAGCAGAGCAGGTGAGCAGAAACTTGTAGTTTGTCAACACCAGAGCAATCAACAAAAAACAAGTTACTAGGTGTTTGTGACCACATATACCTCAATACATTTGGTTGCAGAGGCAACAGGATTGATCCAGCCTGGTATTCCTCTCTCCATTGGAAAGAAGGTCGTGGGCAAAAAAGACTATGGCCTAATGTATGACTTGATGGCTCTGCTATATCTTTGAATTGTTGCCAAAATGGATCCAAGAAGAATTGGGCGCAAGAACGTATCCACAAAGCCTTTTGGGTACTTCTGACATCCACCTAAGAAGGTCCAATGCCATTCAGTGCTGAGAGTGCAGGCAAATCGAACAACACTAGATGTTGGCAAATGTTGCAAAACCCTCTCTTTTAGCTCTAATGGTAATGTGCTCCACAAGTCTTGGAATTCATCATCCCGCTGCACATCCCCAACATTGCCAACCACCCCTGCCAACTCATCATCTTCAGAATCGTCCACTGTGCCTTTTCGCCGTTTGGGATCTCTTTCTGAGTACCTAACCCTAGGTCTCCTCTTCAGCCTCACCATCCTGAAAACAAGAACATGAAAGAGATGAAAGAGAAAACATTTCAGTAACAGTACAGTGGTCTTTTGAAATTAGGAATCATAAGCCTAAGATAATAAAAAGTCAAACCACCATGGTCAGGTGTGGAAGAACAAGGAAACCATGGGATGGTGACAAAGTACAGATCCTCACTGTCAGGATGAAGAATTGTAATCCCTGAAAGAAAAGTATGAAATTGGAGCAACTGAATGGTGCACAGAGAACATCATTGAAGATATCTGAAAGAGGACCTCAAAAGCCTCTTCACAAACCAGATGGAAGCCCCAGAAAACCAATATATATGTACCTTTCCAAACTAGTGTCACAAGCTGATTAGTGGGCTAAAAACTAAAAGCTTCAGATCTATCCTTGCTTGAATTGGACTTCATGAAGGAATGAAATCAGGTATCTTAGTCCTGTAGCGTCATTCCTTGCATCAAAGAATTCAAACAGAGAATGACGGGAGTGAAAGGGAAGGGAAGAGCAATAGAGAAGATGCTCATAAAGTTTAAGCATATTGAAAGAAATTGTCCACCGAAAAATTTCCCTAAAATGAACCCAAAAGTGAAGCAGGTAAGGAAACCCTAAACTTGACCAGTGGACTAACAGAAGAAAAGAAGCGTGTGCAACATGCAAGGTAAGATGGATGAACCCTAATCTGAACTAGATCACCTGGAAACTGCCATGGAAAAGGCGTGGACCTGAGGAATCATGCCCCTCGATTACAAGAAAAAAGGAATGCAAGGTTGGAAATTTTCAATCGAGATATTGCCATAGCGTAGGAAGCAAGAATAAACCGAAGTATACGAAAGCCGGAACAAAAGACTGAGGACCGACAGAATGAGATCGAAGTGAAGTAGAGAAATCCCGAGGAAAAAGCAGAAACAGAACAAGACGAAGGAGAAACCAAGCACGCATGCGGAAACGGAAGGGAACTCGAAACAGAAAATCAAGAGAAACGCCGTAACAAAAACAAGAAAAGGACGGCCAAAGGAGACAGAAAAGAAACTGGAAGAGTGGAGGCAGGGGAGCAAGAGACCATTACCAATGCACCGGACATGGCGTCGGCGGACCACGTAGTAGAACCGACGACTATAAAGCATCATAACTGACGAAACACACCACAGAAACACATGAGATTTGGAGCAGAGCAGTAGGATGAGACGGCGAGTACGACTCACCTGTACTTTGGGAGATGGCGGAGCTGAATCGGCCGCAAGCAGAAGCGCAATCGCGGAACAGGACACAGCAACGACAACAACTCGCAGCGACCGCAGCAGCAACAACGAGCGTCCTTCTCCCCCCCTCTCTCCCGCCCCCCACACCAGCTCCAACTCCACGTGCTGAATCTTCGAGCGTCCGATTCTGGACGGCCAGGATGTAGCGAAACTTCGCCTTAAAATGTCACAAGATATTTTTGCCTCCTGGGACGTGGGAACGGACATCCCTTTCATGTTCCCAGCCCCTTTCTCATGTACGGGGAGACCCCTGGCGCATGTCCATCTTGGTTTCATGTGCCTACTTAATCTCCTCTTCCTCTCTTTCATGCTTGTTTCTAGGTGATTTCATAGATAGTTATGCATTAGATAAAGCCCTGGGCTTTGTTGGAAATTGGCATTGGATTGTTGCAGAATAGAGATAATAAAAACACTCATTTACCATGAGCTCTCCACCCAACCTTAGTATGACACAAATGTTGCTACAAACCTATGATCCACCCCTAAGCTTTGGCCTTATCTAAATAGGTGGTGAATGCCCCATGCAAATGTTATTTACCTAAGAAATGTATGCACAAGCACATGCACAAGGCTATCATCTCATGTATTGAAATATTTCATGTTAAACTTATCTAAAGATTTTTAAGTAAATTTACTTAAAATATCTCATAGTTCCAAAAATATGTGCATGTAACACAAATATCTCAAATAACTATAACTTGGTAAAACTAACATAAGTAACTTGGTAGCAAGTTAATATCCAATACCCCCACTCAACAAACTATGAAATTACACATTTAATCACACCCATCAAGTGTCAAAAATATTCATGCCTATCAATAGAAAGACCTTTGGTCAAATTATCTCCAACCATATTCTTCATGTTGCAATACACCAATTTAACAAAACCTTAAAATCTTTTCTCACACCAAATGATGATGAATTTGGATATATTTCATGCAAACATGAAAGACTAGATCCTTTGATAAACATATATAACTTTTATTATTGTCATATATGATAATGGGATTCATCTGTGGAATACCGATGCGCCCAAAAAATGATGGAAGCCACATTACTTGCTTTGTTGCTTATGAAATTACCATATATTCAACTTCTATTGATGACTTAGCAATAAAGGTTTGTTTCTTATTATTCCAATTGATAATACCATTTCCCAATAAAAAAGCATAATATGATGTGGATTTATAGTCACACCCATATTGCCAACCCAATATGCATCACAATAGGCAAACATTTGTGTGCTTCCAAAAATAGTATCATAATCCCCAATATTGGGACATTGGCTTGGGTAAACATTCATATTGGAATGCACCTAGCCCATATTGTTTCCATCAATTCCTTGGTTATAATAAATTTCCCTTTTGGAACGCATTTGGCCCTTCATGTTCCTATTGGAACTTTGGTTATGGCTTATGTTTCTTTCCAAACATGCCTAGCCTTAGTTATTGCTTACATTTTCGTCAAAATGTGCCTAGCCCTTCATGTTCCTTTTGAAACCTTAGTTATGGTTTAAATTTCCATTGAAAGATTTTTGGCCCTAACTATGGTTTACATTCTTGTCAGAATGCACATGGCCCTCCATTTTTTTTCAAAACCTTTGTTATGGCTTACATTTCCATTAAAATGTACATGGCTTTAGTTATGGTTTACATTCCTTTTGAAACACACTCAGCCCCAGCTATGGTTAACATTTTTGTCAAAATGCACATTGCTCATTATAACACCTTTAATATTTCTTTTGAAACACAAACAAAATCCACTATGCCTTTCAGATAATGAAAAATTCATTTCAATGTAATTTAATGTGATTGTGCAAGATTAGCCATAAAATGGGTCACAACCCCCACTACCCATGTAATATTAGGTCTTATGCATACCATTGCATACATGAAACTTTTAATAACATTTTGAAATAAGATAACCCACATTACTTCCACACCTCCATCACCTTGAGGACCCATATCCTTCAAAAGCTTACAATTGGCCATAAAGAAGGTTCATACTTGCTTTTTTTAGCCCTTCCAAATTACCTCAATGTGCCTCTAATGCACTTGCTTTGGTTTGAATGAAATGTTCGATCTTGTCAAACATGATTTATTTGTATCCCCAAGCAATATTAGATCTTCCCTACACCCACCATTTTGATTTTTTTTTTTAGAGATTATCTTCATTAAAAGAAATTTGAAAATAAATGACTACAATTTTAATGGCAAAGGATAAATTTTTGGTCAAAACAAACACATGTAACTACAAACCCTATAATCACCTTGGACAAATGGCAAAAAACAAGTTGTGGTTGATGGATACCCAAGTATCTTGTTGGTGTTTGGTTACACTAGAATATGATAAAATGTTAAGGAAAGTAGTTCATATTATAGTCATATAGAGTTTTGTTGTATTTTCATAATAATTATGCATTTTTCTTTAGAAACAATAGGATATTTACTCATTGTTTAGCTTTTGGAATAGGACGCATCCTATTGCCACAAGACGATAATTGCCAGTATATGGCAATAGAAATTGTGTACATTTTACATGGTAAAGGGAGTTGCTACAAACAGTAGGTAGCGACCACAAAAAGGTCTACATGTGTCACAAATGGTAAGAAATAGTTGTAAAGGGGTTGTAGGCAATGGAGATGGTAGAAAAAAACCGCAAAAGGCTTGCATGTGTTATAAACGAAAGACAGTAAATGTTGGAGGCTTGTAGACCCACTAAGTTGGACCATCTTTGAAGGTACTCTAGATGGTTTGGAAGGTAAGTACCTTCCAACCCCTTTCTATTGTTTTTATGTTAAATTCCTATGTTATGGGTTTCACTAACTGGATTAGTGATATGTTTAAATAATAAAACTATCTTCAAAAGACATGTCTTTTCCTTTACTTCATTACCTTCTACATGAAATGTTACATGACTACTATTTGAGTAATTATAGTAGAGTTAACAAGTGATAGTATTTTTTTCAGAAGTAATTTGCACTTTTTCCCCCAACATTTCATTCATAAGGATGGTAATGATTAGGGACCACATTTTCATTGTTTTATAATAGTAATGTTTGACTAAAGACTTGTTGAAAAAGACTAAAATGTAAATTAGTTTTTCCAACATGACATAGTTTTTTTCACATTTTCATGAATCTTTTTTAATGTGAAACCTAATATTATTCATTAAAAAGATGTATATTATATATTTTGTGTGCATTGATTTTATCCAATCCTCTTCATTTAACTATTGGATCAAAACTAATTTTGACTTAAAGTTCATTTTGAGTTTAAAAATGTTGTTATGCACATGTTAAGGTTTTTTGCATTTGTTTAGGATTGTAAAAAGATGCCATCAATATTTAAATTTAATGTGTATTATGTTATTAATTATACATTAGTTTTTTGGGAAAAAAATGGTTCACTCTTAATGTGTTTTCACCCATTTTAGGATTTTAATCATCTTTTGATATTTCATGGCCATTTAGGTTATGATTTTTCCTACTTTGGTCTCATGAAAAATTATTTAGAAAATTAATAACCTAGATGTGTAAGGAAAGGTGTTAATTCCTATGGTTTCAAGGCATAGGGCCCCATGAAAAAAGGTAATAATTGATATCCAAGGACATCATGAGGGTTAAAAGAATTTCCCTTTCCTTAAGCATATGTATATTGTTTTCTCAAAAAATGAATCTTGCACACAAAAAGGTGACGCACCCCCAAGCTCATTGATGGACTCACTACAAGTCTAAAGGTAAAAATAATAGAAGGAGAACGAGTTAGGGCAGCACTTCGGGGGTAGAAGGGCGTGCTAGAGCTCCAGGATGGGTACTAGAAAGACTAACAAGCAACTCAATTACTCACACAAACTTGCACAAACCAAACAACAAGTTGGTTAATGCATAGCTGAAACACTTTTGGTGCATAGATGAGTCACGGGCAAACATGGACTCAAAAGACCCACCACGGCCCGGACTTGGGGGGAGCCACCACCTTCCCCCTTATAGTATACTTTGTGCCTTGCCACAAGACGAGCACCCAAATGTCATTGTGTCATAATTCCCAAAATTGGGACTCTCGCGACTTTGGAGGGCCATAATTTTGTGTGCAAACCTTTGATTGAAGTGAGGCTTAAAGCAAAGTTGTAGCCTTTGTCGAGAATTTTTCAACAGTATGTGGCATGCCACCTACACACAAGGAATTCAAGGCGATTCTTAACTTTTAGTGGTTGGGAATCAAATTGGCAATTTGACCCCCAACCCTTCTTTTGGCCATAACTTGTTTTTTAATTATTTAAATGGGTCATGCGAGCTCATTTTTAAGCATTTATGTTTTAAAAGCTTTCTAATGTTATAAGGAACTTCTCAATCCAATGAGTTTTGACACCTGTAATCACCTTCTGAAAATCTGGGAGTCCATTAGGACTCTAACTCTCAAAGTGGGAGTTCATTTGGAAGTGTGGAGGTTCATTCCCTCACACTCCCTTGCACTCCCAGGAGCATGAAATGTGACTCCAAGGCACATTCATGGCCCACACCTTTGCAAGCCCTTGCCTTGGTCGCGAGCCCAAGGTTAGGGTTGTGACAAAAAGACCTTATATTTCAAAGATTCCATCTTGGCACATGGGACCTAAACACAAATGATTTTATGCGCTAGATACACTAATGAAAAGATGATGGTTACAAAGAATAATTGAAATGAAAATACACCAAAAGTAGTTGAACTTATGGTAACCAACGCCCTTGTGCTACTTATTAAACATAACCATCCATAATGAAAATTGAGATTGCACTTTTCATGCACACAAAGAACAATTGTGCAATTTGCCTTTAGGCAATGAAAGGTTACATAATTATTAGGTAAAAGGGTGAAAACACAGTCAAAGGAACCAAATTTGCCAAGGTACAAGTTTATTTCCAAGAATGCATGTGACCTGTGGCATTTTTGCATTACACCAATATGTGTCTTAACTCATTTTGTGTTTCATTAAACTTTGAATGGAATTGAACAAGTTTACCATGGCAAAAGTGGTCAACCCCATAGTGAATAGGGATGTTGTTATGGACAAGTGAATTCTTTAATAACTAACAACTAATCAAATTCATTAATAATTAATTGATTAGGGTAGGCATGCTTAGTTCATAACTAAATTAGTTAAACTAGGTTAAACACCTAGGCGGCTAGGAACATAGGTTCAACTAAACACTTAGAAATTTAAACTAACCTAACCCACCAACTTGTATAAATGTGAAGGTTTCAACCTTTCATTTCTCTTCAATTACATGTTTAAAAAACAAGTCTTTAACCATTTGACCATTATTTAAATAAATAAATTCATTTGTCACCACATATTATTATGCACCTGTGTAAGCTACCATAGGTCAAAGTTTTAAGTTATTCCTAAATTATCATATGTTAAAATTTTAGGTTTTTTTTTTCTTCTTTTTGGTTTTACTAAATTATTCTACCAAAGTCTATTTTAGGTCATTATACCATAGGTTATTCTCAATCCACCTTCAACTATTTTAAGCAATTGTACCTTAGTATATTATAAGTTATAATAGTATATTATAACCTAGGCTATTTTGATCTATTTTGAGGTATTGTACCCTAGACTATTATAAATTATTTTAAACCATTTCATCCTAGGTTATTTCACCCTTATTTATTCTAAGTTATTTAATGATATTCTAAGTTTTTTTTGCACTACCATAAGTTAGGATTTTAAGTTAGTCCTATGTTATTTTAGATCATTCTACCCTAAATTATTTTCAACTATTTTAAACATTCTACCTTACAATATTTTAAGCTATTCTACCATAGGTTATTTTTGGCTACTTTACTTTAAACTATTTTTGGGTTTTTTTTTTTTTTATTATAGCTTATTCTACCTTAAATTATTTTGAATTATTATATTTTAAATTATTATTTTATTATTTTAAGCTATATAACTTTGGTTGTTTTAAACTATAACCTTAATTTATTATAGGGTATAATTTAAATAATACAAAATATAATAACCTGTGGCATAATATCTTAGAATAACTTAAAGTATAACATAAGGTATAGTAACATAAGGTATTTAAAACAACAACATCAAAAAACACATACTTATTATACTGAATTACTTTAATTAGTAATCTAATATGTTAACTAGTTTTGATACATGATGGTTACATAGTGACTTTATAATGACATAATTTTAAACAAGGTGAAATGACTAAGGTGGGATGACTAAAGTGGGGTGACCTCATTTCATTTTAATGCACCATAATGATTTAAGTTAGTAAATTATAGCCCACCTATGTATTAGCGTTGTATTGGTTTATAATCATTAATTTTGTATTTTTCATCTTTAGATTATCATTATGTATTAGATATAATTATTTTGATTACATTTTATCCTACATTGTTTATAATATGAATTCATGCCTTTTACCACATAAAAATGAATAACTTTTGTTAAATCTACATTTTCAAAATTCATAATTTTCAAAACCAAAAACATTTAATTCTGAACCAAACCTATTCAAATGTGTCATAAAAATGTTATTCACCAATTTCAATTCCTTTTTACTTTTTTAATCATCAATGTGAAGATCATCAATGTTAATGAATTGTGAACTATTGATCAAGAAAATGTTGTTTGGAAAAAATTGATTGTATATTCAAAAGGTTTGAGTATTTTACATATGCAAAAGGACTTTTGATTTACATCAAATTTTGAACATTGAAACTTTACAAATAATGGAGCTTATCCTAAAAACTATATTGACAATCAAATTATTGTGTACCCTTTGTGTTTTTTCAAAAATAAAAAAATACTATTTTATAGAATGACCCACTTAAGTTAAGGGTTCCTTTCATTATATTTTCACCCCAACATGAGAGCCAAAGGTGACACCTAATCTTAATTCTAATAGGTTGCTAATGAAATTAAGGTTGGTCAATATTTTAGTCAAGCAAAACATTTAGTCAAGTTGAACAAAACAAAACAACATGTTTGGTCAAAATGACCAATGATTTTTTAATCAAATTGGACATCTTGTCTTGGTTAATTGGTAAACAAGCTAAATATTACCTATGCTAGGTGCATAGACCAAAATAGGTAGGTAGATAAGGCCTACTTACTTGTTTATGTACCTACCTACTTAATACCATTGTTGGGTGAATATCCAAAAAAATTGGATATTAAACATGGATATTATTTACATATCACCTTTAAAACCTTCCAAATATTTTTTTAAATGATATCTAGAATAATATCTTGACCCTTGGATTTCAAAAATATGAGATCTAATATTTGGAAGATTTTTTCTTTTTGGCAAATCCAAGAAAAATATCAAATTTCTACCTAGATTTGGATATCACAACTCCCAAAAGAATAGGAGCTAGGACTTTAGTTTGAAAAAAAAAATGAAAACAAGGTTTTGGAAATCTAGGGTTTCAATTTGAATGGAGAAAATGGTAGGCAATGTTTTGGAGGTAGACATCCCCTCCAACCCTAAAATCAAGGATTTATAGAAAGGCCAAAACTCCAAATTTAGCCCCATTTTTATTTTATTTTTTGGTTCTCTTTGTCTTCTCGCTTTTCTTTCTTCTCCATTTTCTTTTTCTTTTCTTTTTCCCAAGCTTCTTAGAAGAAATCTTATTGTGCTTATTCTTTACATTACTCCATATTTGAATATCTAGGTGGGGAACCAACAAGTGGGGAAGAGTTATGAAGTAGATTTTTTGCTAACAAGGTAGTTTTTTCTTACTTTTTTTTTGTTTTTAAAAAAAATGTGTTTTGTTTCCATGTTTATGTTTTATAGACTTTTTTTCACTTTTCGTGTTTTAAAAAAATGTAGTTGTATTATATATATATATATATATATATCTTATTTTCTTTTCAATGTGTTTTATTTCCTTATTCTTTTTCTTTCTTTTTTTTTACTTTTTATTTATTTATTTAGTTTTTTTTTGCATTAATTTTTTTTTCATTACTAATGGTTTTTTTTTGTGGGTAAACAAACCATTAGTAGTGGAAAAAAAAAAAAAAAAA
>Ga0116231_10012983_pt1 | contig 11928 bp, 12 predicted proteins | sample S1TSphgellanicum_2_FD_89695 | JGI IMG/M metagenome (GOLD analysis project Ga0116231, IMG submission 89695) | Host-associated microbial communities from peat moss isolated from Minnesota, USA - S1T2_Fd - Sphagnum magellanicum MG | ecosystem: Host-associated > Plants > Peat moss > Unclassified...
GAGAAGAGGTGGAAAAAAAAAAAAAAAATCGGGCAGGGAGGATGGGATTTTCGTCCATCCAGAAAACGGCCTCAACGGGCTCATCCACAACTGGTGCATTGGTGGGTGCTAATTCACTCCAGCCATTGTGATGCACCCAGAATGGGGCCAACAATTTGGTAACCCTACATTTTAAGGTCATGTGGAGTCCACTATAGAAGCATTTCAAGCATCACTGAAGAATCCACTTGGGCTTCACCATGCTAACAATCATGTGTTTCCAATTACATATCATGAATATTTATCGTCCTCATGGATGTCATGGGCAGAGCCATTATGTGAGGCACAGCTTTGTTTGAATGGCTGAAGGTTTGCATTTAAAGGGATGAAGGTCCCTTCAATTGTCGAAAGAATACTCCGTAAAGGTAGTAAAGGGGCTTTCAAATTCAAAGCAAAAACCCAAGTCGGAGTGATGCTTTACATTGTGGGTGGTGGGATGCTCATCAAAGAAGCTTTTAGGGTTAGTTTAAGTTTAGGGTTTGAACCTTTGAACCCTGATCTGAAAGCCATGCTATTCGGGTTTTGAAGCAGGTTGGCATGTGCTTCATATGTTCTCATTGCAATGAGCCATGGAGTGAATGAGCAATTGAAATCAGAATGATGCTGACTTTGTCCAAAATAGGAAAACCTGAATTTATGCCATCTGTTGAAAACTGAGTTGTTACTTGGCACTTCAACAAATGTGGTTCTAAGTTTGTTTCTGAAACATGCACTTGTGTGCAACTGCATTTTGCTAGAGCCAGAAGAAGGTGATGAAAACTCCCAAACATGTTCTACAGCCCACAAATGATCAAAGCCCTAGAACAACCCCCAATTAACAGACTACTCATGATGAATTTTTCTCATGGGAGATATACAAGCCATTGTTAATTAGCAAAATATTTCTTTATTCATGTTGTGAAGAGTTCTTCCCCCATGAAAAATTCTTGTCCATGTATTGGCTATTCCAAAATCCTAGCCAATCAGGTATTTCACATCTCCTCAAGCTTCATCATCATTGGAGGATCAGCCTTCGATTGAAGACCAGTTGGATCAAGTAAGACTTAAGAGCTGAGAATCAAACCAACTCTCTGATTCAATCTCTAATCTCCAAGTCCAAATCCTTAAAACAAAATTGGCTTCTTATAACACAGTGATATCAACATGCTTCCAATGTATTGTCACAGGCTTCCAGAGTTTAGAAGATGATTCAGCCAATATAATCACGGCACTACACTGTGAACATCATTGAGACTTTGATGGTCAGTCTCAATCCTGCTGATTCTCCATCTCCCTGGTACTGATTTGATTGAAGTCCAATGTAGTATCAAATTCTAGCATTGAGCTTCTAGACATACTTGCTAATTCAGGGATGCACAAAGATGCCAGACATTGTGAATCTGGTGTAGATGACCAAATGAAGAGCCTTCAAAGTCTAGAGCACTGTGCCATTGCCAATGGCCATAACACCACCTCTCAATGGTTTCCTTCCCATCTAGGCAGTTGGTGTTGATCATGTGAACTGTTCCAGAAAGGACTGTCAGTGCAACATCTCTTACAAATTTGTTCCCCTCTCTTCTCATTTGGAAAGGCAATAGAACTCCCATAATATGTCCAAATCAGGTGGATTACACCAAGACAAAACAGCTAAGGCATCTCAAGGAAATATGTGGACAGAAGACATGAGTGGATATTCATGAACAGGGCATGCAAAACAGCTCAAAAAATACATGTTGTAGTTACGGCATGAGAAATACCTGAATTGATATAAAATGTGGTGGATTTTACAGAGTCTTAGATCTGGAGACTGGTTGGAAGAACTTGAGGATGCCACCTCCAGTCATGACCTTTTTTGTTTTCCTCTTCTTGCTAAAAGTTTCCCCTTCATTTCTAGTCTGTAATGGTTTTCTCTGTGATACAATGACATGGCTACTTGATTTCAAAACATTCCTGTCTCCCATAGTCAACTTAACTTCCTGTTCTCCTGGTGAAAGATTTTCCTTGGATGCAAAGATGGAGGCATCCCTTTCAGCAGTGCCATTCAGATACATCGGTGAATAGCAGCTGGCATAGGAAAATGAACCATTTGAAGGAATGGGTTGTAGTCCATCTCTGCTGGGTAGTAGTAGTTCATCCATGTCTTCATGCACTGATATTGAGCTAACTGAGGTGGGGACTCTCTTTGCCTCCACCAACAATTCAGATCTGTCACTAGCATACTGTTCTGGCAAGTCTCGGATGCGCAAGCCAATTGAAGACACTCTTCCTGTTTCTTCAGAATCATCATTTGTCTGTTCAGGAAAGGGAATTCTGTCAACTTTCTTTTTCTTGAAAGGGTTGTTTTGTGGGATCACAGCTGCTCCCTCTTGCAGATCTCCACTCTCCCACCATCTTTTCTCATGTTCTTCACTGCACTTTGCCTTCATGTCAGTTGCAATAAGTTTGAGATGTGTGACAAAACTTTGATCTAGTGGAGGAGGAGAGCTTCCTTCAGTCAGATGTGATGTCTTATTGAACATGGGCTGGGAAAAGCCCCCCACTCCAGCTATTTCTGAAGAAAACAACACCACACAAATCATTGCATGAATCTAAAAGTCCATAAGAACTTCAAGACCACATTTTTCAACTGAAATGAGTGAATTACAAAAAGCACTGCAAAGTGGATTGGGAGCTCACAACAAACACAACTTTAGAGCACATAAAACAGAACTGAGAACTTACTCATATGATTGGATGCAAGTTCCACACCATTTATCTGACTCTTTGAAGAAGGCTTTCCTGTAACTAATAGTTGATGTTCTGTGTCCTCTCCATCTGATAACTCAACCACCTGCACAAAAAAGCACCACAGGTATCAGTCAGTCAGTGCTACAAAATAGAAGCCTGCTACCATCGATTGCAACCGGAGGTGAGAGATGCAACCAAATTCAGGTTACCTCAGTTGTTTCCAGCACACTGGTCGGAGAGCAGATCCACTTTTCAGAGGAAGTTGTTGAAGGCATATTAATAACAGAGCAATCCTCATCAAAAGCACACATAGTAATTGGATCCATTCGGCCCATAGCTATAGCCTTAGCCCTTGATGGTGGTAAATCTCTGAAACCAATTAGTTAAGAGACAAACCCTACATGGGTTTTTACATCAACATACACAAGACAACCCTGCATTTTAAGTTTTTCCCATCATGTAGTTCAAATCATTGCAAAAGGAAGTGATGGACTAAGGATACGGTCCCAGGAAATCAGTGCAGCCACCACAGCTCTCTTCAAAGTCTTTTGGTAGTGGAGTCAAGAATGTCAGTGCCCTTTTTCTTGCATCATAGCTGTCAACATAGCCAGAAAACAAAAGGATAATATAAATAAGAATTTTCACCAAGGATGTTGCTTCTAATTCTGCAGCAACTCACTTGTAACAGCTAACAGAAAAAACATTTTTTGCCCCTGGAGTCAGCTTTGGATGGGAAGCTGCAGAATACTCACACACGAGCATGAAGGAAGATGGACATTGCTTGCTTGAACTCAAAGCAGTACCCCTCAGAAACTGACTCCTTTTTTTCCAGTCGCAGAATACTGAGCACCTGTGAATAGTAGGGTACATGTTTTGATCTTTTTCATTGCTCAACAGCAACACAAAATTGCTCCCCAATGACTCCCAATCATGATGGGGTTTAGGCACAAGACTGATGAATCTAACAGTGAATCCAGAAGTATTGGCATACCCTATCAATTTTGCGATACTTCAGGACAAGGGAATGTGCTTTCTTCAATCCAATTCCTGGTATGGAAGGCAAGAAGTCACACCCAGCCAACACACACATCCCTGCCATCACACAAGCCATGGACAATTCACTCTCAAATAACACTAGCAGAAGCAAATCCAAAGATGGCACCAGAGGCCATAATCCAAAATGCTTTCTGCCTGATCTTCAGCTACCTCTCCCTACACACCCTAAGTTAGAAACACACTAGTGCTTGTTCATCCAGGGGATTTACATACCAAGAAAGAGTTCATCTGTGAATTTGCAAAATGGCAGATTTTGGGTAGTTCCTGGTTCTGGAGAGAAGAGAGCATCCCGCCTGATCTCTTCTCCATTGCCATACTTGTCCATCTTGTATACCACCTGCATGGATGCCACCACAATGCCTTGGCTTAACCAGCTTGACTGCAATCTCTGCAGCTCTTGTTCATTGGCATCATTTGCATCTCAATTCAATTAAATGTTTGCTATATCTTTAACCACATGAGCCACCCCTAGAGGCTTTGTGAAGAGGATCCATTGTGCCTACCACGGGACAACCATATGCAATCAAGTCACTATCTTCACTGATGACAGCAGAAACACCACCCACGAGTGAATCCAGTTTTGCTAGCCATGCTAACTGTGCATCGGCTTCATATGGTGCCACAACAAACTCCACTCCCTCTGCTCTCAGGACCTGGTATAAACACCAGAAACAGCTGTCAATCAATCTGACTTACAAATTGTTTGGCTCTCAAAAATTCCAACACTATTTCTTGAAGAGACATGTGACAAATCTGACAAAGAGCTCAAGTTGCTACCTTGATAAGCTCATTTGCCATTGCAGGTGATACATCAACTGCCCTCTGCAGACACCAATGCCAATGGTTAGGCTCAAGGCAACATTCCCTCCTTCCAAGCCAAAACTGGGAATTTGTTCTATTACGACAACATAAAGCAGGAGCCTGTGAACAGAATCAGCTGATTAGGAACAGTGACATACCTGAAAGAGCTCATTAGCACCATCAACGTTACCTTGGGACATCTTCAAGCGTGCCTGCTCAAGATTCATCTCCCTCCGCCTGCACTACAGCCTCCCCATCTTCAAAAATTAGCTCCAGATTTCATGCCAGGGAAGCATGGGGCAAGAGCAAAAAGCACAACAGGTTGAAAAGCTTAGAAAAGCACCTGCGGCGGTCATCTTCAGTGGCAGCTTTCAGTGGAAGGTAGCCACCATCAAAGACAACAACGGGAGTAATATTGTTGAACTGCAGAAGCTTCACACGATGCATACAGTAGCTGACATATGGAGGAATTGTAGACCTTGCTCTAGTTGCCTTCCATGACCCTTTTTGCTCACAAACCTCCATGCTACAAGCATATGCTGTGAAATCCAACCACCGTAATCCACATTCTCCACGAATTCACAAGAAGATGCATCTCCAAGAAAAAAAAACACAAAAAAACTCCATAACAAATCTGTGGCAACACCCAATTTTTTCAACATCTACAGAATGTTGTATCTCACCTCCCTTGTGAAGCCATGAATAGGCATCAACTCCCACCTGCACAAGAAAGAGTGAATCTGCTGAGTAAGCATCCACCTCACGATACCCACCCAGAAGCTCAAAATTAAAAAGTTAAAAAGTAGGCTTCTCTAAGAATCTCCGAAAATGCAATTGGATTATAGTCTAGACAATCAATTGAGCTTGAAAACCTTGTGCAAGCAAGCTCATCTGGCCATCAGGCAGGAGGCAATCTAGCTCAAACATGCAAATCTTTGTATAACCCAATCTTCCAGCAACTGAGGATGCCATGCTTGGCATGCAAAAGCATGAAAACCTCATGACGAACATAAGGTTATAAGCTCATAAGGTTGGGCATTCATTGCTGTGACAAAAAGAAGAGACACATAGAGAGTATGTGGACTGGAAAAAGAAGATGAAGGAACTAATGACAGACAAGGAAAGGAGTTGAACCAAAAAAAAAAAAAAAAAAAAACAAAAAACACCAAAAAAAAAAAAAAAAAACAAAAAAAAAAAAAAAAGAAATAAAAAAAAAAAAAAAAAAAAAAAAACCCTAAACACCCACAACAAAGAAACATTATCAAAGAAAAAGAAGAGAATACTAACCCGCTTGCCAGAGTATTTGGAGATATGCACAGGCTGAATGTATTCCTTGAGAGCAGGCAGCAATCCCTTGATACCCATATCTCTCAATCTCTGCACCAACAACACAAACACACACACACACACACACACACACACAATTCACAAGCTTCACCAGGTTGGGAGGAATCAAGCAGAGCTTGAAAACAAGGCCCCACCCAAATGAATCCAATTCTGTGCAAATGAAGTCCCAGAAAGTTCAACAAATTGGCGGGAAGTGTTTGAACCAGTGTTGGTGTTGTTGGCCGGTTCTTTCCAGTTCTGGGGGAGCCAGTTCTTAGCTTTTGTCAAGAACCTCCGGTTCCAGTTCCAGTTCCAGTTCCAGTTCTGGCCCTCAGTCCTAATCCTTTTTTATTCAAGATTCTCAGTAGAAAGTTCTGCACATAAATTAAACCAAAAACCCCAATTCTGGGTTCAATTCTCAAAATAATCGAGCTTCATTTCCAGTTCAAGCTGGAAAACCAGCTTCAAAGCTCAAACTTGATTTTGATTCAAATTTGACTAACTCAACCTGGAACCAGCATTTCTAACCCACCAAACTGAGTAACCCATCAACAATGGTTTGTTTATGGGTGAAGGTTTGGAAACAATTATCATATTTATGTTAAAGTTGATAAATGATACTAAAGGCCCAAATAAGGGATTTGGGTGGAACTGTTCTAAAAAGTTTGAACATGTATTTAAAAGTTGTTTTTTTACAAGTTCTAGTTTTAGTAAAAGTTTAGTTCTACAATCCAATTCTTGTGCTTAGGTCACCATAGCATGTCATCAATTGTCCTCTTCAGTTGTTGCAATGTTTATTTCTTATTATTACAAGCAAAAAATCTAATAAAAAAATCAATGGTCAAAACCATCACACAAAAGACAAACAGGGGAAGGCCAAAAAAAAGGTCAAAAGATGTGAAACTTACAAGAACCAAAGAAGGGAGAGAACTAATCCCTTTCATGATAGGAAGCTATTTCATCCACAACCATTATAATGTCGCCTACATGCAAATCATGAAATCTAATAATAATAAGAGGTCTAAAACAAGCATCTCCCACTAATGTAATCTTCCTTGCTATAGCAAAGGTTAAAGCATGTTGGAAAACAATGTTAACATGTTGCATGAAAAACTAAATACAAAAAGACAAAGATAAATGACCTCCCAATCATCTATCATGGAAAAACAAACACACTCCTTGATGAAACAATCCATATCACACCCGAGTGCTCCGTGCACCTCCATGGCCATCAAAATAAAGTGATGTTGTTCATGAAACCTTTTATATTTGCGGATGTTAACAATGGTGTTAACTTCTGTGATTGCACTTATTAATCAATTAATAACACTCATAGCCACTGTCTCCCATGTGAAGTCAGTAATCACCACATCAACAACAAAAACCTAATCTTTACAAATCATGTAAATATTGGTTCATAATGAAACTTATGATGTAAGGGCATACCACCGTTATTTCCATACAACGTGCCCATTCTTTCAAACAAGGGCATACATGATGTCTCTAATGGCATCATGTGTGGCTATCTATTAACCTCCAAACGGACAACGTGTTATGTGCATGCCAAATGAATTTAACCCATGTCCACATTCACACATGAAAAAACTAGATGCTGAAAGTTGAATCAAATTGAAACAAAAATGTAACATTGAAATGAAAGTAAAGTGTGCAATGTGGAATAAACAAATAAATGGCTTAGCAATCAACCATAACACCATCCCCTTGCCTAAACAAAAGCAAATGCAGGTTCTTGATGTTAAGGAAATGGAATCATCCTCCAAAAGAGACCTAAAGATTGTGTCATGATGGATGTCCATCAAAGATGCCTACAAACTAGGGCACCAATAATTACCAAACTTTTATAAAAAATCTACATCTCTCTAACTTCAAGAAAAAGGTAGTCCCAAGTTAAACAAAGGTATGATTAAAGGAGGTGTGTGCCCCCTTCAACTTGGGAAACACTCCTCCAAAACGAGTCTATCAAAAATACAAAACTTGGAACACATATATAAAACCACTAAAACCCAATTCCCTAGAAAATTAAATAGGGCACCATCCTCCATAGATAAAAAGTTTATATCACTAAAGGAAATTGGTAGTTGGGTTTAACACCCTGCTAAAAGGCCCTAAATAGACTCCCATGACCTTGGACCCATAATGTCCCCACATATTTGTATAACTCTCCTGTCAAAACTTGCTAAAAAAATAGGAAAGAAAAAGGAGAAGGTATTGTTCGAATGAGATAAAAAGGTTGATGAGCAACACATGAAAACAAAATGCCTAATGCAATATGTGTGTTTCCCAAGAGAGAAAGGTCATTGATATGCACCACATCCTAAAATAAAGCCTCATCCAAAAAATGTGTGACAAAGTTTTAAAAACCCATTGGCATAGTCAAAATGCGTAAGCAATCTATGACCAAAGTGCAACCCTAAATAATTTCTATGCTTAAAGAAATCCTTGATGGATTCCAAAGCTTGCACTTTAACACCTTCACCTTAAGCCTCACTGAGGTTAACTAGGTTGTAAAATAGTTCAAAGAAAGGATAATCTCGTTCATAAGGCCCATGATGTGGGTATCATTCATTAGGGATGGAAAAACATAGTTGGGGGCTTGCGCAATGGTTTCTAAAAATGTTTGATAATGGGTCAGGGCAAATAAAGACGTCCTGAAAGGGGTCACCCTACCTCATGCTTGAAAATGACTCAATAATGGTGATGTCATCCTCATGTTGCCCATGCTAGTAGTAAAAAAAATAATGAGCACCATAAATCAGGCTAGTAAAGGGCATAATGCTCACCAAAGGTCCCCTCGTATCCCATAGCTTTTTAAAAATATCAATTTGAAAAATATTATTAAAATTATTTTCAATGTTGACTTGCATCATGATGCAATCAAAGTGTAGGTCGAAGAGGGCTTTGATGCCAAAAAGGATGGTTTCACAACATCCAAAGGTCAATACTCCAAACTAGTGGAGGGATAGGTGATCTTGAAACAACCACCAAAGTTGTAGGATAATGGAATGATCAATAAATCAAAGAAACACCTCATCTACGCCAATAGGACAACCTCAAGTGGCTTTTGCCATTGCTAATAATTTGCTAACCCAACACTAAGGCCACTAATTTAAGGATATCACCACAAACAATAGCAACAACGACCTAAAATAATTTTGAAAACCCTAAAGATGGGTCTTCAAACATGAAACATCCTAAAAGATGTTCATAAACCATCCCAGATAGCCCATTTGAAGATAAATGGGGAATAATAACTAAGGCATGTGTAAACAAAGTCCTATTTAAAACAAAGGTGTGTTCAAGCTAATAGTCAAAAATATGGAGAAGGACATGGTCTAATGGAAGGGGGTGTGACTAACGCATAATTACAATGGTGTCTTCTAAAAGAATAGTTGGCATCATGGGTTGAAGAGCTCTAACAACGTGACTATACTTTCTGGTTCTACCCAAATTCAAACATCGACATAAATGAATGGTTGAAAAATTGTCTAATGAACAATAGGAATGGGGAACATGTGAAGCACAAGAAAACTCCTCCTGAAGAGAAGGCTAATCACCCGCCATAAACCTCCTAAGGCAGGTTGAAACCTTTCGTCGACTTGAATGACCTCCTCAAATATAACATAAACACCAATGTGACAACAGGAAGAGAAGGAAAAATGTTGACTCATCCCATTGAATCTTGCACAATTTGATCAAAGGGTAAGCAAAAAGCTTGTTTGACCTTGTCCTAGGTTCGAAGGATCCTAGGAAACAAACGAAAGCACATGAAACAAGCTTCCAACAACCCCAAAATGAAGCTACACTAAGCCCAAAGCTAACCCTAAAAAGCAAAAGGGATAGAACTAGGATGTAACACAAGAAGGGAAAACACTTGCAAAAACAAAACCACTTGGCTAGCCTAGGAGATAAGGTTGGCATGAAGGTGAACACTCTTGACATGCCTCGAGAGGCACTACTAGAAATTTTGGGTTTTGCAATTGTCATTTTCAACTAAAATTTTGTTCCATGTGACACATGCAACTGCAAATTTGTGTAGTTGCCTAAAACAAGTTGCATATGACATGTAGTTGCATGCGACATTACGTATGCAACATGTATATACGATGTTAGTATACATGTTCATACATACATACCAATCTAATGTAGTTGCACCTTATGTGCAACTTTCTTTGCAACTACATGCAATTAATCAAAATATGACACATGTTTAAAAATTAGATAACTAACTTGTGAACACATGTCATTATTTTATTATTTTGTGTTTTCAAAATTAAAAATTCATTGGATTAATCTCAATCATTAAAGTTTTTGCCACTAAGATGATGACATGTGGCACACCATGGAACGATCATTGACCATTTAACACGTGTTCAATATTTTAACACCAATTATATGGTGACATCTGGCAATCAAGGCCCACGTATTTTTATATTTTTAAATATTAATTAATGAAATCTAAGTCTTCCAATTTATGGCTAATAAGATGTTGACACGTGGTACTTAGGTAAGTAAATAATAATTAAACCCTATTAAGTAAGTAGGTTTATTTAGGTTTGTAAGTAGGTTGAAAAATAGCTAGGCTTAGGCTATATAAGTAAGTTTAAAATAATCCAATTTTATTTTTAGGTTTGACCATTTCATAAAGGTCAAGTTTTTTTCATTCACTCATCCCTAATAGCACTTGGAATTTAATTTCAACATAACTATTGTTCCTACTTATATATTGAGCCAAATAGAATTGGAAGCCAAAGGATATGGGTTAAAACATTCCATTATAAACCTCGTGAACCAACCTCGTTGCACATTAGATGCAACTACTGTATTAAAATATAATGGCAAGGGGAGGGCATTGTTGCTTTTGGTGTCCAAGCAAAACTTGAAGCCCTCCTCTTGGTGCATCTAACACATTAAGAATCAGTGAAAACAAATTATAAATGAGAAAGTTATGGCCCCCCAAAGTAAAGGGGGTCAAAAAACTCCAAAAAAAAACTATTGAGGCTAGTTTTTAAACACCCAAAAAGTTCATTTTATGGTTTTTTTTGCTATTAGAGTTCCAACGTGATTTGTAGGACTTCAGATGGCATTCCTACAACACTTTAAATCGTTTAAAATGAATAAGAAATAAGAAAGTTATGAGTTTTGAAAATAGGCGGGGTCCTAAAAAAAACAAAACATTTTATAACTTGGAAAACTTATTTTTCTTATTTTTCTTCTTGTTAGTTTTCATAACTCCTTTCCTTTTGCACTTCAAAGGTGATTATAGGATATTTAGTAATTATGATTATTTAATGAAAATATGATTTTAATATTATTATCTAGTTTAAATTAATAATTGCTTAGGACGTTTGTATACTTGTAGGTTCATTAGTGTAGCCTATTTACATTAATATTCTAACATAAATAATAAATTTTAAATATATAATACCTTATATATATATGATTATCACTATAATTATAATAAACATTTAATTAATAATTATGATTAGCTATAATAATTTTTAAATATTATCATATTAATTAATTGAATAATTATTTTTTAATCAAATGTAAATTTTCTGAAAAAAAATTCCAAAATAAAATAAAGTCAAATATATTTAAAACATGATTTAATTTAGCAATAATTAGTTTAACCTAACTTAATTTAACCATTGTCAATTTTAGCCTAATTTATTTTAGCCATAAATATTTTAGCATAATTTAATTATATTATATTTATTTTATCCTAATTTAATTTAGCTTAATTTAATTTAGCCACAATAAATATATTTTAATTTAATTAAACCATAAATATTCTAACCTAGTTTAATTTATCCATAATTAATATAGTTTAATTTAATTTAGCCTAACTTGATCTAGCCATAATTAGTTTGGCCTAACTTAATTTAAATTGATTTAATTTAGCCATAATCAGTTTAATATAATAAATTTAACTATGGTTAATTTAACTTGATTTAATTTAGCTTAATTTAATTTAACTTA
>Ga0116231_10012984_pt1 | contig 11926 bp, 12 predicted proteins | sample S1TSphgellanicum_2_FD_89695 | JGI IMG/M metagenome (GOLD analysis project Ga0116231, IMG submission 89695) | Host-associated microbial communities from peat moss isolated from Minnesota, USA - S1T2_Fd - Sphagnum magellanicum MG | ecosystem: Host-associated > Plants > Peat moss > Unclassified...
GAAATCACCCTGCTCGGCCAGAACGTCAACGCCTGGCATGGCGCGGACGCGCAAGGCGCACCCTCCACGCTCGGCCGCCTGCTGCGCGAGCTGGCCGCCATCCCTGGGCTGGCACGCCTGCGCTACACCACCAGCCACCCGCGCGACATGGACGACGATCTGCTGGCCGCCCACGCGGACGTGCCGGCGGTGATGCCGTTCCTGCATCTGCCCGTGCAATCCGGCTCCGACCGCATGCTGGCCAGCATGAACCGCAAGCATACCGCCGCCGACTATCTGGATATTGTCGCACGCTTGCGGAAAGCCCGGCCGGACATTGCCCTGTCGTCGGATTTCATTGTCGGCCATCCGGGCGAGACGGAGGTGGATTTCGAGGCGACGCTGGCGCTGATCCGTGCCGTCGGCTTCGCCCAGGCATTCAGTTTCAAATACTCGCCGCGCCCCGGCACGCCGGCGGCCGGGGCGCCGATGCAAGTGCCCGAGGCGGAAAAAGACCGGCGGCTCCAGGCGTTGCAGGCGCTGCTGCGTGACCAGCAGGCGGCCTTCAACGCCGCCTGCGTCGGCCGCACTCTGCCGGTGCTCATCACCGGGCCAGGCCGCTACCCAGGCCAGATCGCCGGCCGCTCGCCCTATCTACAACCCGTGCATCTGGACGGCCCGCTCAGCCTCGTCGGGCGCGAAATCCCTGTGCGCATCGCCGCCGCCCACACCAACTCACTCGCCGGAGAACCATTCATGGACCGAGTCGCCGCTTGACCCAGCTCGCCCCAGCCGCCGCGCCCGGCACCGCCAAAACCACCCTCAATTTCTCCGACAACGCCCTGCTGCCGCTATTGCTTGGCGACCACGACCGGCATCTGGTCCGGCTGGAACAAGGGTTTGGCGTACGCCTGGCATGCCGCGGCAACCGGGTGGCGATCAGCGGTGAACCGGGGGCGGTGGATGCGGCGCAGGCGGCGCTGACCGGGCTCTACAAGCGGCTCGAGCGCGGCGAGGCGGTGGCGCAGGGCGACGTGGATGCCGCCATCCGTCTCGCCACCCGCACCGAGGAGGATCCGCGCCTCCCCCTCTCGGACCTTCCCGCCATACGCACGCGGCGCGGCGCCGTCGGACCACGCTCGCCCGGCCAGGCCACCTATATGGAGACGCTGGCGCGGCACGAGATGGTGTTTGCGCTCGGCCCGGCGGGCACCGGCAAGACCTATCTGGCGGTGGCGCAGGCGGTGGCGATGCTGGTCGCCGGCCGTGTCGAGCGCATCGTGCTCTGCCGCCCCGCCGTGGAGGCGGGCGAGCGCCTGGGCTTCCTCCCTGGCGATCTCAAGGAAAAGATCGACCCCTACCTGCGCCCGCTCTACGATGCGCTGCACGACATGATGCCAGGCGACCAGGTGCTGCGCCGCATGGGCACGGGCGAAATCGAAGTCGCCCCCCTGGCCTTCATGCGCGGCCGCACGCTGGCGCATGCGTTCGTCATCCTGGACGAGGCGCAGAACACCACCGAAGCGCAGATGAAAATGTTTTTGACCCGCATGGGCGAAGGCACCCGCATGGTGATTACCGGCGACCTCACCCAGATCGACCTGCCCGCCGGCACCCGCAGCGGGCTGCGCGATGCGGTGGAAACGCTGGAGGGCGTGCAGGGTATCGGCTTTGCGCGGTTCGGCACCCGCGACGTGGTCCGCCATCCCCTGGTCGGCCGCATCGTGGACGCCTATGATCAGCGGGCGGCCGCGGCGCGTGAGACCACGCGCGGGCGAGTCCGCCGGGAGTCCGATGGAACCGCCTAGTAGTCGCCCCGCCGCCGCGGGGTTTCGCAGAGCCGGCACCGCGCCCACCGTGGTGGTGCTGGATGTTGGATGGAGGCGCGCCGTCACCCGCGCGGAAGCGCTGGTCGTGCGCGCCGCCATGGCCGCCGGCGGTGCCGCGACCGTGGTGCTATCGACTGACCGCGAGGTCAAAAAACTCAATTCCCGCCACCGCAACCGCCGCAAACCGACGAATGTGCTCACCTTCGAGCCGATGACCGACCTGATGGGCGGATTTTTGGGCGGCGACATCGTGCTGGCGCTGGGCACGGTGAAGCGCGAGGCCGCCGGTCTCGGCCGGCCGCCGGCGCATCATCTGGCGCATCTGGTGGTGCATGGCGCGCTGCATTTGCGTGGGCATGACCATCATGGCGCGGGTCAGGCGCGTCGCATGGAAATGGAGGAGGCGCGCATTCTGCACCGGCTTGGGGTGCCCAATCCCTGGAAGCGCCGATGAGCGAATCCTCCACCCTGCTGAACCGCATCGGCAGCATCTTGGGCACCCGTGCGAAGCGCCGGGGTGCGGATCACGGTGTCCGCGGCGCCATCGCCGACCTGGTGCAGGAGGCAGCCCTGGCCCCAGAGGCGGAAGGCCAATTGCCGGAACTCGACCGCCAGGAGCGCGCGCTGATTGCCAACGTGCTCCGCCTGCGCGGCACCACCGCCGACGACGTGATGGTCCCGCGCGCCGACATCGTCGCCATGGCCCACGACCTGACTTTGGACCAGGCGCTGGAGGTGATCCGGCGCGAGGGCCATTCGCGCATGCCGATCTACCGCGAACAGCTCGACGATATTTTGGGCATGGTCCACATCAAGGACGTGTTTGCCTGGGCCGGCAAGCCGGAGGAATTCCGGCTGGAGGCGATCCTGCGCAAGCCTTTGATGGTCGCCCCGCAAATCCCGGCGCTGGACCTGCTGCTGCAAATGCGTATGGCCCGCATGCATCTGGCCCTGGTGGTGGATGAGTACGGCGGCATCGACGGGCTGCTCACCATCGAGGATCTGGTGGAGACGATCGTCGGCGACATTGCCGATGAGCATGATGAGCCCGATCTGCCGATGGTCATCGAGCGGCCGGACGGGACGTTTGACATCGATGCGCGGCTTGAAGTGGAGGATTTCGAGGCGCGCTTCGGCGCCCTGCTCACCGAGGAAGAGCATGAGGCGGATATCGACACGGTGGGGGGCCTGATTTTCACGCTCGCAGGACGGGTGCCGGCGCGCGGCGAGGTGATCAGTCATAGTTCGGGGGTGGAATTCCGCGTGCTGGAGGCTGATGTCAGGCGAATACGCCGGCTACGGGCAAAGCTCCCGGCCCCTCCGGCTTAGAGCAATCCCGCTTGAGATTGACGCCAACCGAGCGATAAATTTGTAAGGGTCCTGCGGCATCGGGCCGTTGTTCGGCACGAGCCGCGCATGAGCAAGACGGATCACACCGCCGATCATGACGGGCTACGGTATGCACTGATCACATGCGACCGCCCTGCCCCCGACTACGCTTGCCCAAACTTGCGCAACCGGCCATGTCTGCACGCATGCGCCTCTCCCTCTTCATCACCTGCTTTAACGACACGCTGTTCCCCCAGACCGGCCAGGCGGTGGTGCGGGTGCTGGAACGGCTGGGCCATAGTGTCGAATTCCGCGATGCCCAAACCTGCTGCGGCCAGTTACACCTCAATTCCGGCTATCCGCGGGATGCGCTGACGCTGGTTCGCAAATTTGCAGCCGTGTTCGCCGGCGCTGAAGCGATCGTGGTGCCCTCCACCTCCTGCACCGCAACGGTCCGGACCCAGTACCCAAGGCTGGCCGCCGGGGATGCGTCCTTGTATGCGCAGATTATGGAGATCGTGCCGCGCGTGTTCGAATTCTCCGAATTTCTGCATGTCAAACTCGGCCTGACCGACATCGGCGCCTATTTCCCGCACCGCGTCACCTATCACGCTTCCTGCAATTCGCTGCGCGCGTTGGGGCTTGGTGAAACGCCTAAAACCTTGCTACGCGCCGTCAAGGGAATTGATTTCATCGATCTGCCTGCACAGGAAGAGTGTTGCGGATTCGGCGGAACGTTCGCGATCAAGAATTCGGAAATTTCCACCGCCATGCTGACCGACAAGATGCGCGCGGTGCTCGATACGCGCGCGGAAATTGTTACCGCCGGGGATAATTCCTGCCTGATGCATATCGGCGGCGGGCTTTCGCGCGGCCGCGCCGGGGTGCGTACCATGCATTACGCTGAAATTCTGGCGTGTACGGAGGCGGCATGAGCAAAGCCACGGATTTTCCGTCCCTTGCGCACAAAGCTTTGCAGAACACGCAACTGCGCAGCAACATCCGCAAAGCAACCGGCACCATCCGCGCCCGCACAGCGCGCGTCACCGGCGAACTCCCCGACTGGCAGGATTTGCGGAGTGCCGGCGCCGCCATCAAGGCGGCGACGATGCGTGATCTCGACCGGCATCTGCTCGATCTCGAAACATCGGTCACCAGAGCCGGCGGCATCGTGCATTGGGCGCGCGATGCGGAGGAGGCGCGCGAAATCATCGTCGATATTGCGAACAGCCATGGCGCGACGCGGGCGGTTAAAATCAAATCCATGACGACGGATGAAATCGACCTCAACCCGGTGCTGGCCGATGCCGGCATCGAACCCATCGAGACCGATCTTGCCGACATGATCGTGCAGTTGGCGCATGACCGGCCCTCGCACATTCTGGTGCCGGCCATTCACCGCAACCGCGCCGAAATCCGTGCCTTGTTCGAGGAGAATTTCGATCAGGGCAGGCTTACCGACAAACCGACCGATCTTACTGCCGCTGCCAGGCGCTATTTGCGCCGCATGTTTTTGGAGACGCCGCTGGCGATATCGGGTGCGAATTTCGCCATTGCCGAGACAGGAACGGTGGGCGTGGTGGAGAGCGAGGGTAATGGCCGCATGTGCCTGACCCTGCCGCGCGTGCTCATATCGCTCATGGGTATCGAAAAAGTTCTGCCGAAACTGCAAGACCTGGAAGTGTTCCTGCAATTGCTGCCGCGCGCGGCGACCGGCGAGCGGATGAACCCTTACACCTCGCTCTGGACCGGCGTGCGGCCGAACGATGGGCCGCAGGAATTCCATCTCGTTTTATTGGACAATGGCCGCTCTAAAATCCTGGCCGATGAGGTTGCGCGCGAGACCCTGCATTGCATCCGTTGCTCGCGCTGCCTCAATGTCTGCCCGGTCTATGAGCGTACTGGCGGGCATGCGTACGATTCCATGTATCAGGGGCCGATCGGCGCCATTCTGACGCCGCAGTTGCGCGGCATGGAGGCGGCGGGCACGCTGCCGTTCGCGAGCAGCCTGTGCGGCGCGTGCTATGAAGTGTGTCCGGTCAAAATCGACATTCCCCGAATTCTTGTGCATTTGCGCGGCAAGTCGGTGGATGCGCGGCGCAGCAGATCGACGGTCGATACGGAGGCGCTGGCGATGCAGGCGGCCTTGTGGGTGTTTGGCGGCGCGAACCGCCTGCGGTTGGCGCAGCAGGCGGCGCGCCTTGGCCAGAAATTCTTCGCGCACGAAGGCAACATCGCTCACCTGCCCGGTCCGCTCGCGGCCTGGAGTGCCACGCGCGATTTTCCCGCGTTGCCGGCTGAGAGTTTTCGCGACTGGTGGCGGCGCCGATGAGCGCGCGCGACGAGATTTTGGGGCGCATCCGTGACGCGCAAGCCCATTTTCCGCCGGCACCGCCGCATGAGCCAGGCTACCGCCGCACGTGGGACGCGCCGCGTGCGGATATCATTGCGCGTTTCATCCAGCGGCTCTCCGACTATCACGTCACCGTCCTGCGTGCGGCCAGGGAAGCCGAGATTGTGCATGTCGCCGAACGCCAGTTGGCGGCGCGCTCCATCGGCTCGCTCGTCATCCCCGCTGATCTTCCAACCGGGTGGCGGCCTTCCTTGCCTGTCCCGATTGAGGATAGTGAGCTGTCTTATAATTTGCTGGATACGACAGAAGGCGTCATGACCGGGAGCATGCTCGGCATTGCGGAGACCGGAACAATTGTGCTGAACGCCGGCGCCGGCCAGGGCCGCCGCGCGCTCACGCTGCTGCCTGACTATCATCTGTGCGTGGTGCGCGAAGCCCATGTTGTCGGCATCATGCCCGAAGCCATCGCAGCCCTCGCGCCGAGCGTTGCCCGCGGCGTGCCGATCACCTTCTTCTCCGGCCCGTCGGCGACCGCCGACATCGAGCTCGACCGTGTGGAGGGCGTGCACGGGCCACGCACGCTGGATGTCATCCTGGTCGCGTGACGCCGCGGAGCTTGCTTGTATCCACATTTGTGGGTATATGTATTTTTGAATTTCGAGTGCTCAGTGGTGGTGGAAACGGCACAACGCGCATCGTAGCGATGAGGAGAGCCAGACGTGGCGAAGAAAGAAACTATCGTCAGCTACACGCTTGAGGAAATCGCCGCCATGCCGAGCATGACCGACTGGGCGCGCGTGGATGCCACGACCGAAGAGGAAGTGGAGCGGCAGGCGCTTGAAGACGAAGGCGAGTATCCTGAGGGCTGGGAGAAAACCATCATCATCGGCATACCAGAGCCGAAGAAGGATGTGCATATCCGCCTGGATGCCGACGTGCTGCGCTGGTTCAAGGCGCAAGGCCCCGGATACCAGACGCGGATCAATGCCGTGCTGCGCGGGTTTGTTCAGGCTAAGCAGGGAGAAAGCAAAAGTGTAGCTGGCTGAAGGCGTAAAACCATGAGCACGATGGAGGCTGAGGTTTTCGATGCGTTCAGCGCCATGGGTGTCCCTGACGAGAAAGCCAGTGCGGCCGCGCAGGCGCTCAGCAAGCGCGATCACACGCTCCACATCACGACGATGAAAGGCGATATCGCCACCCTGAAGTCGGATGTCTCCACGCTCAAGTCGGACGTCTCCAGCCTCAAGGTGGACGTGAATAGTCTCAAGGCTGACAATCTGCTGATCAAATGGATGCTCGGCTTCGTCGGCGCCGGCGTGTCGAGCCTGGTCATCAAGGCTTTTGGACATTAACCGCAGCGACTGCGAACTTCGCACCACGCGATGCGATAAACGCCGATGATGCGACGCACACCGATGGCCTTACTCGCCCTCCTCGCCCTTACACGCTGCGCGCCGGTGGATGTGCTGAACGCCATCACCCCGAAAGGCGGCGTCACCATCACCAAAAACATCGCCTACGGCGATGCCGACCGCCAAAAGCTCGATATCTACCGGCCAAACGACCAGGCAAAGCACCCGGTCATCATGTTCATCTACGGCGGTGCGTGGAACAGCGGGCGTAAAACCATGTATCCGTTCGTGGCTGCCACGCTGGCGCGGCTGGGCAATGTGGTTGTAGTTCCAGACTATCGTCTCTATCCGGAAGTCCGATATCCGGTGTTCTTGCAGGATTGCGCGCAAGCCTTTGCCTGGACGGCGGCGCATGCGGGCGATCTGCGAGGCGATGGCAGGATTTTTCTCATGGGCCACTCCGCCGGCGCCTATAATGCCGCCATGCTGGCGCTGGATCCGTCGCTGCTCAAGGCCGTGGGCATCAGTCCGGACCGCATCACCGGTTTTATCGGCCTGGCCGGGCCTTATGATTTTCTGCCCATCGTCGATCCCGAAGTCATCGAAGTGTTCAAATCGCGTGACAATCCGGCAACACAGCCGGTCAATTACGTGACCGCAAACGCTCCCCCCATGTTCCTGGCAGCAGGCGCCCGCGACACCACGGTCAGGCCGCAAAACACGCTTTCGCTGGCCGCGCATGTGAACAAAGTTGGCAGTTATGCACTGGTAAAAATCTATCCGGGATTGAGCCACATCGGCCTCATTCTTGCCATTGCACCGGCGTTTCAATGGACTGCCCCGCTTGTCGCGGACATAGAGGCTTTCATCCGCGCCCAAACTGGCCAGAACGCCGCCGCTATGGCACAGCAGCAATCCAACTAACGGTTTCGTGAGCAAAAAATGAACGTCGCCACCGCCACGCGCGCGTATCTGCCGCGGCTGGTCGGGTTTTGCTGCCGCCGGCCGCGCGTCGTGCTCGCCATCGCCCTGGTGGCGGCGGCGCTGAGCCTGTTCGCGGCACAGCAGCGCCTGGGCGTCACCACGGACACGGGCGGGATGTTCGCGAGCACCCTGGAGTGGAAGCAGGCCAGCGACGCGCTGGATGCCGCCTTTCCGCAAAACGATAATCTGCTGGTTGCCGTCATCGATGCGCAGATCCCCGAGGAAGCGGACACCACGGCCGCGGCGCTGACCGCCAGACTTTTGGCCGACAAGACGCATTTTCTCAGCGTCACCAACCCGGACGCTTCGCCCTATCTGCAAAAGAATGCGTTTCTGCTCATCGACCAGAAACCGCTCCAGGATCTGCTCGAACGCACCATCGATGCGCAGCCTTTTCTGGGCCAGCTCGTTGCCGACCCCAGCCTGCGCGGGCTGTTCTCTGCGCTCGGCCTGGTGGTCGAAGGTGTGGCGCGGCACCAGGCGGATGCGGCCAGTCTTGCGCCATCGCTCGAAGCCTTCCACCGGTCGCTGGCCTCGGCCGCGGCGGGCCGGGCAAAACCGCTGTCGTGGCAGAATCTGCTGGCAGGGCCGCTCGCCGCTCAGGCCGGCAAATACCGGTTTGTGCTGGCCCGCCCCAAACTCGACTATAGCGCGCTGGAACCGGGGGGTGCGGCAACCGAGGCGCTGCGCGCCGCGGCTGCCAGCCTGCCGTATATCGCCGACCATAGCGCCAGGCTGCGGGTTACCGGATCGGTGGCGCTGGATGACGAAGAGTTCGCCACCGTCGTGCAGGGCGCCACTTATGGGCTGATCGGCAGTTTTGTGCTCGTCATCCTGTGGCTGTTCCTCGCCACGCGGTCCTGGCGCCTGGTGGTGCCGATCCTGGCGACGCTTGTGCTGGGGCTGACGCTGACCACCGGGTTTGCGGCTTTGGCTGTCGGCACGCTGAACCTGATTTCAGTCGCTTTCGCGATCCTGTTCGTCGGCATTGCCGTGGATTTTTCCATTCAGTTCAGCGTGCGTCTGCGCGAACGCAGGCGGGCGCATCCGATGATGCTGGACGCCATGCGGGAGACGGGGCGGCGCGCGGGGGCGCAGATCCTGGTGGCGTCGCTGGCCACCGCCAGCGGTTTCCTGGCTTTTACGCCCACCGATTTCGTCGGCGTGGCGCAGCTTGGCACCATCGCCGGCGGCGGCATGCTGATTGCCTTCGTCTGCACGCTGACCTTTCTGCCGGCGATGATTGCGTTGTGCCACCCGCCGGAGGAGCCGCGCGAGGTCGGGCCGCCGCCGCTGCGCCGGCTGGACCCGCTCATCGTGCGCATCCACCGGCCGGTGCTGGCGGTGTTCCTGGTGCTGGCCCTGCTGGGGCTGATCCTCACGCCGCTGATCCCGTTCGACGGCGACCCGCTGCACACCAAGAACCAGCACACCGAAGCGGTCGAAACTTTATACGATCTCATGGGCGACCCGCTGACCAACCCGTACACCATCGAGGTGTTGCGGCCTTCGCTCGCCGACGCCGCCGCGGCGGCCAAACGCCTGGACCATATGTCTCTCGTGCAGGATGTTTTGACGCTCGACAGTTTCGTGCCGCAGGACCAGGCGGCGAAACTCGCCTTGATCCAGGACGCTGCCTCCATTCTGGATGTCACGCTCACCCCGCCGGCCGCGCCGCCGCCCTATGATGCGGCGTCGCTGCGCCGGGCCACAATGTCGCTGGACGCGGCACTGACGCCGATTCTGCCGCAGCTCGCCGCGGCCGATCCGCTGCGTGGCATCGCCGCCGACCTGCGGCACATCGCAACGGCACCCGATGCCACCCTGCTCGCCGCCAATGATGCGCTCACCCGCTTCCTGCCGCTGCAACTCAACAGGCTGCGCACCGCCCTCGCCGCCACGCACGTGACGATGGAAGACGTGCCCGCCGGGCTGAAACGCGACTGGCTGCTGCCGGACGGCAGGGCGCGGCTTCAGGTGCTCCCCGCGGCCTCGGTGCAGAACACCGCGGCCATCCGCCAGTTCGTCGCCAATGTGACGCAGGTGCTGCCGGACGCCACAGGCTCGGCGGTGTGGATCGTGCAGAGCACGGCGACGATCACCGGCGCTTTCCGGATTGCCGCCATGAGCGCGGTTGCCGCCATCGCCATCATCCTGGCCGTCGCACTCCGCCGGCCGCTGGATGTGCTGCTGGTGATGGCGCCGCTGTTGGTCTCGGCCTTCCTGACCGTGGTGCTGTTCAGCGCCTGCGGGCTGAGCCTGAATTTTGCCAACATCATCGCCCTGCCCTTGCTGCTGGGCGTGGGCGTGTCGTTCAACATCTATTTCGTCATGAACTGGCGATCCGGCAACACGCGCTTCCTCGGCTCCGCCACCGCGCGTGCGGTGATGTTCTCGGCCCTGACGACCGGCACCGCCTTCGGTTCGCTGGCGCTGTCGGCACATCCGGGGACGGCGAGCATGGGCACGCTGCTGCTGATGAGCCTGTTCTGCACGGTCATCACCACGCTTTTGTTCGTTCCGGCCCTGCTGGCGGTGGTGCCGCGTCCCCATGTGTTGCTGGGCGGGTTAAAAGAGGAGAAGCTGGCGGCATGAGCAGGATCAGGGCCGATCTTTTCGCCACCCAATGCATGGTCGCCTGCAACCTCGCCCTCAACACCGTCATTCTGCTAAGACTCTGCCTCGGCTGAGCCCGATGAACTCTGTGCCGGAGGGACGCGCACCATGCCGAGCCTCTTTTATTACATGACCGCCATTGCCGACTCCGGCCTCGGCCTGGTCGGCATACGCAGCCCCTACGAGCAGCCGCCCTACCAGGTGATCCGCGCGCTGGCGCCGAACATCGAAATCCGTACGTACGAGGCCCGTGCGGCGGTGCAGACCAATATGCGCGACGGCAACGACGGCGAAGCCTTTGGGCGCCTGTTCCGCTACATCACCGGTGCGAACCACACGAAGGACGCGGTGGCGATGACCGTGCCGGTCGAGCGGCACCGCAGCATTGCCATGACCGTCCCTGTCGAAGAGACGGACCCGCCGAAGGGTGGCGGCATCATGCGCTTCTTCCTGCCCAAATCCGTGGCCGAGGCGCCACCCGTGCCCACCGACCCGGCTGTGCAAATCGTAGCCGTGCCGGCGCAGACACTGGCGGTGATCCGCTACTCCGGCGTCGCGACCGACGAGGCCCGGGCCACCGAGCTCGACCTTCTGCGGCGCGCGCTCGCCCGCGCCGGCATGACCGCCGAGGGCGAGCCATCCTATTATTCTTATGATCCGCCCTGGGCGCTGCCTTTTGTGCGCCGTAATGAAATCGCGGTTTCCGTCAAACCTTGAACCGGTCAATCATCGTAGCCCGTCATGAAGCGTAGCGGAATGCGGGGCCGCCGCGCTGGCCAGGGCGGATTGACCGCCCCAGTCCCGGCCGAAGTCCCGCATTCCGCTTCGCTGCATGCGGGCTACGGTCTTGCAACCGTCAGCAGGTCGATGTGGCTATCGACGGCAACGGTGCTGACATAGATGACGTCCCCGGTGAGCGGATCGACCGCGAACGGTGTCTCCTCTTCGGCAGCTGGCGCGTAGAAGGCGACGCGGCTCGGGCCGCCCTTCAGGGGTTGAGCCAGGATGCGCAGCTTGCCGCCGTTTGAGTCCGGCAGCAGCACATCGTCGCCTTTGAACGCCACCCTGGCATGGCGGGGGAACGGATAATCCGGGCTGACGAGCCGGGGGGTGCCGTCGGTTTCCCACAGGCCGGCCTGTTCGGCTTTGACGGAATAGATCGCGCCCTTGTGGTAGATCGTGCTGTCCCACATGCGATCCTGCACCGGCTCGCGGTCGTCGGGGTGGCGCAGGTCGATGCGGACGACACGCAGGATCCGCTTGTCGAACAGCAGCAGGTGCTCGCCGTCCGGTGTCCAGTTCGGCAGGCCGAAACCGATGGAGGGGACGGCGAAGGCCACGACATTAGCCCCCTGCGCGGTGACCACATGCACGGTGATGTCGCCCTTCCAGGTCTCGAAGAAGGCGATGCGCTGTCCGTCCGGCGACCAGACCGGCCGCTCGATGTCTTTGACATCGGCGCGGACGATCGCAACCGGCTGGCC
>Ga0116231_10012986_pt1 | contig 11918 bp, 7 predicted proteins | sample S1TSphgellanicum_2_FD_89695 | JGI IMG/M metagenome (GOLD analysis project Ga0116231, IMG submission 89695) | Host-associated microbial communities from peat moss isolated from Minnesota, USA - S1T2_Fd - Sphagnum magellanicum MG | ecosystem: Host-associated > Plants > Peat moss > Unclassified...
CAAAACGGCAGATTTTCACCACCAAATTTTTTAAAAAGAGTGAACAAGATTACCCTGTTTTTTTTTTTGGGGGGGGGGGGTCGGTTTTGTGCTGTCACCAAAGTGGCAAATGATTCACATCAAGATTTAGCCAAATTTGGCTAACAACTATATATGAAAGAAATTTTTTAAAAAACATCCTTCTACATTTTTTGGCTACATTCTTGAACCATGTATAGAAATTTTCTGAAATTTTCTCTTAAATTTTTATGGTCCAATTCTGGCTATTGAAAAATATTTAAAAGCACTTGATTTCAGCCCTTGATTTCATCACTGGCGTTTTTTTTTTCACTTTTTGGTCTTGCCTACGAAGGCCAGGATATTGAGTTTAGATTCATTGTAGAGTATAGTAGCTTATGGGATTTTGGCCCCTAGGTAGTAGGTCTATTTTTATATGAGGATTTTTGAAAGATGATATTTTTGGCTTGTGTTGAAACTTGAGATTCAGTTACAGAGTTATGATATCTTGAAGGATTTTGGTTTGTTTTAGAGGATTTTTTAAAAGATTATATTTTTGCATTGTGAAATATTTGAATTTTCGTAATTCTTCTTTTGCCATAAGATACTTTTTTAATGTAAATGGCAAGGCCACAGTGTGACACACTCTCAGTTACTTTGTTCTGCTTGCCTATCAGGATCCACAAAATTGTGGGTTCCACACGTGACCATGTCGCCTTGTAAGAATGAGGTCAGTAATAAATGACATGTTGAAAATGTGTTTGAAGCAGTGTTTGTTTTTTTTTTTTTTAAACGGTCAATTTTGTGTTGTAGCCAAAGTGGCGAAGATTATTTAGCCAGATTTGGCTACTAGCTAGATTTCTTAACACACTCCTTTTATAATATTTTTGGCAACCTGTTTGAACCATGTCTTGAAATCTGGAAAAGTTTCTTAATTTTTTTTCGATTTCTGGCTACTGAAAGTCTTAAAAATCACATCGTTTTAGGAATTTTTACTTTTTAATATACCTTTTTAGCTATATATAGCTAGCAGAAGAAAAGCTGGTTCAAAGTTTGACCCAGTGTAAACCCAGTGTAAGTGTAAATGATTTACATTTACACATCCAATTTTTTACATTTACACTTATCCTGTTTCTGTGTATATATTTGTTTTTTACACTTACACGAGGCCAGTGTAAATATTTGTCAAATGCACTTACACCGCCCCCTTAAATGTTTTGGGGCCTGTAAGTGTAAATACTAAAATTATTTGTAAAGTCACCCCTGCCTTTGGGCCTCCTTTCACCCCAAACCCTTCTCTAGGGATATCCATTAAGTAAGAAAATTTTGTTAAATTTGGGAATGAAATGCTGAAAATCAGCTTTTAATGCACAAGGTTCAAGACTAATTATAGCAGCTTTACAAGTAGGAGCAGTAATGGAAGCGGTAAAGAACTAGGAAAGACAGGGTGAAACTCAGTTCACGACAAAAACTGAGGTTTACCCCGCCCCCTTGAATGCTAATGTTTTTTATTTTTTTGAATCTCACCCTATTTATTATGATCAAACTCAGGGTTCTAGCGTTGATTTCCTTACTTTATAGATAATTTTATTAAATATCTTTAATGACCAGACCTTCTTGCAAAGTCATATGAATTAGTTGTGGCTGTATATTTCGATGGATTTTGTTGTGCAATGGGCCATTTAGCTTGCTTATGATAAAAACATTATGAAATCTGCCCTCCTCAAGCAAAAATCACATTTTTTTACACTGTTATATATTTACATTTACATTGTTTTATCGGACCAGGTAAAACTATATAAATTTATTTAATTTTACATTTACACATTTCATATTTTACATTTACATGAATGTAAATGAATATTATATGCTTACATTTGCACAGAGTGCAAAATAAAACTCATTCTGGGATATACACTTACGCACAACACTAGTTTGAACCTAGTAGTATTTGCAGGTTCTTTGGTGTTCAGTGTTAAATCTGAGGGGTTGGAGAATCAACACCCTTTATGTGTGAAATCGGCACAAGTTTCACATAAGAACTATATTATGCAACTAGCCTTTTGTTAAAAATTGTAATCATGTAAAATAATTCTTGAACAAGAATATAGGTCGTTTAGACTAGTTCCGCCCATACCCCAACTTGGGCCTCTAAAGAGTGTTTCAAATCCAACAAGATGTATCAATTGCTTCCCAATCCTTGTCGATAAAAATGAAAAATAAGATAATATAATGTGACACATAATTTTTATGGCAACCACCTAGGCTGATCATTCTATTGTCCTATAACTCTCTTGTCTTGTAATGTACATGAAATCAGTCCTAGTTTTTAAATTAGGGTTCAAGGTTCTTGAATTTAAGAAAATGTGCCAAGGCCAAAATCACAAGGATAATTTTTTTGAAAAATTAGGCTTGGGCCCATGTTAGACTAGGAGTCGGGGCCAATAATAAAAATTTGAACATTTCTTACCTCATGGTTTGGCCCCAATTATTAATAAAATATTATTTGTTTGGGGCCAATGAGTTCGTGTGGAAAGCCATTGAGGCCAAAAAGTAGGGACAAGGTTTCAACCCCTCGTATGTTTTCATTATTTCTTTTTAAATCGTTTTTTTCTCATATTTGCTTCCTTTCTCAAACTAAACCTTAAAACTCAACTCACCATAGATGAGCATAGACACAAGATTCTTGTATTTCTTGTGCTTTTCATGACCATACCCCAAGAAGAAAAAATAGAAACTCCTTCCATCATTCACAAACAAACACAAAATTTCAATAAGAGGAAAGGAAAATGAAGAAAAATGAAATGAAAAAGAAGTAGAAGATATAAGGTTTGGTTTACGGTTTATTTTGATCCTACAATGTGAATTTCATCTAATCAACAATATTTTATTACAACCACATTGGCTTCAAGGGTTGCAAATTGGCCTCCCAAGTTGATAGATATCCTTTTTCGGCCTTAGGGCCAAGTTAGGGCCATAAAGTGGTAGATTGAAAAAAATTGTTTTATTTTTTGACCTTGACTTAATGTAAACCCCTTGGGGCTGATAGTAGTGATTGCACCAATAGGAATGTTTGATTTGAAATCAACCTTGGCCTTGATTCCTAGTGTAAAATGGGCTTTAAATCCACACTCAAAGCACCTACCAAAACTTTTCGTTATAAAGATACTAATTCTTCTGGTGATGAAACTCTTTTTGAGTGACAAATAGAAGGGTTGCAAATGAACAATGAACATTCTCTTAGAGCTCATACCTAAGGTTGCCATTCTCAAGAAGTTTTCTTCCTTCACTATTTATGATCTTCAATTCAAAAGGCAAGAAAACAGCAAAGTTGAAATACCAAGCAATTATAGTAACCTTGAGTTTGACCATTGTACTTCTTTGAATCATTATCAAAAGTGTAGATCTACAAATGTGGAAGAGAAGGATATTATTGATGTGGATTGGCCGTATGTGTGGGTTGATATGTGCACACCATTGCCACACTTTACATTTGTTTTTTATATCTTTCCTAACGTAGTGATTTATTTTGGATGGCAAGGAGTTACATGCAGTCTGAGGAATACAAATAGTTGTTTGCAAGTTAAGGAATATATTGAAGATCACAAGTTATGCATTACATGAATTTTTTCTTTCATTCACAAAATTAATACATATTTTCATCTACAATACTTTTCTTTAGACCTTGGCTTTGTAGATAGTTTAAAACCCCTAAGTTGTTATAGGTAGATTTTTTGGTGATTCGAAAAGGTTATCTTGACACCTAGATGTAGAAATTGCCATCCATTTTGTCCAACCAAAATTGTCACCATCTATAGCATGTTTTATTTGGTGATTAAGACAAATGGTTCTTTGAAATATTTTGTTTTTATTTTCTAAAAACTCAAAGTGACCAAGCTTTCAATTTGGTAGTGGAACCATTAGCATTGGTCTTCAATTTGAAGATCAACTTGGTGTTGATTATTTTGTTATCTAGGGGCAAATCATCAAGAATCAAAGTGGAGTTTTTCTTGATGACTTTCATTTTTTGTTTTATAACTTCAACCTGTTTTGGATGTTGAACACCTTCAACAAAGGTTTTTAGTTTTGTGGGTATTTTGGATAATCCCACCAAATAATCATGAAGATGTTGAAAAGTTTCACCAATTGTTTTTATCATGCATGTTTATGTGATGACAAGTCACTCTTCATTCAAATCTTTAGTTGAAGTAATGGTTTCATCTTTGTCTAATGATCTAGTGTCAAATAAACCCACTACCTTGCCACTAATGTTAGAAGGGAGATCTTTTAGAAGTTGTTTATTGTTGTGAATGGTTGGTGGAAGCTAGTTGATAGTTGTATTAAATGGTGCAATAAGGGCAACCCCTATTCTTGGTGTTGATTGATTATTTGGAAAATGAACAAAGATTGTGGTATTTTCCTTTGGAGGTTTGACACTAACAAGGGTGTTCATCTCATGCAATCTTCATTGAATATAACATATTTCCTTACAAGGCCCCCAAGTTAATTTCAAGGTGAAAATACTTGAAGCTTTTAATGGACATATCATACCCTAGGAAAGCACAATTGTTAGATTTAGGAAACAATTTTGTTTTAAGAATGTTGATGTGGACAAAACATTCACATCAATAATTTTAAGATGTTTGACATCTAGGATAGATTCATAAAGCTTTCAAAACAAAATGATTCCATTATCTGCTTTAGAAAATGAAATGTTAATTAGATAGTTAATGGTAATCAATTTAACCCAAAGTTTGGCAAGTAGAAATGCATTAAAAGCCATTTTTTAACCTTTTCCAATAGGAATTTATTTTATGTTTTTCAATGCCATTCTAATGTGGTAAAGGTGGAAAAAATGTTAAAGGTTCTAGAGATATATTCCCCCCCTTATTTAACCTCAACATTTTGATTGATTTGTTGAATTGTCTTAGAACCTTGGCATGGAAATGTTTGAAAGATTTTAATTTGTCACACTTCCCTTCAAAAAATGGATAACTAGTATAATCGACTATGATCATTTTTAAAGGTCAAGAAATAGCCAACATTTACTAAAGACTTGACTGAGAATGGATCATTGAGGTTGGTATGAATGAATTTAAAGGGATGCAATTTTCAATGAAGGGATTTCTTTTGGGCTTTCCAACAACTCTATTTGCATAGAGCACAATTTTGACAAACTAGGTTGGATGACTTTACTTTCAACAAATGTAGGACATGACCTTTTTATTCCATTAATTTCATACTCTCAAAATTCAAATGTCCAAATCTTTGATGCCATGTCTATGTTAGGTTCTAAGAATTGGCATGACTAAAATTTAAAATGTTTCTTTAGAAACTTTCAACATGTACAAGTCATTAGTTTTGTCCCAATCCCCTCTTGGCATGACCTTGAAAGAACTATTCATCAAGTGAACATGTTGTTCATTGAAAAAAACTTGGAAACCTTTGTTGCATGCCACTTGAATTCATTTGACAACTTTGCACAATTTCACATCTAGCAGCATGGGCAATTACAAAATTTACAATTACCTTCCAATTAATTGATTTCAACACCCTTACACCCTTTGTCTTTGGGTTGATTGAACTTTGATAGGGTAAACTTAGCTTCATGTTTTACTCTCTTTCTTCAAATATATTTGATAGCTTCATCACGACATTATGCTATAAATATCATTCTATGAATAGTCCCTATCAACTATAGTAGTCACATATGCCATTTGTAGTTGATTAGGACCCATTGCTTATACCATTTTTAGTTGCTTCTCCACTTGTAATTGCATAGGACTAATCATAAAATGGCATTTTTGGCATAGTGTGAAATTCCAATGATCATTCAAATCGTGAAGTTTGGTTTGGTACACTAATGTGTTTGCTAATGTCTCATAACTTTTTAAGAACAATGTGTTGGGATATGTTCAACAACTTTGTCTTCAAAATTTTCTTCTATAACATTCACCAACTATTTCATTAGTTCCTTGAACTATTTGAAAAACTCCACAACTAAGGCTTCTTATTCTAATCATAGGTTTATCAACCTAGTTCATTACAATAGACCTAGCTCAGTAGGGTAGGGTAGGCTAATATTCTAGACTATTAGCCTATGCTACCTTGCTAACTTAAATCAATCACCTAAGCAAAAAACTTAACCGAAAATAGACAAATCCTAAACTAAGAATTGAACTTAACCTAAGCACTTAAAATAAGAACATAACCTAGTTTAGCCTAGGCTAAATTAAATGATTAGGCTAGGTTACCTAATCTAGGCAACTAAATTAAATTAACTAACTTAATTGAATTAACCAACTTAAGTAGATAGGTTGCAAGTGTTAGGACTTGAACCTTTCACCTCCATATTGAAAAGTTGAATCCTTAATCATTGCATCACATTTTCAACAAACAAATAATGTCGTTATATTATTATCACAACTTTTTAACCTACCTCATAAGCCTAACTTAACTACCCTAGGCTAACTAATTACTTGGGCTACCTAGCCTATTTACTTACATCTACATCTACCAAGCTTAAACCTACTTGCTTAGCCCACCTAATTTACTTAACCCACCTACCCTTGCATACCTAGCTTGCCTACATAAACAAAAAATTTAGCCTAAACTATTTCTACACCCACTTATTTATTTATTGAAAATGATAGTTGGTCAAGTTGACTAGTCAAAATAGCCCTAAATAATTTATATTTATATTTATGTAATTATAAATGTGGTTTAAACAAATCTAAATGTCCATTATCCTGTTTTACTAAAGGTGTTCATTTTTTTTCCAATTTTACAAATAATCAAAAAGGTCGTTTTAGTCAATCAAACTAGTCAAAATAAACATGTCATTTCAAAAGCTAGGCCTTTAGTCAAATTGATCAATTTCTAAATCAAAATGAACAAATTAATCAAATTGGATAGGTTGAAAAGCCATGCATTTGTCGTAAGGTTGAACCATGGTAAGAACTTCAAAAAAACAAACTAAGAACTATATAACATACTTTTTTTTATTTTTGAAAATTGTCAAAATCTTATGATAACTTCGAGAAGGTTGCCAAGAATATAGAAGGATTTTGTTTTTTTTCTACCTTCATATCTATTATGTAGCCAAATTTGGCTAAATTATTTTCTCAACAATCGCCACTTTGGCTACATCACAAAATCCTTAAAAGAAACCCTGGCCCATACATACTTAGGGGTCCATTACAGACCAAACACATGCGTAACGAGATATAAAAGTGCATAAAGATGGATGGGGCAAAGGGTAGACAAGGAAAAAAAAAAGTCGATACTTGTTTACTGCCTGCAATAAAGAAAGACATGTCGATATAACATCTTTCGAGCAGCAGTACATGTGCACTGAATGTCTTATTTCTTCTCCAGATTGCACTAGGTGGTACTGTTTGAGGATGTAACCGAGCCTGGTTGATAGCCTCGTCCTGCCAGGCTCAGCAGCCACATCCTCACTAGAGGCAGAATCATCCAAACCCTGCCCGGCGATATAAGAGTCAATTATTCCTCCACCCCATGAGCAAGAATTTTTTCTTTAACTGCCCATAAAGTGGTCTGCTCTTTTCTTGTTCTGCCCCTTATTTAAGGATTTTGAAATGCCTTGCACCAGAAGTTTTTTTCTTGTAACTTTTTACCCAAAGAAAACCAGAACCATTGATTCTCAACTGCATAACATGGGTTTTTTCTAGGGCCTGTTCCAGAGCATAACTGTTGATGCACATTACAAGTGGAATTGGCAAAACCAATATTGGGGTGAGCAAACAACCACCTATTCCACTTAGGAAAAACCCTAAACCCTAAACGGATGGAATAATACACCCAAAACTTAGTATGTATGTATGTATGACACAATTTTATCATCTACTTATGAAATTTGGAGTAAAGTAAGGGTGACTTTAGACGAGGGTCCAAGGTCCAGGGACCAATGAATTCAAGCAGTTTTATTGGTCAAAACCTTTAAATTGGTCCCAAGGCCTTCAGACAAGGGTCCAAGACCAAAAAGTGGCCAATTGAGGCTAAACCTACATGGCACTTGTTTTGGGGGGAAAGTCAATTGGTTCGGACCAAAAAGGAGTGCTAAAAGGAGAGCTTCTGATTTGCTGAACCAAGAATCAGGCTAGGGACCAAGGCACAGTCCAACACAAGGATTCAAATTGCTTCAAATCAGTCCAAATTGGGTCCTAGGAAATTGGACCCTGGACCCTCGTCTAAAGTGGGCTTAAGTAGGAGAATATTCATTCAAGATCAAGTTTAGTGCTCCCAAGGTGTACCTGCCAAACAGGAATGGTTAAAATTTTTCATGTTCAATCCATTGGGAATAAAAAAATCTTGATCCACATAAACTTCTATAGTTGGGCCAATAGAGGAAATTTTAACCTGCAATTTATTAAGAACTGGGAAAAAAACACAAGTTGTATTACCTGTACATTTAGGAGCAGTGGAGGCGCTCAGGAAAAAGGAAAGACAGGATGAAACTCAATTACCACCAAAATTGGTGTTTCAACCCACCCCAGGTTCCGGTGCAGTCTTTTCATTACTCTACAGATGTCTCTTTGACTTGGTTTTCCTTAAAAAATTGGTGTACTAAATCCTCTCTTTTTGTAGGGTATAATTGTGTTGCAACTTGGCAAATGTTTTGATGGTTTTCAATCTAAATAAATCCACCCTCGCCAAACTCTTGAAACGATCCTGAACCATTTTCTTCATGTTGAGATTTTGTCAATTTTTCTTGTGCATTAAATGCTGAGTTTCAACTTTTCATACCCAGATTTAAGAAAATTGCCTTCCTTTGTGGATGCTACTCAAAAAGGGGTTTGAGGGTGAAAGGAGGCCAAAGATAGGGTGAGGACTGTTTGACTTCGAGGATATCTCTAGGCTTCCTCCATTTTCATATTCCATTGCCAGTTATGAAATAAGCCTGGAAGTCATGCAATAGGCCCAGTTTACATGAGGGCCCAGGTCCAATTTGAAGACAGAATAGAGCAATCCTATTGGTTAAGAACTTAAAATTGGGCCCAAGTGATTCTATATGGGGGTTTGGATCTGAAACCATTAAAATGACATGTCATCCTACATGGCACACCTTAAACCTTATGGCGTCAAAAATTTGGGCCCAAGATAATAAAAGGAATGCTCTTGGGATGAAGACCCAATTTCCTTCCTTGGGCCCAAGAAATTTTTAATTAATTAAATAATTTTTTGAACCATCATAACCATTGGATCAAAAATATTATTTTCAAAGATGAAGTGCAGCGGGAAGCCAGAAATGTTGCACGTCTCTTCTCCTTCCTGACCATGAAAAAACTAAGGACCACAAGGATTTTTTTGCTTTCTTTCTTCGATGGTCTAAGGTTAAGGTACTTCAAAAGTGAGAAGAAACACTAGAGAAGAAGAAAAGAATTGAAAAAATGGATAAATTGAAAGGAAATATAAAAATTGAAAAGAAATGAAAGTAGAAAGCGTGAGTTGAAATTCAAAAATTCAAAAATAATGAAAAAAAATGTTTGAAAGTGTGAGAACAAAAAAGAAAACACAAATTAAAACTGTTGCATAGAGAGCGTGAAAGAAAATAATGAACTAAAGAAAAAGGAGATAAAATAAGAGTTTGGACCTATACTTGGACTCAAAAAGCTTTACATGACTTAAGCCCAATTCATAAAAATAGTATAATTTATGACTTTGTTGAGTCCAATTGTTGGGCCAAAACATTCAATCTTGGGCCCATGAGCAATTAGGCCCAACCCCCTCATGTAAACCGGGCCTTAGTATAACTCACTCACACGATAAACCAAATTACCTGGACCAATTTGACACTAATTATATTATTTTCAGAAATGTTGAAATTTCTCAAAAAAATGTTTTCTTTTCCCAAAAAAAAAATTCTGAAGGAAAATTTTAAAAACTTTTGATGGAATATTTTTGGGAATACTTCAGTTGTGGAAATGGAATCCTCAAAAAATTATTTAATTATTCGACCTGCCCACTAGGGAGAAAAAAGAGAATTAAATGAATAAAAAATCAAATAAAAGAAAACTTTATGAATGACCTCACATAATTGGTGACACGGCCGCCTACTTAACCACAAAATTTATTAACTTTGATAGGCTGTTGCCTTGGCCCGAGTGACCCAGCCCCCATGACTCTACTAGTTCCATTTTGGATGAATTAGTGCTCATCCAATTACTAAACCTAGTACAATCACAGAGGTTGAGTCAAACTTTTTTTTGGGCTCGCCCTTAAGAGATTTTTTTTTTCGCTGGTGAACTTACCTTAGTCACCCAACTACCCCGCTCCTCTACCTATGTTACAGATTTTTTTTCAAAACTCTCTTTCTTTCTGCCATCATTGTCACTGTTGCAATTATATCATTGTTGATGTTTAAAGAAGAACTAGGAGTTGCTGCAAAAAGTCACCAAAACATGTACATTTTTTACATTTTTTTTTAACACTATTAGGTTTCTCTACATTTTCAATTTGGGTTTATAAGACCTTTGCTTTGCTTGCTTTTAGAGTTCATCAATGAAGCAAAGGAAAACTTGCTGGAGCTATTGTGTTTGCTAGAGTGATAGTGTTTGTTGGAGTGATTGTTGCCGGAGCACAACATCAATCATATTTATTAGAATGTAGGTACATTTTTTTCCTAGGTTATTTTTACTAGTGTTTCTTATGTTACACTTGTAGAAAATGATGACAAGTTAGTTCATTGTCTTTTCTTTTGTGTTCCGATCTATGATTTTTTTTGTGTCATAATTAGAAGACAACAAGCTCTCGACTCATCATCATGTTCTATAGTTAATGAAAAAGGGAGAAAACAATGACGAATTGGGGCTTGTTTCATCTTCTCCCTTTCTCATTAGCTATAGAACACGACAACGACCTAGGGGCTCATCGTCATCTTCTCTTGCAAAAAATATGACGATGAAATGGGGGCTTGTCGTCGTCTTCTCATGCAGAAGACAATGACGAGCCCTAGCCTATCATTGTTTTCTTGTGTTTTGTATGTTACCTGCAGACAATGATGATGAGTTAAAGGTTCATTGTCGTCAAATTTTTTTTCCAGTACCTGCAAAAGATGACTACGAACCAATGTTTGTCGTCATCTTTTTTTTTTTTTGTTTACGTGCACCCAGAGAAAATGATGAGTTGGTGTTCGTCATTGTCTTTTTTTATTTCCTTTTTGTGCACCTAGAAAACATGACGACAAGCCAATGTTCATCATCATCTTTTTTCTTTTGTTTATGTGCACCTAGAAAAGACGACAATGAGCCAACACTCATCATCATCTTTTTTCTTATGTTTTTGTGCACCTAAAGAAGACAACAATGAGTCTATGCTCATCTTGGTTTTTTTTTCCTTTTGTTTCTATGCACCCAAAGAAAATGATGATGAGATGACATTAGTTGTTTTTTTAAACAAATTTTTATGTACCCAGAAAAGACAATGATGAACAGTAGCTTGTCATTGTCTTTTTTGTTTTGTTTTTATTAACCCAGAAAAGACAACAATAAACATCGGCTCATCGTTGTTTTTTTTGTTTTGTTTCTATGCACCCAAAAAAACAACAATGAACAAATGCTTGTCATCGTCTTTTCTTTTTTTTTGCACCAAAAGAAGAAGACGACAAGCTAGTGTTCAACATCGTCTTTTTTCTTTTGTTTCTATGCACCCAAAGAAGACAACAACAAACTAGCGCTCATCATCGTCTTTTTTTCTTTTATTTCTATGCACCCAGATAAGACGAACCAACACTCATCATCTTTTTTTTTTTTTTTTTTTTTTTCCCCTAAAAAAAAAATAAAAATTCGCTTTCTGTTCTTTTTTTTTTTTTTTTTTTTTTTTTCCTTTTTTTTTTTTTTTTTGTTTTCCTCCTTCCTTTTTATTTTCTCTTTATGTTTTTGCGGGGTGGTGCATCCCCC
>Ga0116231_10012987_pt1 | contig 11917 bp, 12 predicted proteins | sample S1TSphgellanicum_2_FD_89695 | JGI IMG/M metagenome (GOLD analysis project Ga0116231, IMG submission 89695) | Host-associated microbial communities from peat moss isolated from Minnesota, USA - S1T2_Fd - Sphagnum magellanicum MG | ecosystem: Host-associated > Plants > Peat moss > Unclassified...
TATCGGCGGCGCTTGTCCTAGCGGCAGTGTCATTATCCGATACTCGTGATGCGGAACTGCAGGATGTTGGCGCCCACCGGCTCCCGCATAATTGGCATTCATTTTTCGCAGTAAAGAATTCGGCGTGACATCAAAATTAGCGCGCCGCTCTCAATCTGACTTTGATTTGGCCTTGACGGCCTTTGGCTTGGTGCAGTATGAACAGTTTGTTTTGATCTACATTATCGTCACTGTTGATGAACCGGGTTCGGAGCGTTATTGGACGCTCCCGGACCAACGCGGCCGGCGCGACCTGCGCGCGTCCATGAAATTTTTGACACGTGACGCTGCAGCCGAATTTGCGGGAATTGTAAACTTTCCTCTGGTCGGTGATAGCACAAAACACCGCGGCCGAAGGCAGCTCCGCTCCGAGCCTCATCACGCCGAGCCGTAATTGTCTACCCGGTATCAAAACGCTCGCCGAGATCGTGGCTCTCTAGAGCGGTAGCCGATCGGGTAGAATCAAGGGTACCCAAATCGGCTGACATCTGATTCACCCGATCTGCCGGGGTGTGGAGGCTGGCAGGGATGCCCAAGGCGCTGTCGGTTGATTTGAGGACCCGGGTTTTGGCGGCTGTTGCGGCGGGGGCGACTCATCGGGAGGCGCCAGAGCGGTTTGTGGTCAGCTCTGCCAGCGTCAGCCGCTGGCGAACAATGCAACGCGAGCAGGGCGATGTGTACTCTGGCCTGCGTGGCGGTGACCGCCGCTCCGGCCGCATCGAGGCGCAAGCCGCGCTGATCCTGCAGGTGCTTGATGAGATGCGCGATGCCACGATTGCCGCGCTACGCAACGCATTGGGCGCTCGTGGCCATTGGTTTGGCTACGGCAGCTGGCGCCGCTTCTTCGCGCGCCACCGCATCACGCGAGAAAAAGACTGGCCATGCGGCGGAGCAGGACGGCCCAGACGTCCTGACACAGCGCTGGGAATGGTTCGAGAACCAGCCTAATCTGGACCCGGACCGCCTGGTTTTTGTCGATGAAACCTGGGCGTCAACCAAAATGGCCGGCACCCACGGCAGAGCTCCGCGTGGCGAACGGCTACGTGCCGCCATCCCACACGGTCATTGGATGACCACCACCTTCGTTGCCGGCCTGCGCAGCTGAGGCATGATGGCGCCGATGGTGCTGGATGGGCCAATCAATGGCGCGCTTTTCCAGGACTACGTCGATCAGATTCTGGTGCCTGAATTGCGGCCTGGCGACATTTTCATCATAGATAATCTGGGCAGCCACAAGGGCGCCGGCGTGCGTGCCGCCATCAAGGCTGTGGGCGCCACATTGCTTTACCTGCCGCCCTACAGCCCGGACTTCAACCCGATCGAGAAAACCTTCTCAAAGCTAAGGCAAAGCTGCGCAAAGCGGCGGCACGCATCGTCGATGCCCTGTGGAACGTCATCGGTGAGGTGATCGACACCTTCACGCCAACCGGATGCGCCAATTACTTCGAATCCGCCGTGTATGATCCAAACTGATCCGCTACCGCTCTACCATACCTATCCCCGATCGAGCCTCCCGCACTGCCCTCATTGGAACTGCTGAAATGCCCCCTCGGGAGTAGGCGAACTTCATCCGGCCGCAAGCGGGCCCACTCAAGCCTGCGCACCACGATACGCCGCAATAGCCTCGCGTGGGCTGATCGCTACCTGGGATTTCCGTCCGAGTAGCCAGACGCCACAGGCAGCATCGACGCTGCACGATTGTGGGATAAACTCGTCAAGGTAGCGCAACCAGAAAACGCAGGCGGCAGCGAGCCATCCAACCTTACTGCTACGGAACAGACCCGCGAACAAATAGCGGAACGACCAAATGGCAGCTGTTCCCGGCCCACCTGTCACGCCCGAGGCAATGTGTTCGAACCGGCGAAACAACCAACGATGGCCGGACTCGGTGAAACGCGTGAAGTCATATGGCCCCTCGTGCACCTGCTGCATGAAGGGGGTGCCAGCATAGACGAGGCCATGCGGTGCCAAAACGCGATAAATTTCCGCGACGACACATGCGGGCTCGAGTACATGTTCGAGTACTGCCTGTATCCATACTGCATCGAATACAGAATCACAAAACGGTAGGCTATGCGCGTCCGCAATCACCTGGACGTTGACCGAATCATAGATATCTAGCGCGGTCACATCTATGTCAGGATTTTGATAGAGAAATTCTGCACCGGACCCCACAGTGCCGCCGCCGACGACGAGGAGCTTGGGGCGCCCCGGCCGGCGCACAAGTTCCTCGGCTACCCGCAATGCCGCCTGGGCGGCGCCCTTATCAGTGCCGAACAATATACGCATAAAGCGTCGGCGCAGGCCATTTGGCCGGCGATGAGGATCGGCCGCCTGGCTGTACAGTAATTGATCGCGCCCGATCACCGAGGTATCAAAATCCACCAGCGCCGGCTTTTGGTTCACAGTTGGGAAGTCTGCGGCGCACACAGGATTTGCGCAGCGGGTGGTGCCGTGACCGACGACAATATTGCCGCGTTTGCAAACGGGGCAGCGCAACAGTGAAGGATCCAATTCTGCCAGCATATCTGCTTGCTCCCTTTGCTATGGTCCTGCTGTGTGCTCCGACGCAGGGGTACCAAGTGGCAGCGCTGCGCCAAAGGCTAACGTCATGTCCCCACCATTGCGGGCGGACCCGATCCAGGGGCGGGCCGCGCGCAAATACGGTACCAGCCGCGAATCGTGCGTGACCGCGTAGTATGGCTCCGCCCATGAGAGCGAACGGCGTGACGGCCACCCCTGCAAATCATCAGTATTTTGTACGTAGCCAGATTTGATGACCATCACTTCGGGATCATCCAAATCACGCACCATCAAATCATCCAGGCGCAGTAACGCCCCGCCCTGCGCGTGCCATAGGTCAATACCGTTTGCGGCCGCGAAGCATGCCACCCACTCCAGTGCCTGTAGCGCGAAAACATGATAGCCAAGCGCCTTGTCACGCCGCGCCAGTTCGCGCGGGAGGGTGCCGTCGGCGCCTATGTCACCGATGGCGTCCCGCGCAGTGCGGATGCCCCAGCCGAACAATGCTCGATTATCGGTAACCACGCCGGCGGAAACCGCGGCGACCGCGGCCCAGTAGAGGTGGTTGTTACGATCCATGCCGCTACGAAAATCGGCGTTAACCGCCTCACCTAATTTGGCGAACCAAGCCTCCACATCGTATTTTTGTGTACTGTCAAGACCCGACGCATCTCGAATGGTTAGATATGCAATGGCCAGATCCGCCTGCGTCCAATTACGCAAATACCGCCCCTGCCGGTTCGGTGTCTCAAGCAGCGCGCCAGCTCTGGCCCATGTGGCAAGCCATCTCAACACGCAGGCTGCACGCTGGGGATCGGCCGGGCGGCTGCGCATGTAATCGCTGGCAGTGTGGACGACGAAAGCCATGTAGTCGTTGACTGGACGGGCGAGTGCGTCATTTGCTGCATGTGCCGAAGGATCGATGTCCGTGGCATTGCTGCCCGGTCGGTAGAATATCTGGCCGGTGGCGCGCAGTTCCGGCGCTGGCGGTTGCGGGCATCGTGCCGGCGGCAATGGGCCGCCGGCCTGCGCGCGCCGCGCTTCTACGTCGAACGGCGGCTGCAATCTTGAATCCCGGGATAAATTAGGTGCACCATGGGCAGCTGCGGCAGAACAAATGGCTACCGCGGCCCAAAGCAGTCCGGCCCCCACGCGGCGGAGGCTCTGGGCGCTGCGCGTCGATTGCGCGTCCCGCTGGTCCATGGTGTCGGCGCCCATGGTCAACGAGCGCTCCGCGCGCCCGGTCGCGTCCCGCGCGGGAAGCTGGCAAAATCATCCATATAGGCAATCAATGCCGCCAGCATCGCGCCCAGCACTACGCCCATAACCGCTATGATCAACCTCGTATAGGTCTCCTGATAAGGCACGCGTGGCTGCTGCACGATTTCCACGTTCGGGCGCGTCGCCTCCATCATCTGGTCATGCGCGCGGGCCTCGCTCATCCGCTTGGCCGCCTGGTAATAGGCATCCTGAGCCACTTTCTGTTCATGTTGCAGTAGCTCGACATCGGGGCGATGATGATCGAGGCGGGCGGCTTCGCTGTCCACATCCTGAATTTGCTGGTCAAGCCGGATCAGGCGCGCACGGTCCGCGGCGATCGAGCCTTGGTCTTGCCGCAGCGCCGCCTCGATCGCGTCGTAGGCTGCAGAGCGGCCGGTCACCACCCGCGTATTACTGTCCTGTGCGTAATCGTGCGCCAATGCCTGTGCGAGCGCTATCTGGTGGTCATTGTCGATACGTTGCGGCACGTGCTCTTTGAACTGAACCGCCAATTCGTTGTGGCGCAACTGAAGCCTAGCCACTTCCGTGCGCACTTCGCGCGCGCCATCACTGGTACTACGCTCGGTGGTTAGTGGGGCAGCGCTGCCGATTGCCGCCAGCGCGGTCGACAGCGACGCAGCCTGCGCTGCCAGTGCCGGCATATCATTCAGCATGTGGTCGCGCGCCGCAACCAGGAGCGCGCGCTCGTCGTAGAGTCGTGCAAGCTGGCTGTCGAAGTCAAAGATGCCGGTGCGCTGACGGAACGCCGCCAGGCTGCGCGTTGCGTTTTCTAGCGTGACGCGCGTACTGGAAAATTCATCTGCGAGCGTGTTGGCTACGGCGTATTCGAAATGTGCGCGACGCATTTGCAGGTAGTCCCGTATGACCGATTGCAGAACGCTTGCAGCCACAGCCGGGTCCTTGCTGGTGAACGATACCGAGAGCAGAGTCGAATCACGGATCGGCAGAACTTTCAAGTGCGACTCGAATTTTAGCAAGGCTTCCTCATAGGCGATCGTTTCGCTTTCTTTGTCACCTGGCACGATCTCATCTGCCAAACCAGGATACACCCGCGGTAGGCCAACTTCGCGCAGCACGCGCATCGCCAGCTCCGGCGCAGTAAGCATGGCGACCTCGCTGACCACCATCTCCTTGCGCTCCATGAAAACCGACGTCGAGGCTGGATCAGCGTTTACCAGATATTCCTGTCCGAGGCGCACCATCAATTCTGAATTTGACCGATATGCAGCGGGCATCACCAGAGCAATGCCGCCAAACAAGATCGTGCAGCCCAGTAATGCGCCAAGCATGTTTCGGCGATTGCGCTGTAAGTTCCAGCTTAATTGCTGCCAGGGTGGGGCGTCGTCGCCGATGACATGGTCTGACATGATGTTTTCCTTTGGGATCGGTCAGTAGGGTAGGGTTAGAGCGGCAGGCCAACGCCAATTGGTATATTGTCGTGGATAAATTGTTTGACGTTCATATTTGCTTTGGCCACGCCTGATTTCGGCACGAAGACGATATCGTGCGCCGCTAGCCTGACGTTAATTGCGTCTGCCTTGCCGTTGAGGATATCGGCGACATTGACCCAGTAGGAATGATCGTTGCCATCCGGGCCGCGCCGAATGATAATAACATAGGCAAGACCCGCGGTGTCTTTGATGCCGCCAGCTGCAGTGATGGCACTGGTGACGTTCATCGCCGGATCGAGTGTTACAATGCCCGGATGGCCGACCTCGCCGGCGACATAAATGCGTTGCGACGCCGCGTCGCGCACACTGATAACAACGTCCGGGCGCTGTAGAATCGGGGCGTATAGCCCGGTAATGCGAGCGCCAAGAAGCTGCGGCGTTGCGCCCGCGGCCATTACTTCGCCGATCATCGGCAGTGTGATGCGGCCATCGTGCTGTACAGGCAATACAGCATCCATGGCACTATTATAGGTGAAATGTACCTCCAAAGAATCCGTGGCACCTACGATGTAATCGGATGTGGGATTGACAGCGGGCATGTCCGTCGCAGGCCCAGCAGCGCCATTGCCACTGCAAGCCGACAAAAATGCGGCGACTCCACATAGTGCGAAGAATGGTTTGGGCGTCCTGAGGTGACGAACTTTTTCCATGTGATGTTCCGATCTGCTCGAGGGGACATGAGATAGGACGGGGCGTAGGTGGCCGCCGTTGAATGCTGCGACGTCAGTATGCATCGTCACCGCCGATCGAGCTGCGTAGCGTGCGAACACAAATCAGCAGATCCTGCCACAAGGAGCGCTGCGCCACATAGGCGCGATCAAGATCAATGCGGGCAGCCATTTGAGCCACCGTCGCCGTTTCGCCGCGGCAGCCGGAAACCTGTGCAAGGCCGGTAATCCCCGGCTTGGCACGGAGCCTTTCATAGTAACCTTGTATCAGTGGCGCGAAACGCTCGCTCAATGCTGTCACGTGCGGCCTTGGCCCCACCAGAGACATTGAGCCGCGGAGAACGTTGAGCAATTGCGGCAATTCGTCCAGGCTCGATTGACGCAGGAAAGCGCCGACGCGGGTTATGCGCGGATCGGACCGTTTCGCCTGCTCGAAGACATTGAACTCGCCGGTTGCCGGCGTTGCCATCGTGCGGAATTTCAGAATGGCGAAGGGTTTGCCAAGGAAACCCTCTCGGTCCTGGTAGAATAATGCCGGCCCTTCGCTGTCCCGGCGAATTCGCTCAGCAATCAGCAGCATAAGCGGGGCAAGCAGCACGAGTGCCGCGCCAGCGACACATACATCAAAAATGCGCTTGCCGGTGTGGTAGAGCATAACGTCGAGGCGACCATTCTCCGAATTTTCCATCAGATATACTCCTGGCGATGGTTGCGAACCCCATGTGCTGGGATTGGGCTGGCACATAGACGGGCAAACAGCGTGGCATAGGCGGCGACTGCGAGTGCTAACGTGAATGTTGCGGCGCGATTTCGAAGTGCCGCGCGGTCGGGAGTGGCGGCGATGGTCCGCATGATGGCAGCCGCCATCTGCGGCGCATCGCCGACTTGCACCATCTCGCCAAAACGACCTTGGTCAACGATTTCGGCTGGACCATGAGGGCAATCTGTGGTTACCACCGGCGTGCCGCAGCCCAGCGCCTCGACCAGCACATTGCCAAAGCCTTCATAGCGTGAAGACATTACTAACAGATCCGCCTGTGCGAGCAGATCGAGCGGCTGGGACGTGAAGCCAGGCAAGCAACACGACGTATTTATCCCAAGGTCATCAATTTGGGCTTGCAGCGCCGGTCGCAGCGGCCCTTCACCCAGAATGACCAGGCGCGCGTGCAGGCCCTGATGATGTGCAATTGCGAAGGCGGTGATCAGGGTAGCAAAATCCTTCTGAGCAACGAGCCGACCGATGCCGAGGATGAGCGCCGGGGCTTCAGGATTACGCTGCAATTTGCGCGCAGCAGCGTCGGCTATGCTGGCCTGATGCGGTGACCAGGCCGGATTGTAAATTGTAATGATACTTCTATCGGGCAGCCTGCACAAACGCTCCATCTCACGCGCGACACCGTCAGACACCGCGACGATCGCGTCCGCCAAAGGCAATGTCAGCCGATACAGCAGCGGCAGCAGGCGAAAGCGCAGTGGTCGTCCGGGCGCCGCTTCTGCGGCAAGTGAATTATGTTGACAGACCACGACGCGGGTCAGCCCGCCCGCCAGTCGCGCGGCGATAATTGCAGCGCAATTATTATGGCCCATGCTGGACACCAAGATCGCCGGGCGCTCGAACCGTAAATAGCGGACCAGTGCCGGCAGATCAGCCAGGGTGCTGCTTCCTCCCAAAATAACGCGGCGGAGACCTGGCGTGGCCAAGCTGGCGAGCGCACCTTTTTCGTGCCCCACCACCAGGCAAACGTCACGGCCTTGTCCCGCAAATGCCTCCGCCAGGGCGAGCACAACGCGCTCGGCGCCGCCACCAGCAAGGCACGGGAGATAGAAGGCCAGTGGTTCAAGGAAGCTTCCAGTCATGCCACTTGCACCCTGGCGTGCTGCAATAGAATCCGGCGGATACCTGCCAGGTCGAGTGCCAGCGCGCAGATGCCGTACACAACGCCGGCGACGCCCAGCAGGACGGCAAGACCAAAGGAATTCCGTGGCACACTGCAAAGCGCCAACGCTGCCAACATCACTGCGGTTGCAAGGGCGGTGCGCAGCATTGCGGCCACCGGCATACGGATTTTCAAGAGATGTGAGCCCAGGCCTGCGCTGAGCGCCAGCATGACCGCCGCCTCGGCGATTTTGGCCAGCGCCGCGCCAAGAATGCCGAAACGTGGCAGCAGAAGAAGATTGCATGCAATGCTGACGATGGCAGCCGGCACCAATGTCAAGAATAACAGACCGGTGCGCTGTGCCAGGTAGAAGGCATGGTCGAACACATCCACCGCCATGCGGTTGATGAAGGTGGCGACCACTATCCAGGGCAGCAATGACAATGCGGCCGCGCGATAGTCCGGGCCGAGCAGCACCTGGACCGCGTGCGGGGCCGCAAAAATCAGGAATGCCGCCGCCGGCAAAGCAGCAGCGAAGAGCAGCTCCAGCCCCTGCTGTTCGCGCTGCTCGCAGGCAAGCTGCCCCTGATGTTCTAGGGCGCGCACCGAAAGCGGGAACATCAGCATGGAAATGCCAGAAAAAATCAGCACGATCGAGCGGTTGGCCAAGCCGGTGACGGCCCCGTACAATCCGCCGGCGGCAGCGCCCAGCATGGCCTGGGCGAAGAACTGGTCGGCCGAGGCCAACAGCAGCGCAAGGCCATACGTCAATGTCAGCGGGCCGACGAACAGGAAAACGCTTTTGCAGACGTCGTTGTTAAAGCGCCCGCCACGCAGTTCCGGTAGCAGAACGCAGGCGCAGATTGCGGCTGAAACGGCATGTCCGGCGGCCATGCCGCACAGGATGGTGCCTGCGTTCCAGCCGAGCCGGGACGTGACGATCAGCGTGCCGGCCAGCCCGGCCAGAGCCTGGGCGCATTCCATGATGGCGAATTGCCAAATGCGGAGCTGCGCGCGCCGGATGGAGTTGGCACAGACAACGAATGTACGGGCAGCTACGAGGGCGCATCCGGTCAAGCCCAGTTCAGTGCCGGATCCACCCGCCGCCGCCGGAAAGACCGCCTGAAAAGCCGCTAGTGCGCAAAGGCAAAGCACGACGTTCACTGCCCAGACGCCAATGATGGTCACCAGGAAATCGGCTGCCAAGCCGTCCCGCGCGGCACCCGGGTAGAGTCGGGTGATGCCAACGGTCAAATAGCGCGCGCATAGCGCGATCACGACCGTGCTCACCGCGAGTACTAAAGCGAGGTGGCCATATTCCGCTGGCGCCAGTGCGCGGCTGTAAAGCATAGCGCTGCCAAATGCGACCGTCGGCGGCAGCAGCAACGCGGCGGCATAGGCGGCCATGCTGCTACGTTGCATGGTTGGCCTCCCGGGTCGGGCGTCGCCGGCTTCCCGCGGAGCCGGTCGGCTTGCCAAGCCCGGCCGCACTGCCAATCACGAATGCGAACAGTACGGCGAGCGAACTGTCCTTCTTAGCCAAGGAGTTATTGCCGGAGGCGGCGATCATGCCGCAGACCAGTATTACCCGGCCGGCAAATCCGGCTTGGCGCCAGAGCCCGGACACGGCGGCGAGCATGGCCGGTAGCCAGATCAGGCTGCCGAGCAGACCCAGGAACAGGAACATGTAGATCCAGAAATTCTCGATCGCGATTAGGCCAACGACCGACGTCATCGCATCGATCGTTTCGCCGCTATAGCCGGTCAACAGTTCCGCCCCGTCCGCCTGCGCGAAAATCTGGAATACCTGCAGCCGTGCCTCCGAGCTGGAGTCCGCACCGAAACTGCCATCCATGATGCGGGTGCCAAAGTCGGTCAGCGTGACGATAGCAATGGTGGAGACAACGACACCGGTAATCACAACAAAGGCAGCGATTGCCTGGCGGATGAAGGCGGCGCTGTCACGTCGGGCAGTCGTGGCCATTGCGCGCACGGCAAGGGCGATCAGCCCTGCGCCCGCCATGGCGAAGGCGGTGCGACCGCCAAAGGCTAGGAGTGCGATCGCGAAAACAGCGATGAAACCGGCGCGGATCACGGCGGGCCAATCGCGCACCGCCACGCAAACCAGGGCCATCATAGTCAGCATGGCGTTGCGTAGCGGATGGCCCGCAAAAGCGGTGGCGCGGAATGCCGCGTCGGTCACGAACTGGCCATTGATCAGATAGGGAAACAGGTGACGGTGGAAGGTGGCCTCGCCAATGGCAAGAGTGGCGTTGCAGGCCAGCACCAGGATAAGCCAATCGACTATGCGGGACTGTGCACCTGGCGTCGCCGCGAGCAGCAGAAGGCCCAGCACGCCCGGCATCAAGAATGTATCGATCAAGAAAGCAACGCCGCTGATGCCGTGCACCGCCAGTGCGTAGACAAGGACAACGGTGACGCCAACGACGTACAGGCACATCTCTGGGGCGGTGCGCAGGGAGGTGCCAATGGCGCGCAAAGGTGCGCGGCCGGCCACCACGTGTAGCGCCGAGGCGGCCAAGACCAGGTAGCTGCCGGGATGGATCTTCACCAAGGGATTACCGCCCTCGGCCTGGTAGCGGATGCCAAGGCTCAGCAGCACGAATTGGCCGAGTAGAACATCCAATGCCAGTGCGAGGCCGCAGAGCAGCAGCACCGCAGTGCTTGCCGTTACGCCTGCGGTAGTGCCAGGGCTGGTGGCCTCGGTCGCCAGATCCCAGGGGCCGGCGGCGAGCGTGGGGCTGCTCATGCCAGCAGTCCGCGATACAGTTGGTCCAGGCGCTCGCAATAGGCCTCCAGGCTATTGCCGGTGATGTCAGCGCGGCCGGTCACGCCCATAGCCTCGCGCTCCGCCGGGTTGGTGATGATGCGTTTGAGAGCGGCTTGCAGGGCGGGAATATCGCCCGGCGGCACAAGCAGGCCATTGCGGCCATCGGTAATCACATCTGGTATGGCGCCGACCGGGGTAGTGACGACCGGCAAGCCGTGCGCTGATGCCTCGAGAATGGCCATCGGAAGGCCTTCATTGTGGGATGGCAGAACCAAGGCATCCGCATGCGCGAGCAACGCTCGGGCCGCGGCCTCGTCAACCCAGCCGGTGAAGGTGACGGCATCTTCCAGGCCCAAAGCAGCGGCCATGCGTTGGCTGCCGGCCAGGTCACCGTCTCCTGCGCAGGTCAAGTGCCAGGCGTTCTGGCCGATAGCGCGTAGGCCCGCGAGTGCATGCAACAGGTCCGGCGTGCCCTTGCGCTGACCCAGGCGGCCGAGGAACAGCAATTCGCAGCGGGTGCGTGAATCGCGCGGCTGCCGCTCGGGAGCGGGTGGAACGGCGTTGGCCATAACATGCACCCGCGCTGGGTCGAGCCCCACGCTGCCGATAAGGTAGTCCCGCCAGAAACTGCCAAGCGCGATAACCGCGTCCGCGCGGCGCATCGACCAGCCGACGACTGCCCGGGCGGCGCGCGGCAGGCTGGCGTGGAACACCGCGAAGGTAGAGCCGTGCAGATGCAGGACCACCGGAATGCGCGCCAGTTTGGCCACGTGAAGCAGCAACAATTTGCGCGGCACGCTGCCATTGCTAGCCATGTGCACGTGCAGCAGACCGATCCGCCGTCGGATCAACAGGCCGGTCAGCGTCGCCAAACAGGCAGCGAAGCGCACCGGCATCGCGCGGGTGGAGCCGCCATGGCTGTCCAGTACGCGCATGGGCCCGCTGGGGTGGCGGTCGGCCCAATGGCGCGCGACGTAACGGACGTGGCGGCCAATGCCGCCCCGCCCGTCGGTGCCACCGGGGCTAATTACGCAGATTTCGGCCATGCGACCCCCTGAGCCGCGCGCTGCGCGACAATGGCCGTGTAGGCGGCGAGCAGGCGCACTTCCTGGCGCGGCCAGGACAGTAGGTCGAATCGTTCAAGCCCGCGCGCGGCGAGCGCCGCGCGCTCAGTCGGGGCATCCAGCAGGCGCGTCATCTGCATCGCGAGCGCCAGCGGGTCATTTCCGGCCACGAAACATCCGGCACCGCCAACGATTTGCTGCGAGACGGTCAGGTCAAAGGCAA
>Ga0116231_10012988_pt1 | contig 11917 bp, 8 predicted proteins | sample S1TSphgellanicum_2_FD_89695 | JGI IMG/M metagenome (GOLD analysis project Ga0116231, IMG submission 89695) | Host-associated microbial communities from peat moss isolated from Minnesota, USA - S1T2_Fd - Sphagnum magellanicum MG | ecosystem: Host-associated > Plants > Peat moss > Unclassified...
CGGCGGGCGAACATGACCTGACCGAGAACATCGTTCATCTCGTGTTGGCGCGCATGCCGGACGCTCCCAAGGGGATCAAGGGAATCAGTCTGTTCGTGGTTCCAAAGTTCCTGCCCAATCCGGATGGTACGGTGGGCGCCCGCAATGGCGTGAAATGCGCGGGCATCGAACACAAGATGGGCATCAAGGCATCGGCGACGTGCCAGATCAACTTCGATGGCGCCACCGGCTGGCTCGTGGGCGAGGCACACAAGGGCATGCGCGCCATGTTCGTCATGATGAACAGCGAACGATTGTCGGTCGGCACTCAAGGTCTCGGCGTGGGCGAAGTGGCGTACCAAAGCGCGGTCGCGTACGCGAAGGACCGGCTCCAAGGCCGGTCACTGTCGGGACCCAAGTATCCGGGCAAGGCGGCCGATCCCATCATCGTGCATCCGGACGTGCGGCGCATGCTGATGACCATGCGCGCCTACAATGAAGGTTGCCGTGCGCTTGGCGTGTGGGTTGCGAACGCGCTCGACCACATGGAGCGATTGAGCGATTCGCCGGCGCGCGCCGAGGCCGAAGACTTCGTCGCCCTGATGACGCCCGTCGTCAAGGCATTATTCACGGATCTAGGCTATGAATCGGCCAACCTCGGCGTTCAGACCTATGGCGGGCACGGCTACATCGTCGATCACGGCATGGAACAATTTGTAAGAGACGCGCGCATCGCCATGATCTACGAGGGCACGAATGGCGTACAAGCGCTCGATCTGGTGGGCCGCAAACTTCCGGCCAACATGGGCCGTTCGCTGCGCCGATTCTTTCACCCGGTCGCCGACTTCATCGCGGCGAATGCCGACGATTCCGCGATCGCCGGCTTGGTTCAGCCCTTCGCCAAGGCTTTCGGCGCGCTGCAGTTGGCCACCGGCTTCATCGCTCAAAAGGCATTCGCCGATCCAGAGGAAGCCGGCGCCGCATCCACCGATTATTTGCGCATGCTGGGACTCGTCGCGCTCGGATTCATGTGGGTACGCATGGCCAAAGTGGCGGCCGAGAAGTTGCCCGCCGCGGTGGGAGAGGACGCCGCCTTCTACCAAGCCAAGCAGAAGACCGCCGCGTTCTTCATCGACCGGGTTCTGCCGCAAGTCGGTGCATTGCTCTATACGATCAAAGCTGGGAAGGCATCCATGATGGCTCTCGAGGACGCGGCGTTCTAGGCTGCGAGCTTGTCCAACCGCGCAGCGCGGGCCATCCAAAAGCTCACCCCCACGATCATCAGCGTGACCACGGTGACGGTCAGCGTCGCCAGCACGTTGATCTCGGGACTGACCCCCAATCGCACCTTCGAAAAAACCACCATGGGCAGCGTGCTGCTGCCGGGCCCGGACGTGAAACTGGAAATGACCAAATCGTCCCAGGACAGCGTAAATGCCAGCAGCCAGCCCGACAAAATGGCCGGAAATATGATGGGCAGGGTGATCACGAAGAACACCTTCAATGGGCGCGCGCCCAAATCCATCGCGGCCTCTTCGAGCGCCGTGTCGAAACTGGCGAGCCGCGATTGCACGACCACCGTGACATAGGCCATCGAGAAGGTCATGTGTCCGATGGTCATGGTGGTGATGCCGCGTCCCGCGGGCCAGCCGATGGTCTGTTCCAGCGCGACGAACAGCAGCAGCAGCGACAATCCCGTGATCACCTCGGGCATGACCAACGGTGCCGTCGTCATCGCATTCAGCGTGAAGCGGCCGCGAAACTTGGCAAAGCGCGCCAGGCCGAAACCGGCCAGCGTCCCCAAGATCACGGACCCCGATGCATTGATGACCGCGACCTTCAGCGAGATCCACGCTGCATCCAAGATCTCCTCGTTGTGCGCCAGGGCGTAATACCATTTGAGCGTCGGAGAATTCGCCGAATCCCACACCGTCACGAGGCGCGAAGCATTGAACGAGAACACGACCATCGACATGATGGGGACGTACAAAAAAGCGAAGCCGAACGCAAGACAGGTGATGATGAAATACGAACGACGCCCGTTCATTTCGCCCCCGCCGACTCGCGCGCCTGAACGCTCTGATACCACATCATGAAAGGGACCAAGATGATGAGCAGGAGAATGGCCACCGCGCTGGCCACCGGCCACGCGCGATTCGAAAAGAACTCATCCCAGAGTATTCTGCCGATCATCAACGCATTCGGTCCGCCCAACAGCGCCGGTATCACGAACTCGCCCACCGCGGGAATGAAAACGAGCATGGAACCGGCAAGAATGCCGTTGCGCGACAGCGGCAGCGTGATCTTGTAGAACGCCTGCCACGGCCGGCATCCCAAATCCTCAGCCGCCTCGAGCAATTGCCAATCCATCTTTTCGAGATTGGCGTACAGCGGCAGTATCATGAAAGGCAGATACGAGTACACGATGCCGACGTACATCGCGAAGGGCGTGTACAGCATGGTCAAGGGTTCGTGAATGATGCCCAGCGACATCAAGACGTTGTTGATGACGCCATTGGCCTTCAGCAGCCCGATCCACGCATACACGCGCAGCAACAGCGACGTCCAGAATGGCAGGATCACGAGCAACAGCAGTATGTTGCGCGTCGACGGCGCCGCCCGCGCGATGCCGTAGGCCATCGGATAGCCGATCAGCAGACAGAACACGGTGGATACGAAGGCCACCTTCACCGAATTCAGCAGGGCGTTGAGATACAACGAATCGGTGAACAAGAATGCGTAATTGCTGAAGTTGATCTTGATGGCGAGCGTGTTCTTGCCGATCCATTCGATCAACGGCGTGTAGGGAGGGATGGCCAGATCGATGTCGGCGAAGGAGATCTTCAGCACGATGAGGAACGGCACCACGAAGAAGAGCAGCAACCAGAAATACGGCAGCATCACCACGAGGCCGCGGCCCGTGATTCCCAACCGCTGAAAGTGTCGCGTTCGCCTCATCGAGCTCTAGCGGGTCACGACCACCGGACTCGAGGGATCCCATGAGAGATACACCTGCTGGTCCCATGTAATCGCTTCGGCGTGCCGCGACGTGTTCGGCTGCGTGATGCGGACCACCTTGCCGGTAGGCAGTCTCACGAGGTAGATCGATAGATCGCCGAGATAAGCGATGTCCTGCACCGCGCCCCGGACGACGTTGTCAGTACCTTCCGGGGGGGCCGTGGACATGAAGATCTTCTCCGGCCGCACGGCCGCCCAGACGACGGCCTCGGGTGCCGCGCTGATGCCGTGGCTCACGTAAATCGTACCGCCCATTTCCTCGGAGGCGATCCGCACGTACTCGGGTTCATCCTCGACGAGTTTGCCCTCGAAAATATTGACCGACCCCACGAAATCCGCCACGAATTTGGAGCTTGGAAATTCGTATATCTCGGTCGGCGTTCCCGCCTGGACGATTTCACCGTGATTCATGACGCCGATGCGGCTCGCCAGCGTCATGGCTTCCTCCTGGTCGTGCGTGACGACCACGAAGGTGACTCCGAGTTTGTCCTGCAGGCTGATGAGTTCGAATTGGGTGTGCTCACGCAGCTTCTTGTCGAGTGCGCCCAGCGGCTCGTCGAGGAGCAACAGCTTAGGCCGCTTGACCAATGCCCGTGCGAGCGCGACGCGTTGCCGCTGGCCACCCGACAGTTGATGCGGTTTGCGCCGCGCGAAGCTGCCGAGTTTCACGAGATCCAGCATGGTGGCCACGCGCTCAGTGATCTCGGAGCGGGCCACGCGGTCCTGTTTCAAGCCGAACGCCACATTTTGCTCCACCGTCATGTGCGGGAACAACGCATAGGATTGAAACATCATGTTCACCGGGCGCTCATACGGAGGCACGCCCGTCATATCCTCGCCATCGATGAAGATGCGTCCCGACGTCGGCAATTCGAACCCGCCCAGCATGCGCAATAACGTGGTCTTGCCACAGCCCGAAGCGCCGAGCAGACAAAATATTTCGCCCTTGTAGATTTTCAAGGAAACGTCATCCACGGCCTTGAACTCACCGAAGGACTTCGTGACCCGGTCGATCTGCACGTAGGGGCGAGCGGCGGGATCTTTCCAGGGAGCGGGTTTGACCGTGGCCGTGGCAACTCCCGGAGCGGTCGCCGCGGGCGTGGAAAGCGGTGTCGACATCGGTTATTGACTCGTCTTGAATTTTTGCCAGACCCGCGTGATGGCGCGCGTCTGGTCGGGGGAGTCGGCCAACTGCACCGATAATTTCTGGCGCAGCTCCTGCGGCGGATAGATGCCCGGGTCATCACGCACCGCGGGCTCCACGAGCGGTTGTGCGGCGGCATTGGCGGTGGCATAGCGTCGGAAATCGGACACGTCGGCGCTCACCTGGGGGGTCATCATGTAATTCATGAATGCGTACGCGCTGTCCGGATCGGGAGCATCCTTCGGAATAGCGAGCATGTCGAACCAGAGAATCGAACCCTCCTTGGGAACCATGTACTTGATGTCGATACCCTTGTTGGCATCGCGGGCACGATCGCGGGCCTGCAACACATCGCCGTTGTAGCCGACGGCGACACAGAGATCGCCGTTGGCCAAGGCCTCGATGTATTCCGAAGAATTGATGTTGCGAATGTAAGGCCTGATCTTCTCGAGCGTGGCCTCACCCGCGGCAAGATCCTCCGGTTTCTGCGAGTTGGGATCGCGCCCGAGGTAATTGAGCACGGCGCGCAACATCTCCGCCGGCGAATCGAGTAGGCTGATTCCACATTTGGCGATCTTGGAGGCGACGGCGGGATCGAACACCAGCCGCCAGCTATCCAATGGAGCGTCGGGCAGCAGCGCCTTGACCATTTTCTCGTTGTAGCCGATGCCGTTGGTGCCCCACGTGTAGATCACGCCGTGCTCGTTACCAGGATCATGCTGGGCCACCCGCGACATGAGCTGAGCGTCCATGTTCTTCAAGTTGGGCAGCCGGGTCTTATCCAGCGCTAGATAGACGCCGGCTTTGATCTGCCGCTCGAAGTAAGAGGCCGTCGGCACGACGATGTCGTACCCGCTGTGACCCGCAAGCAGCCGGGTCTCCAGCGTCTCGTTGGTGTCGAAATACGCCACGTTCACCTTGATACCGGTCTGTTTCTCGAAGTCGGGCAGCGCGTTGGGCGCGAGATAGTCCGACCAGATGTACAGATTCAGCACTTTACCGGTGTCGGCGGTTGCGCCCGACTGGGGCGGCTTATCGCCTCTCCCGCATGCACTCAACAGAAACGCGCACCCAAACGATACGATCGCCACCCGACGAAGGCTGAAATTCAATGTATCGATCCCCAGTGACCCTTGAAGGCAACGCGCGTATGCGTTGCCCGTAGGTACTTTATATCGTAGGTCGGGCGCCGGGGACAGAGCCTTGGGCCGTTAAACGTTCAAGAGCAGGTGCTCGCGCTCCCAGGAACTGATGACTTGCGCAAACGTTTCGTACTCGGCTTCCTTGACCGCCGTGTAAGCCAGCACGAAGCGGTCGCCGAACAGATCCACCAGCGGCTTCGACTCGCGCAGCAAGCGCAGCGATTCGGCCAGCGTGCGCGGCAAGGCGATCGCGAGGTCATAGGCACTGCCCGAGATCGGCTCCGAGGGCTTCAGTCCCTCGACCATTCCAAGGTAACCGCAGGCAAGAGACGCCGCGATGGCCAGATACGGATTCGCATCGGCACCGCCGACGCGGTTCTCGACGCGACGCGCCTCCGGGCCGGACATCGGCACCCGCAGTCCGGCCGTCCTGTTGTCGTATCCCCAATGCACGTTGATCGGGGCCGAGGAATAGCGGCTGATCCGCCGATAGCTGTTGACGTTCGGCGCGAACAGCGACATGGCGGCCGGCAGATACTTCTGAAGCCCGGCGATATGGCTGAAAAACAGCGACGTGGGTGACCCATCGGCATTGCTGAAGATGTTCTTGCGTGTTTTCGAATCGACGATGCTCTGATGCAGATGCATCGCACTGCCCGGCTCCTTGGCCATGGGCTTGGCCATGAACGTCGCGTACATCTTGTGGCGCAGCGCCGCTTCGCGCGCCGTCCGCTTGAACAGGAAGGCCTGGTCCGCAAGACTCATCGGGTAGCCATGCAGCAGGTTGATTTCCATTTGCGCGGCGCCGGACTCATGGATCAAGGTGTCGATCTCGATGTCCTGGGCATCGCAGAAGGAATACATGTCGTCGAACAGCGGATCGAACTCGTTGACGGCGGCGATGCTGTACGCCTGGCGGCCGGTCTCGGGCCGGCCCGAACGGCCGACCGGCGGTTTCAGAGGATAATCCGAATCGATATTCGGATCGACCAGAAAAAATTCCAATTCCGGCGCGACCACCGGCTCCCAGCCGTGTCCCTCGTATAACTCCAGCACCCGCCGCAACACATAGCGCGGCGCCATAGTGACAGGTCTGCCATCGCCGTAGAAGCAATCGTGGATCACTTGTGCAGTGGGTTCGGCCGCCCAGGGAACGACCCGGACCGTTTTCGGGTCGGCTTTCAAGACGATATCGATGTCGGATGGATTCATCGCGCTTTGGTCGTCCGGGTAGTCGCCGGTCACCGTCTGCAGAAAAATCGCCTCAGGCAGGCGCATGCCTTCTTCTTCCGCGAACTTCTCGGCCGGCATGAGCTTGCCGCGCGCGACGCCCGCCATGTCCGGGATGATCGCCTCGACTTCCGAAATACCGTGCTCTTTCAAGAACTGCTGAATCGTGCTGGCCATAAATCACCTTAAAAGTGCGCGCGTGCGGGTGGCCTCGCCAAACGCCGCGAACAACGCGCTGGAAAATGGATTCTGAGCAAACTGCCATTCGGGATGCCATTGCAGACCCAGTGCAAAACTCGGCGCGGCGGTGACCCGCACCGCCTCGATGACTCCATCCGGAGCGCGAGCTTCGACGGCCAAACCTTGACCGAGAGTGTCAATACCCTGCCAATGCAGCGAATTGACCTGTAGGCGGTCCCGTCCGGCGATTTTCTGCAACCATCCTCCAGGCTCCAACAGGACCTCATGCGCAGGTCCATATTGCCGCTCGAGCGGCGCGGATTCATCCTCCCGATGGTCGGCGTAGCCGACCTCGTGCAGCCTTTGGTGCAAGCTGCCGCCGAAGGCCACGTTCAATTCCTGACATCCACGGCAGATGGCCAGCACGGGCAAACCCGCGGCAATCGCCTGCGGTATCAGCGGAAGCGTCGTAGCATCCCGATTTGGATCATGTAGCGTACCCGGCGCGCTGGCCGGTCCTCGATAGTGATGTGGTTCGACATTCGATGCGCTGCCGGTCAGCAGCAATCCGTCGCAGGCATCCAACAAGGATGGCAGATCGATTCCCGAACCCAGGGCCGGTACGAGCACTGGCACCGCACGCGCACCGGCGGCGACGGCTTCAATGTATTTCTCGCCGACCATGTGGAAGTAATGCTTCCCATAGAGCCGGCGGTCGGCAGGGATTCCGATGAGCGGCAGGCGCGACATGTTTAATATATTAAACGCCTGGTTGGACGACCAAGCTTCCTTAACGACCGTATTACACCACACCGGCGAGCGGCCGTCGCGCCTGACTGCGCAGAACACCCTAAGATTTAAGCATATCCGTAACTTAGCATTGATTGATGCATTGCATCAATCTTGTAATTTGCCCGATTTACCCGTTACCCTCATAGGCGTCTGCGCCTGTCAATAGGCATAACATTTTAAACACTCTCGTCATAACAAGGGTTCGCCTTGCGACTATCGCTTCCGCCCGCTCCGTCCTACTACGCCGCCAGCGTCGGCGCCGATCCGCATCCCGCGCGTCCCGCCCTGAAAGGCGACCATCGAGCCGATGTGGCCATCGTCGGCGCTGGCATCGCCGGTCTGTCCGCGGCGCTGCATCTGGCCGAGCGAGGCTACACGGTCGCATTGCTCGAGGCGCGTTTCGTGGGCTACGGCGCATCAGGCCGCAGCGGTGGACAGACGATCTTCGGCCTCGCCGCGAGCCAAAAGGTCTTGAAGGCGCAGGTCGGGGACAGCGACGCTCGTCGCTTGTTCGATCTGTCCATCGAGGCCCTCGATTGCACTCAAGCTTTGATTCGCGACCATGGCATCGATTGTGATTACCACGCCAACCACGTGCACGTCGCCACCAAGCCGCGGCACCTGACGGAGTTGCAAGAGTGGATTCATGAGCTGCATGACGAATATGACTATCGGTCGGTAACCTTATTGGATCGAGATGCTTTGCAAGCGCACGTGCGTAGCGACTCCTATTTGGGCGGCCTCATCGATACGCGCAGCGGCCACTTGCATCCCTTGAAATACACGCGAGGATTAGCCCGCGCCGCCGAACGCGCGGGCGTGAGGATCTTCGAGGACACCGAGGTTTTGGGCTACGAGAGCGGCCGCGAAATCAGGGTGCGAAGCGCGCATGGAGCGGTCCGGTGCGCGCACTTGATACTGTGCGGCAACGCGTACTTGCGCAAGGTATCCGCCGCCCTGTCACGGCGCATCCTCGGCGTGGGCACGTATATGATCGCCACGGAACCGCTGGGCCGAGAGCGTGCATGCGCACTGCTGGCGAGCAACGCTGCGGTCGCCGACATGAATTGGATTCTCGATTACTTCAGACTATCCGCGGACCAACGCCTCTTGTTCGGCGGCCGCGTGAGCTACAGTGCCGTGCAGCCGCGGCACCTGGCCGAATCGATGCGCAAGCGGATGGTGCGCGTGTTCCCGAGCCTTGCCGATCTCAAAGTGGCTTACACGTGGGGTGGATTTCTCGACATTACGATGACGCGCGCTCCGGACTTCGGGCAGCTCGAGCCCAACGTGTTCTATCTGCAAGGTTTTTCCGGCCACGGCATGTCGCTGACCGGACTCGGCGGCAAACTCGTGGCCGAAGCCGTGTCGGGAACGGCGGAACGCTTCGATGTATTCGCGCGAATTCCACATCGCGATTTTCCGGGCGGCGCCTTACTGCGGCGTCCCTCGCTGGTTCTGGCCATGCTCTATTATCGGCTGCGCGATCTCGTCTAGAAGAAGGCCTGCAACCCCGTTTGAGCGCGGCCCAAGATCAGCGCGTGCACATCGTGGGTGCCTTCGTAAGTATTGACCGTCTCGAGGTTCTGAGCATGGCGCATTACATGGTAATCGCTCTGAATGCCGTTGCCGCCGTGCATGTCGCGCGCGAGCCGGGCAATGTCGAGCGCCTTGCCGCAGTTGTTGCGCTTGATGATCGAGATCATTTCCGGCGCCATGCTGCCTGCGTCGAACAAGCGGCCGACGCGCAGCGATGCCTGCAGACCGAGCGCGATTTCGGTCTGCATGTCCGCGAGCTTCTTTTGGAACAATTGAGTCTGGGCGAGCGGCCGGCCGAACTGTTTTCTGTCGAGACCATAGGTCCTGGCGCGGTGCCAACAATCCTCGGCCGCGCCCATGACACCCCAAGAAATTCCGTAGCGGGCGCGGTTCAGACACTCGAACGGTCCCTTGAGCCCGGACACGCCGGGCAACAACTGTTCTTCGGACACGGCGACCGCATCCATGACGATCTCGCCGGTGACCGACGTACGCAGCGACAGCTTGCCGGGTATCTTGGGCGCCGACAGACCCGCCATGCCCTTCTCGAGCACGAAGCCGCGAATGTCGCCGTCGTGCGCGGCCGACTTGGCCCAAACGACGAAGACGTCGGCGATCGGACTGTTCGATATCCAGGTCTTCGAACCGGTCAGCGCATAACCGTCCCGCGTTTTTTCGGCCCGGGTCCGCATACCCGATGGATCCGACCCGGCTTCGGGTTCGGTGAGACCGAAGCAGCCGATCAATTTGCCCGATGCCAGCCCCGGCAAATACCGCCGTCGCTGTGACTCCGAGCCGAACGCGAAAATCGGATGCATCACCAACGACGACTGCACGCTCATCATCGAACGGTAACCGGAATCCACGCGCTCGATTTCCCGTGCGACCAGGCCATAGGACACATAGGACGCGCCAGCGCCGCCATACTCGGCCGGAACCGTAATTCCAAGCAAGCCGAGCGCGCCGAATTCGCCAAACACGCCGGCGTCGGTGGTTTCGTTGAGATAGGCGCCGGCGACCCGCGGCAGCAACTGTTCCTGCGCGAAGGCGCGCGCGCTGTCACGGATCAGACGCTCCTCATCGCTCAACTGCGTCTCCAACAAAAACGGATCGCTCCAATCGAATCGAGTCTGGGAATCTTTCGGCTCGCGCGACATGAATGGGTCTCCTCGGGGGCAACGCGGCGATGCCGCATGCTCTATGGGTTGAATCGAATGACGAAACAGCGATGAATCCGGGGGTTGCGCTCGAAGTCCTTCGGGATGGTCTGCGCGGAGATGTCCTCGATGGCCAGGTCGGCGAGCGCGCCTAAGTCGAGCTTGAAGCGCGTGTAGTTGGTCGAGAACACCAGCCGGCCCGACGGCCGCAAGAGCTTGAGCGAGCGACGGATCATGCCCACGTGGTCGCGCTGCACGTCGAGCACCCCTTCCATCCGTTTGGAATTCGAGAACGTCGGCGGATCCACGAAAATCAAGTCGAAGCGCGGACCCCAGACCGCTTGGCTCTCCAGCCAGTTGAGGCAATCGTCGCGGAACAATTCATGTTCGGATCCGCCAAAGCCGTTCAGGAGCAGGTTCTCGTGTGCCCAATCCAGATACGTGTTCGACAGATCGACGCTCGCGCTCGAGCGGGCTCCCCCGGCCGCGGCATACACCGTCGCGCTGCCCGTGTAGCAGAAGAGATTCAAGAAGTCGGTGCCCCGCGCCCAGTCGCGCAGCAGGCGCCGCGTGATCCGGTGATCCAAAAACAAGCCCGTGTCCAGGTAATCGCGGAAATTCACCCAGAACTTGAGCCCGCCCTCGCGCACCACGTGACGCTCGGCCAGGCTCTCGCGCTTCTGATATTGCTCGGCGCCCTGTTGCGGTTTCCTCACCCGCGAATGCACATGCTGCACCGGCAACGACAGCACGTCCGGCAGCACCGACAATACCTCACGGCGGCGTTCGCGCGCGCTTTCCTGATTCACCGTCTTGGGTGGCGCATATTCTTGCACATAGGCATGCCGCGCCTCCCGGCCATACAGGTCGATGGCGAATGCGTACTCCGGCATGTCGGCGTCATAGACTCTGAAACACTCGATCTGTTCCGCGAGCGCCCAATCATCCAACGACTTCAAATTTTTGCGCAGACGATTGGCGAACATTTGGGCGCCCGGCCGGCCCGACCAATCCGCGCGCACCGCCTCGGCCGGTCGTTGTGCGCTGGCCGCGTTCAACTCGAAGCGCAGCAATCGGCACTCGATCGTGCCATTGAAGAATCGATGGGTGCGCCGCGCGTAGATGCCAAGATTGCGCGCGAGCGGCGGGTTGCCGGTCAGTATCGCGGCCTGCCACCCCTCGAAGCGTTCGCGCAGCAGGCGTCCAAGTCCGGCATACAGTTCGGGTAGCCCCGTTTCGGCGCCGATGCGTTCGCCGTAGGGGGGATTGCTCACGACCAAGCCCGAGTCGGCGGCGGGACGCGTGACATCCTCGAGCGCGCGCCTTTCGACATGCAGCCAATCGGCCACGCCGGCGCTCTCACCATTCTCGAGCGCCATTCGCACGGCCGCTGGATCGATGTCCGAGCCCAGAATGCAGCGGCGGGGCACACGCGCCGCCCGGCGCGTGCGGGCCTGCGTACGCAGTACCTCCCAGAGCGCCGGGTCGTGGCCGAGCCAGCCGGTGAAACCGAAATAGCCGCGATCCAGCGCGGGAGCGGCATCGGCCGCGATCAGCGCAGCTTCGCTCAGGAAGGTTCCCGATCCGCACATCGGGTCGACCAGGAATCCACCCTCTGCATGGATGGCCGGCCATCCAGCCCGCAGCAACACGGCGGCGGCGACATTCTCCTTGAGCGGCGCGCGTCCGCCCTCGGCACGGTAGCCACGGCGATGCAGACTCTCTCCCGAGAAATC
>Ga0116231_10012989_pt1 | contig 11916 bp, 8 predicted proteins | sample S1TSphgellanicum_2_FD_89695 | JGI IMG/M metagenome (GOLD analysis project Ga0116231, IMG submission 89695) | Host-associated microbial communities from peat moss isolated from Minnesota, USA - S1T2_Fd - Sphagnum magellanicum MG | ecosystem: Host-associated > Plants > Peat moss > Unclassified...
AAAAAAAAAAAAAAAAAAAAAAAAAAAAAAAAAAAAAAAAAAAAAAAAAAAAAAAAAAAAAAAAAAAACCCCGAACATGAACTTGTGGAACCCCAAGAAGAAAATTTTCTTCAAAAAAAGGGGAAAAAAAAAACTCTGGTTGGGGGGGGGGTGGGGTGCGGGTGCCGTATCGCCGCTGCTGCCGCCGATCTTCTTCCTTCTTCCTCTTGCACTGCGCTGCGCTTCGCTTGTAGCTACTGTTGCTGCTGCTTTTGCTGCGTCGTTGCTGGGTTGCTGCTACCGCTGCTGCACTTCCCCCTGCCTGCCTGCGTGCCTGCCCGCCTGTCTCGGTCTTCTTCTCTCCTCCCTCTTCTCTCTTCTTTGCCGTTGCGTTTTCTCTCTTCTCCTATCCTCCACAATCGGCACATGCAAACGAGTTCCTTGTTCCAGAAGAAGCTGCGCTGGCTGGTGAAGAAAGAAAGAAAGGAAGAAAGAAAGGACGGACGGAAGGAGTAGGAGTCAAAGCCGTCTGCCCGCCCACCCGTCCGCCCGTCATCGCTTCAGAACTACCTAGCGACTACGCGTTTGTGCCCGTCGGTCTTGTGAGAGAGTAGAGTCAAAGTGAAGAAGAAGAAGAAGAAGAGAAGGGTTTGTTCATCGTCCGGGCTTTTCTTCCTTTTCTTTCCCCCTTGTTATGGATCTCGTTTTTTTTTCCTCTCTCTAGTGTGCGTGTGGCGGCGGGAAGAGACCCAGAGACGGAGAGAGGCGAATTTCGGTGGAGTATTTGTTTGTTTCTGTGGGGGAAAAGGAAGTCCCGGGAGCTTTCTTTCGGTTCATGATGATGGATTTCTTTGTGGCTTCTTGTACTTCTTCTTCGCGATGATTCTGGCTGTGTTTTTGAAGAAGGAAGAAGAGATACTTCGTACGGAAACAGAGAGAGAAGAAGAAGAAGAAGAAGAAACGGGAAAGTGTGTGCTTGTGCAGACGAAACCGGATTTGCTGCTGTTGCGTGCTCTTTCTTTCTTTCTTGTTGATGAACGGCGGTACGTTGGAACAACACTCGACAAGAGAGAGATTGCTGCTAGGTATTACTACATACACCGCCTCTCTCTTTCTTTCTTTCGTTCTTTGTTTTTCTCTCTGGTTTGTCTGTCTTTCCTTTCCTCTTGTTGGAATCTCTTTCTGTCTTTCGGTCTTTGGCTCTTTCTTCCGAATCTATGTGCTCTACTTGTTGGTGTTTCGAGCATCAATCGCCTCAGTCGTCATTCTTGTGAAAGAAAGATTGGCGAACATCATCGGCTTGTTGATTCTGGAGCCATCTTTCCAACGGTGGGTGGGAGGAAGGAAGGAAGGGAAAAAGGAGAGTCCTCTTTTCCTTCCTTGGAGAAGCTTTCTCTTGTTGTTGTACACACGGAATGCTTGCTCACGGCATGCTATGTATGTATGTATGGATAGTAGTAGCCTTTTCTTAGTTAGGAAAACAGACAGATCTGTATGCATGTCTGTTGTGCCTGTGACGTGCTGCCTGTAGGGATGTCTTCCTTCTTCGCGAAGGAGCATTTTTTAGTGATATTCAGATCATGGGTAGTCGTGGATACATCTCCTGACTTTCTCTGTGATTGGTTTGTTAGCTACAAATCATTCTGTTTTATGGTGTCGTCCTGTGTAAGATGGAAGAGGGTTTGCTTCAGTGGGTGCACTTTCTTTGAGGGCCTTGATTTGGCTTTGTGGGTGTCTCTAAGTATTGCACCTTTCATGCCCTTGAGTGCTGCCACAGTCCCCACAGCTACGAAGAGCACTGTATGTGTGCATGTTAACATGTCTTGAAATGCATATAATTTGGTGTTCTTCTCACCTCTGGCATCTACTCCTCCACACAGATTGCCTTCTCTGTTGTGATGTGGGTGTTCTCTCTGCATGTATTCTCTGTTGCTGTAAGGCAGAGAATAATAAGTTACTAAAGCAGGAAATCACTTCGCAGAATCCTTTCATCTTCTCTTGCTGAAGCAACTAGGTTTATGGGCATTGGAAAAATCAGGAGACTGATTTCATATGACCCCTGCACATTGCAGAAGGCATTCATTCAATGTGTTTGATTTGTCTTCCAGCTATTCCTTTTAGAAGGGTGTCCTTTTTTGCAATGTTTTGGGGTCTGATAACAGTGTCAGAATTGATGTGTGCAGTTTGCAGGTGTGATCATCAGGCAAGAGCAGGCTTTTGCACTGGGCATCCATCATCACAAGGGAAGAACTTAGGCTGTTAAAAGCCAATGTTTAGTAGGTCAGCAGGCAGCCTTATGTGGACCACCTCTGTTTTTCTTCTGGTCATTTGCCTCTTTTATGGTGCTTGATGGAAAACTGTTGTAGCTAAGTGATTACAGGATCCCTTTGCTGAGACATGGCAAAACACAAGAATTGAATGGTATGTCTTGTATGCAGAAAATGTGTGCAGCAAATTTAGTATTTGGTTCTGGATGTTGGCAGTGCAATAAGCACACAAGTATTTGGTGTGGGATGCGTTGATCTGCTTTGGTGAAAAGCTGTCTCAGTTATCAGACTAAACTTGCAGAAGACTACCTAGCAATTTCATGGGATTGCCCTAGTGGAATTCTCCTAAATGTACACTGTAATGTTGACACTTTTGGTTGTCTCCCTTGGTTCATGATATTGAGAACCAACCCCTGTTGTTTTATGCATAGGACATAGTATTTGCAAGGACTTTGGGGAGCCAGTCACTTGCCTATGTGACTTGTCAGGTCACATAAGTCTGTGCAGCAGGACCAAACCTGCTATTGAAGCTTTATTTGGTTGATAGGCTGTCAAAACTGTGATCTGTTGGTGCTGGTTTCTATCAAGGAGATACCTCACTGTAGCCATGCCGAGATGATAGCTGCCTCTGCTTTAGTGGCATATGCTTACATATTTGACAAGAAACACTGATTGTGTATAGATATTTTTTGTTATGTATATGCATGTGTGTCTCTTGTGTTGTCCATGAGGTGGTGACTGCATTTTTTTTGCTGGTTGCTGGGATGTAGTGGCAATGGCTGTAATGATCAAGGGTGACAAGGCCTTTTTTTTAGTCCTTTCAAGGTCTGAGGATTTTTCTTACAGTCAGTTTTACATCAGTTGCAAACCATCCCACATCTTGCACCACTACTGGGAGCTAATGAAGCCAGTGGAGATAGTATGGTAGCTGGTCACTACCATACACGGTGCTGTTGAAGGTTACTGAACAGGTGTGTGACTGTCACTGTTGTTCAAACTGCTCCTTAGTTTTTAGGGTTGAATCTGTTTGCAGAAATGTTGTTGGGTGTAAATCTCTATATCCCTATCATTAGGTCATTTCTTGATTTTATTCATGTTGACTTCAATTATCTCTTGATGTTGTCCATTTTAATGATGTATTGTCCATTGATATCCTCCAAGATTGGAGCACATTGCTTGAAGAGTTGGATTGTGTACTGGATGTTGGTGTTTCCCCTAAGCCTGATTCAGATTTGTGCTTTGCATTAATGGCCAACCTATTTCAACCCACTGCCTCTCCATAATTTTTCACTATTTCGGTCATATGTTTGATGTTGGCTGGTATCTGGCATGTTTGCATGCAATTTATGTTTTCTTGAATCTGTCTGGTTCTTATGGAATTCATGTGGTTGTGATTTTGCATCCAGCCAGTAGGGATTGTGGATACCCACATACCAACTTCATTGAGGTGGTCAATCAATCAAAGCACAACAGAATTGAGGAGAAATAAGACACTGGGCCTTGAAATTGGAGGAAATTGGAGGACTGGTGCCAAGCTATCTGAAAGCTTTGTTGTGATCATTGGTGTTATAACATGGATGAGGGCATGGACTCAAGAAGGGGTCCTCCACATGTTGGAGGGAGCCACTGGACTGACATAATCGACCAGCCTGGTAGCAGCAGTGGCAACAGCAGCAGGGTGATTAGGATGGATGAAGCAGGTGAATCTTCATCTGGTGGACAGGGTTTGTATCGCCAAGATTGTGGAAAAGGTCCAGAATCTAGTAGACCCCCGATCCACAAGCCAGCAGCACAGGTCTCTTCAAAGCTTGTGGCTTCACGATCCTCTGGTGCTCGAAGAATGCAGAGAGCCCAACAGGTATCCATGCAAGGACCCTGGCATGTACTGCAGAGCCACCCAGGAGGGTTGAATGGCCCAGCTCTGGAGTATATAGGCATGGATGGTGAAGCCAACCTTGCTATGGGTCTGAACACACAACAACTTGTATCAGATGAGGCTGCACGACCTTCAGGTCAGGGACAAGCAGACAATGAATATAATCTATTTTGGGGAAGGGGAGGTCACAACACTCCTGATGGTCTTGCTGGGAGAGGACCAGTTCCGGGAAGTAGTGCCACAGAGTATTTCCCAAGCAGGAGGGGACATGTAACAGAGCACATTGGTGCTTGGAATGGAATGTCTGGAGTACCACCGTTGGGAAGCAGGCAAGCTCAAGCAGGTGCAGATGTTGCCTATCCTAGAGTCAGTATTGGTAGCATTGGTATTGAAGAGAGACAGGGGGGTGATGTTGGTGGAAGTATGAGTTTTAATTCGCTGAACTCTTTCTACAGAGATCACCAAGATTTTCTGAATGAAGGCAGAAGTGGTTTTAATGAGAAGAGAGCAGATGATTCCAGTGGAAGTGTGACTTACAACTCTCTGTATGTTGACCACCCAAACTACATGGATGAAACCAACTTACAGGCTAGCAGCAGTAATTATGCCCATTCGGCTCAAGTGGAGGCATTTTGGGCTGCTGCTAGTAGGCATCATGCCTCGTTGGACACTCATGCAGCCTGCAGGAGCAATGTATTCCCTATTTCAACAGAAAGACATTCACTGAGGAGCAATCTACCAGGGAAAACTTCAGAAAATGGAGCGAGTAGTTCTGGTAATGCAAGTAGTACCTCCAGAAGTTCTGCTTGCAAGAGAAAGAGTTGCACCCCAGTGGCAGCAGGTAGTTCATCTTCTCAAAGTGATTCTCTTCACAGAGGTCGGTTTCGGGAAAGCTACAGTAGAGGGGCAGTTGAAGGTAGCAGCATGAGTAGGTGCAATGCAGGCATTGCAGGTTGCACATCTGCTTCTGATGTTGGGGCCTCCACATCCTCTTCAGCAGAGGCAACCTGCAGGGGCCTAGGTTTTGCACCCTTGGTTGCGACTGGCACTGAGGATCCCCGAACTTCACATTTTGGCAGTGAAACAGAGTTGTTACTGGAAGCTCGTAGGGATAGCCGTGCTGGGAAGAATGCTGTCAGCAGTAGCAGTACATCAGGAAATCCTCATGGATTCACTCGAGGAGGACCAGTTGGAGTGGTTTTAATGGAGGCAGGAGCAGTACAGCCTCCTCCCCCTTTTTCTCGGACTGTGCGTAGAGCTGTACCAGGACTGAGCCCTGAAACCTGGGGCTCTTCCAGAACACCACTCACTGACTCATCAATGGATGCTGATAACTCTATCTCTACCACCAACTTGCTTGTTGATCAGATGCTCAGTTCTAGTCCTCCTTTGTGCAATGGTAGTCCTTCTGTCATTGGTGGCAGAGGTGGACCCCCAGCATCTTTACGACGCAGTGAGAGCATGCTCAGCTCAAGTGGTTTAGGAGAGCCACCAACTCTGAGGTACATGGGTAACAACAACACTCGAAATTTGTCAAACCGTGCAGCAAGTGCAAGTCAACTCAGAGCAGCAGTTGCAGCAGAAAGGAGATTACGCAATCAGGCCATCAATTACCACAGCTTACAGTCCATGTCTCTCACTGCTCCCTTGCCCTCCAACCCTGTGGTTCCAATGATGCAAACTACTGCTAATTCAGCAGTCCCATGCCCTTTAAGGCCACCACCACACCCTCCAATACCACGGAGCAGACTACAGGGGAGCACCACACATATGTCAATACTTTCCCCATCGTCATCAGGAGCTGCACCTTCTCGTCTTGCTCATGCTCCTCCTTTCAACCCTTCTGTTCTTGCTCCTTCCATAGACTCTCTTCCATCAGCAGCAACTCTTTTGCAACGGTCAATGTTGCCAAGGCCGTCTGCATCTGGTGTGCGTGACAGAGGTCTTTCATCAGTGGCTGAAAGTCTACTTGGAATGCCTTTCCGGGGATTGCACATGTCTGCTGGTGACGGAGCACATCAGCCCCGACTTGCGGCTGAGGGGCTGGCTGAGGTTGGTCATCTCGATTGTGCCTTCCTCTGATCATTGTCATAAGTTTTCGAATTACAGTATTGCTCAAGATGGTTGTGTATTGGCAAATATGAAACTTGGATGTAAAGCTAATGTAAGCAATTAGCCTGATGTTGAGGCTTAAGTGGGCTTGCAGCCTCTATGACTGAAACATTCTTGATGGCTCATGAACAATATTTCTGCTGTATTAGCTGGAACTGAGGCTTTCTTTGCTTGAAAATGATGTGAAGCAGATTCTGTTGGCATTGGAGCGTGTGGAGAGAGATGAGGATCTGACATATGAGGTACATTCACCTTTCTGTTGCAAAGTGTTGTACTCCATGTTGTGTGGGGGTAGTGATTCTGAGTTTCAGCCTTCACTAGTCAAGCATGCTGCTTGACTTAACCATGTTCACCATGTTACTGTCAAGTACATCGGGATGTCTCTTTTGGTCACAAAAGTCGTCCATTCTTGGATTGCACTTTGGATGCTGACAACGTGCTGCAAAGCTTGTTCATCCTTTATCTGAAAGGAGAGAAATAGTTTTCCGGCACATGAAATTGGAAACTGTAGTCAGTTCTGACAAAGGATGGGTTGCTTTAATGGGTGTAGCAACTTTTGATGCTGGAGGCCACCTTGCTGTTTGGAGGAATGGGGCTGCATGACCAGCACAGTGAACTGCGTCTTGATGTGGACAACATGTCCTATGAGGTGCTTTACTTGTGAAACCCTCTGTTTTCAGTTTATCTGGCAGATATCTGATGTACTGCTGAAGGCTTTGACTGCAGGATAGTATGGCAACCTACTTTAGTGCAGCTGCTGGTCTTCAATTGTCAGGCTGATTTTGGATGATGATGTGGTGCAATTATCAGTCTTGATGTTGTGCTGTCCTTGACACTAACCTAAAGATCACAGGGTGGAGAACATCTTTTCTCAATTATCTGATTGATTCTGGAAGCCCTGATCAGGTTGTGTTGAACTCTCATTCACTATGGCTCGTTGGATTTGTGGCTAAAGTTGTTGGATCATCTATGTGTGAGCACAGGAGCTGCTTGCTTTGGAGGAGAGAATAGGCAATGTGAGCACAGGAGTGACTGCAGAGGTGGCAGCCCAAAAGCTGAAAAGAAGTCAATATTCCTCCCTGGATGCAATGGTTGCTCATTTCTCAGAGGAATGCGACATTAAGTGCAGTATATGCCAGGTAAACACATTTCTGAATCTGTGTGAGGATTTTTGGAGTTGCTAGTGGGCATAATTGATTTGTTCATGAATAATCTGATGTCTAATCACCATTCTCTGGTTGTCATATTTCCGTTTTATTTTCCTGCAAATTCTCTATGCTACAATTCTCCAGTGTTATTGCTTTTCCATTTGTCCTGTTACTCCACAGCCTATTGAAAGGCATGGTCATTTTTTTCTCTGCAGAATGTATATTCCATCTCTTACATGTTGGTTGCCTGACATGAGTATGTTTTCCCTCTCATCTATTAGCGGATTTATGGCATTGGAGGAGAAAGGCTTTAACCAGACAAATAGTAACATGTGAATTTGTTGCCTTATGTTTGCAGGAGGAGTATGTGGAGGGTGATGAGTTGGGAAAGATTGATTGTGGGCATGGTTACCATGTGTCATGCATCCAGCAATGGCTTGTGCAGAAAAACCAGTGCCCTATTTGCAAGGCAACTGCCTTGTCCTAGCATTTATGGTTAGAGGATTAAGTCTGTTCCATCATTTTTCACTTCTAACTCATTGTGGAGGAGGTCTTCTGTTCTCTGACAGAGGGTGCGCACCTGCTCTAAATGTACCAGCTTGTGTTCAAGCAGGTTGTTGTCTGTTGTTCCAGGACACTAGTTGGATGTCCTCTGTTCAGCTTTGCATCCTCCTTGTAGTTCCCAGTTCAATAGTTCTTGTGAGTATTGTGCCTCCATCAGGCAAATCCAGAGATATTGATGTATTGATTGAACTGTAGGGCGCCGAGCAATTGGAATGTGGTTTTCTGTCTCTTTGCCATCCAAAAAAAAGACTGGCAAGGAAAATTGTTTGTCTTGCAAAGCTGCCTTGGTAGGAAGAAGAAAAGACAAGTGTTTTGTTGAGGGAGTCCTTGCAACTCTGGGCTGCATGTGTCACCATCATATGAGTAATGTGGATGAAGCACATAGTTAGACATGTGTGCCCATATCTTTGCCAGGTGGGTGTGAAGTCAGGGTTTTTCTCAGTTCTGGTAAGTTTCCGTGTTGCACTGTTCATTTGTGTTCAATTTGACGCCAAAGTCCTCACCATCAATTTCTAGGGTCTCAGTTGTAGATAGGCCCCAATACCTTTACTAGTCATTCCTGAACTCTCCATCCAGTGACCAGGTTTGGAAACCAGAGCAATGCTCATCCAAGTCTTTCCTTTGGCTGAATGTCCAATTGTGACAAATTGGAAATTCCAACAGGACTTCTCCACTGAATATGGTGGGATAAATATGTGTGGGTGCTGTGTCAATAACAAATGTAGGATTGCCATGAAAGAAGTTCAGAGTTCATTAAAGAACTTTGTTTTTCAAAGTTTTCTTTAATGGAAAAACTTCTATCATCTGTTTTTTATTTCATTATGGTTCACTACAACAGAGAAAGCTTGATTTCTGCAAGAGGATGGTTCATAGGTCAGTAATGAGCTTCTTGTAGTGAACAAAAACCATGTTCTTTCTCAATGAGTTTGTGAGGAATAGTTTCATTGAAGAGTGCAAGGCAAACCTTTTTAGGTGTGTTGAGTTTGTGGATGATATGTCAGGATATAGTAAGGCAAGAGAGTGCAGACAAATTTGTGGGAAAATTTGTGTTGTTTTCTTGAATCAGAAAAAAACATTGTGTACATGTTTTGTGTACACAATGTTCCCATTCATATGATCTAAACATTTGTGTTTAGGATCTAATGTTTGTGTTTTTACAGTGTTCAAGAACTTGAATATTGTAAATGTATGCAATAAAATTGTTCTTGAAATGATCAAACTTTGTGAACTATAAATGATATGAAACTAGGTGCATTCTTTCTTTGATAATCTCCTTCAGAGTAATAACCAACTACTTTACAGAAATGAGAATTTTCATGGCGATGGAGCTTTGCATATCTACAATTAGCTATAGCTCTCTGCCTTGAATGCTTTCCATGCATTGCAACAGTCAAAAATCTATATGTATAGGAGAAGATGCACTGTATGTAAAAATCTAATTAGGGGAAGAGACTTGTTTGTAATGTCAAAGTTTTAATGTATAGGGGAAGGAGCTCCTGTTAGGGCATTATGCTCTCACAGCATTATGCCCCTGTCAGGGCACTACGACCTTAGAACTTGATGGGAACCCCTTGGTAACTCAATTGGAACCATTGGGAATAGCCTCTTCCAAACCCAGATGGAAAATATTGGGCTCTTCTGGGAGCATGTCGGTCTTTTGCATTGACCACATGAAAATTCTGGCTGTCGCCATTTTCAATCTGGGCTAATAGACTTGCCTAAGAGCAGTGGTATGTATTTCAACAGATGTTCCTATTAATGTCAACCTGCCAAACTTCGTTCCAAAACAAAGAGACGATTATTTACCAAAAACAAGCAACTCATCGACTAATGAGTCTGCTCTTTATGGCCAGGTGAAAACTTCAAACAAAAAACTTCTCTCCTGGATGCCTGCATAAAGTTCTGTATTCTCTCACTCTGCACTTTTATGGGGTTCTATTGGACTTCCTTGGGACATCTATGCCCATCGTGCAAGCCAAACGTTTTTGCCCAAATCCTACACCTTATAGAGTTATCTGTAAAGTCACCCTGTCTTCACCCTGTCTTTGAGCCTGCTTTCACCCCCTATATGCTCTTTCAGTGGTATCCTCAAAGTAAGGACATTTTATTAAATCTCGGTATGAAATGCTGCAACTCAGGACCAAATGCTGAAACTCAGCATCTAATGCACAAGGTTCGAGACTAATTATAGTAGTTGTACACATAAGAGCAATGAAAATATATGTAGCAGCAGTGGAGGCGCTCGGGAGCGCTCTGGTCCTGCGTTTGTCTTGACGGAAATCTCTAATGTGTTCCCTATGAAGGAAAGGACATGGTCACATCTAAGTGCCAAATGTCAATAATATAGGGCTAAGCTAGAAGTCAGCCTCCAATTTTGCCATAATTTTGTAGAGTTTAACTTACAAATGCCTCATCATCATCCTCCTCATCAGGTAGAGCTTGTTCAAAATCTCACTCCAATTTCTGCCTCTCATGACTGGGCATTAAGTCGGGTATATGCAGCAAGGTGCCCACAATCAGATTCCAAAATTGGTAAATGAATCAACATCAGGCTCAACATACAGAGTGAGAGAATACAGAACTTTATGCAAGTATTAGGAGACATCGAGTGAAAAGATCTTAACTGTTCTCGGGTGGTAGCAATATCAACTTGGACTTCTGCTAGGGCAGGAGACTTCTCAAAGTGCAAGTTCGCATCCCTACATTTTGCAAAAAAATCGTGGTTCTATGAGTCAGAAAGAGCTAGCATTTTACAACAATAACTCTTGCACAAAATGGAGAAAAGGAAGAAAGGAAAGATGTCACCAAATTGTACTTTCTCCTTTGCAATGATCCTCAAAATCATGGATGCAATCATAATAAGAGCAATAAGCAAACAGGTCAAATTATGTGTCAAAGGGTGACAGCGATATTCAAATTGACTAGGTGAAGAGAATGTACCCAACAAGCTTCCTTGCAAGATAGAGGAAAGGCTTCTCAAAGTTGTAGTTGCTCTCAGCCGAAATCTCATAGTATGGCAAGGCTCTCTCTCTCTGGAATGTGACTTGTTTGGCCTTCACCTCCCTGTTCTTCATATCCATGTTGTTGATTCCACACAGTACTACTGGGATGCGCCCACATACCCTACACATGTAAGCACAAGGACGTGGCCAAAAAAAAGTGTGCTTAGATCAGCATACCCAAGAAGAGGAGGAGGAGGATTTTAATCAACAATTTTGTACATACTTACAGCAAGAGTTTGGAGTCAGAACTACTAACTTGAGGAGGTCATGATGCCATGTGGAAAGATACTTGTAGGTCAATCTTGCATTATGGTCAAAGATGATCATGGCACAATCCGCATCAATGCTGGATCGAGATAAAACCAATGAAAATCAGTTAGAAAGTAAGTTGGATCCAGATCACAAATCCAGCAAGCATCAGCATTACATAAGCACAAAAATGAGGAGAAATTGATCAGCAAAGAAAAGAGAAAACCATAGCACAAGACAGGATTGCGGAAGTGGTTTGAATGACGGCTAATGAATATATGCACATGTGCAGGGGCTTTCAAAAATCATTCAAAACATGTATCACATTGAGCACCTATATAAAACCGTTGGGGGAAAAAACAAACAAAACTTACAAGTATCCATCCCGAAGACCCTCTTGGCCTGGGTTTGTGTCCCAGCAGTCAAACTGGATGTGGCCTGAGTTGGTAAAGAAGTGAAGAGTATGAACTTCCACACTGGGAGTGCCTGCAATGTAATAATGTGAAAAACAAAACATGAGAAACCTCTGCAACAAAACCAACTGCTCCTAATTATCATCTACCTACAAGATGTTGTTCCATCAAAGGAAAATGGAGAAGGTAATGGAGCAATGCTTACACAAACCATGCAAATCCACATTTTTTGAAGCAAAAAAGGTACTATTCAGCAAAGCCATAATTTCTAGATTGTTTTGGCAATATACAAAGGTGAGCTCATAG
>Ga0116231_10012990_pt1 | contig 11915 bp, 12 predicted proteins | sample S1TSphgellanicum_2_FD_89695 | JGI IMG/M metagenome (GOLD analysis project Ga0116231, IMG submission 89695) | Host-associated microbial communities from peat moss isolated from Minnesota, USA - S1T2_Fd - Sphagnum magellanicum MG | ecosystem: Host-associated > Plants > Peat moss > Unclassified...
AAAAAAAAAAAAAATATTTTAAAAAAAATTAATAAAATAAAAATAATAATAAAAAATATACAAAAATAATCTTTAAAGAAAAAAAAAAAAGAAATAATGAAAAATTAAAAAAAAAAAAAAAAAAAAAACTTTCGAAATTACAATTTTTTTTTTTTTCCTTTTTTCTTCGTTTTGGACCCCTCCTATTTTCAAACCTCATAATTTTCTTGTTTTTTATTCATTTTAAATGATTTAAAGTGTTATAAAAGTGCCGCATGAAGTTTTATAAATCATGTTTGAACTCTAATGACAACAAAACAACATAAAAAGAACTTTTTGAGTGTTTAAGAACCAGCCTTCGTAGTTTTCAATGGTTTTGTTTTTTGAGTTCTTGACCCCTTTTACTTTGGGGGCCCATAACTTTCTCATTTTAAATCTATTTTTGATGATTCTTAATGTGTTAGATGCATCAAGAGGAGGGCTTCAAGTTTTGTTCGGACACCAGAAGTAATGGAACACTCTCCCGACCGGTATACTCTAACACAATAATTGCATCCAATGTGCAACGAAGTTGGTTCATAAGAATGAAAAGTTTCTAGGCGTAATGATTTAAATTTCCTTAGAGTTTTAAGACCACAAAATCATAAGATACCAAAATTTTACAATTTGTGGAACATGGCTCGGCAAATTTTAACATTTTGTCAATTCAATAAGGAGCCTATGCAAGCCTATAGAGATAATTATGAGGAGGGTATCGATTCTTATAAAAGTCACATTAGTGAAAAAATTGTAATGAATTTGTTATGAAACTTGAATTCAAATCACACAATCTGATATCTGTTTTTTCTTCAGCTTGGGGGTTAATTTCATAAAGCAAGTGATGAAGAATCAAGGAACACGTTTGGGGTTTGAATCCTTTTAATTTTTAGAAAGCTCATATTGGGCAGTTGGTACTAACACCATTTTTGAGCTTAAGGAATTTTTTAAAAAATTTGCTTCCAATTATTTGGGATTGAAATTTCATGTCGTACAAATTTTTGAATCAATTACATTGTGTGTAAAAAAAAATTGAACTTATTTTGTATTGATTTTGATTTTACTTTCATATGATTGTATGGACTATACATGGGATATTTGTAGCTAACCATGCAATGAATAATTTCAAAAGAGGTAAATGGTGACCATCCTCTTTCATTCAAGAGAAAACTTCAAGGTTGAAGAACAACATGATTCCTTCAAGAAGATAAAAGGAAATTCTTTTCTAATCAAGATTTAATTTTTGTTTGTTGTTTTACTTTTTTTATTTATGTGTGTTATTTTGGTTTGTTGTTGTATAAACATTAAAGGCCTGTTACTCTATGGCTATGACAAAGGAGTATCCTTCAAACAAACAAGTAAAACACGATGAGCCGAAAAATTGCTAGGGCTGATTCCAGCTCTAATAGCGTGCCCACAGGCTTAGGTGCGAACTAGCTCGAACCTGGAATCATCAGGAGCGGTCCCACTCTCAAGGACATTATGCCTTGTAAAAGGCGACTAAAAAGAGCCAGAAAAGGCCACCTGAAAACCGACTATCACGTTTTAGGAGCCATGCTAAGTTTCAGCCCAGTTTTGCGCGGACGTGGAGCATGATGTAATACTGTAGCTGGAGAGCCAAAAGGTGTAGGACTTGGGCGATCAGTGCTTTGCTTTTCTGAAGCCTGAAGGGTTACCTATCGAGAGCTTGAGCTGTAGACTAGGGACTATGTAAGCGACGAGTGATCGAGAGAATTTCACCATCTGCAGTAGTAGATCAGGAACCCAGCAGCTTCCCGGCCATATGAAGCATTTTGATTTTCATAAAGTGCCATCTTCTGCAGTTTGGTGCAGTCTAGGTTCACGTAGAATTACATGTTGCCGAGCGAGCTGGATGCAGGTTTGTTTTGACCCTTGTAGTGAGTCGTGATAATCTGCCCATGGCGAAGTTTATTTCATCTATATGTATCTTGGCACTTGTTCCTTGTCCCGTTTGCTCCTGCAGGCTGCAATCGAAGCTGTCATGTCCATCTGATCGTCAGATCCTGAATTGCTTTAGGAGCTGAGAATGCTTTTTACAGTGTTATAACTTGGTGACCAGTGTTTCCTCACTCCTTTAAAATCAATTTCAAAATTTCGAGTTAAAACTGTCATGGATTGCTTTCTCACAGCGATAATTTCCCTTGCTCTGAGAGCAATGATTCTCATGCGTGTTTTCTAATACTACATTTGTGCAGGATGTTTGATTTGATGCTGCTAGAGAAAACTCATGGGAGACGTAAGGGCCAAGTTGCTCATACTTTCGGCGTTGCTTCTGTTTCGTTCCAGCTTCCTGTCAGAAGATTTCGTATAAGAGCAGCCTAGTCTCATTAGGAATAATTGAACCTTTAAATTCGAGTTCCTGTCCTGAACCAATGTGGTTTTCTTATAACCACCGCACCGGCCGTGATCAGAGACTCTGATAATCAGGGGCACTAATGCTCTGTCCCCTCAGTTCGCATCTAAGAACCAATGCCAGTTTCCTCAAATATGGCAAGTGCGTTCAGGTCATCTCGCACTAGCTTTTGTTCAAGTGATCTTGAAGTGGTCAGTTGCACTCAATCTCTTCCAACAGATCAGTTACAGAAACCCGTTACATTTTCAGTAGCGGGACGTATAAGAAAGCCTCTTCGGATCCGATGCGCTCTTGGACTACCACCTCGCGGCAGCAAAACTACCGCGACAACTATTTCTGTGGGTGTGTTTTCTACTACCTTCAATATACGCCGGAGCTGAATCCATTTCATCGTCATCTAGATCTATATTTCTAGTGGACGTTCATTGACCGCATGCATGCAGGAAATCGGTCTCTAGATCATACGCTTCTGTGATTTAGAAATCATACATAAATTCCGTTTCAGGTTCTGAACTCGATTAGATTTCTCGTCATCTCCTGCGCAGTACATCGTCTGAAGAGAGAGTTGATTGTCCAGTCACCAGCTGGCATCGAAGATCCAGACGTCGAGAAGTCGAAATTACGGGAACTAGCAGAAGAAGCATTCCGGGACTACCAATTTCTGTTTAGGGCACAAAGGAATGAAGTGGAATCGATCCCACTCACAGTGGTTGAGGGGGCTGTGCCAGATGATCTTGCTGGTGTGTACTACCTTTGTGGACCCGGGATTTTGTCAGATGACCATGGATCTCAAGTGCATCCACTAGACGGCCATGGTTATCTCCGCAAGTTCGTGTTCACTGGTGCTAGCTGTCCCGTCATGTACTCAGCAAGGTACTTAGTGCTCTGAAATACAATGCTATATATCAGTGCTTGATAACTGCTGACTGTAGTAGGTGGAACTAATTAAGTTGGGTCGTCATTTTTAGCTGGTCAAGACTTGTCCAAACAATGAGCTGCTGACTGCTGTAGACGTTCATATGTATGGGGCGCAGGTACATCGACACCGAAGCTCGGAAACAGGAGTTTGACAAGGAGGATAAGACATGGAAGTTCACATACCGAGGCGCATTCTCACTGTTGCAAGGAGGCAACAGATTCGGGAACCTGAAAGTTACGAAGAATGTGGCCAACACGAGTGTGCTGCAGTGGGCAGGCCGACTCATGTGTCTGTACGAGGGTGGATTACCCTACGAGATGGATGCGGTCACCCTCAACACTTTGGGGCTCTTCAGGTGCAGCAAATCTGCTGAGACTTGAGACCTCCCCAAGCCTCGCCTTTATAAGCTACTCAATTAGTTGAATGTGCATAAGTTGTTCGGTGAACGTCTCAGCGTCGCAATATTAGTCTTGATAAGATCTTTGAACTTACTATAGTCTTAATAATTTGTTGCAGAATGGAGGATGCCAGTAAAGCAAGCGATATTGGGTCAAGCTTGAACCAATCCTGGAAAAGCATCAGAGAAAGCTGCAACAGGCTCTTTAGTAACCCTCAGGGCACATTAAGAAGTACAGCAGTAGGAGTTGTGGGAAAGCTGATACAACCCATCCTCAAAGGTCGATCTATCACTAATCGCGTGCATGATTATGATGATTTAAAACTGCCCAATCACAATCAACCAGAAGAGACAGTTGTAGTTCGAGATCAATATTCCAATCTATTTTATGCGGTCGTGCTTAAGTGTTAGTTTTTGAACATGCGGGAGCTCCCATGAAGAAGCGAATTGACTGATGATGGTATGATGGGTACAGGCGTATTCGAGATGCCCGAAGAAAGAATGCTGTCGCATGTCAAGTATGATATGAAGCGTCGACGCCTCGTGGCTATGACTTGTCGTCGAGAAGATATGGTGCTCCCCAAGAGCACATTCACTGTATATGGTAAGTAGTTGAAATGAAGTCCCTCCAAACTCCAACCCAATTTTTGGAAGAGAAAACTAATATCTACGAACTAGGCTAAAAAAACGATGGTTCTCTGTCATTACCATTCGACGAGGAATAGTACTTTTGATATAGAGAGATTGAGAATTTTAAAAGTTTTGAATATGTATTAAATGCACTGAAAACCCTTTTTGCGCCTATCAACATGTACCTGCAGAACTAAACACATCGATGCAAGTGGTGCAACGAAATGTGTTCACTCTCGAAGAACAACTTATGATCCACGACTGGGGCCTTACTGACAATCATTACGTGCTGTTAGCAAATCGAGTCAAGCTCAACTCTGCAGGTACGTATGTGGCCAGGGTGGTCATCTGGCGGACCTGCAATCAATATATCTGCAACTTTCATCCCCTCCTAGCTAGTGCTCTTATAACATGAAGTTAAAATATAACATTTTTCTTTGGCCGATGTACAGTCTCTTTCATTCGTCTCGAGCAGACCGAAGCAACCAGGGTAGTAAGGTGTAGAGACAAGCTCTGACTGAAATATTGGGAGGTTAAAAAATAAACTTTGAATATCCTTAAGGTCTCCTCGATTCGTTTTTGCGCAAACACTAACGGCTCGGTTGTCATTTACTCCAGAAAAGGTTGCAGGATCGCTTGCTGGCATGGCACCGATGATTAACTGCTTGAGCGTTGACGACACATTGCCGTACACACCTCTTTTCCTGCTTCCTCGGAAGCTGGTAGATCACCCGACTACCCGCGGTTCTGCCAACAACACTGGCCGGGATTGGAGGATCCCGCTGAAAATACCTGGCCGAATGTGGTTCATCCACACCGCCAATGCATTCGAAGAAGTTGATCGCGATGGTAACATTCATTTGGTCCTGGACGGAACTGCCTGCTCCTACGACTGGTTCTCCCTCTTGCATATGTTTGGTGAGACTAACTAGGACTGAACTAATGTCTTATTTCACAATAATTCTGCGGAATAGCTTCCTTCCAAGCTGTTGACAGTCTCCTGAAGTCTTGATCTATGCATTGTTTCATTCACGAGCTGCTACTAGTCTGAGAATGTCATCACGTCTGAAGGTATAAATACTTGTGAGGGAGAATGGTGATATCTTATAATAGTTGTGTTCTAATAGCTTCTGTGGTGGTGATTTGCGACGACATAATTAGGGTATGAATGGCAAAAGAAATGGCTGGACTCAACATACATGAACACAGTTTCCAACGATTCAGTTTCGTCGCCTGGAGCTCGTCTGGACGAGAATCCAATCCAGCTTGTTAGACTCTCCACGCTGTTATCACCGGAGGGAAAAGAAATTCGCACGGAGTGTGAAGAGTTCGAGAACAACAAGTGCGCCTGTGACTTCCCAGCCTTGAATCCGTTGATAGCTGGCTCTAGGCAGGAGCACACCTACTTAGCAGCAGCCTCGGGTCGGAGACAAGCGTTACCCTACTTCCCTTTCGATACACTGGTGAAGCTCAGTGGCCACGATGCAACTGAAGCCACAGTCAGCTCATGGTTCGCTGGAAAGAGATCATTTGTAGGAGAGCCTATATTTGTACCGAGGTCCAAAGTTGCAAAATCAGCAGACAGCCCCGATTTCCAGGAAGATGACGGCTACTTGCTCACAATTCAAGTGAGTACCCAAATTATTATACATTTCATGAAATGCTCGGCCCAAATTCATAATTCTCTAGGTAATAAATTTAAAGCTATACTTTTTCAACATTTGGCAGATGTCGACTGCCGGTCCCGGGCGAAGCTCAATAGTTATTGCTTCATTTCAAAACACGTACTTGAACGAGTTCAATCTTAAAATTTGAAGGAGAAATATACATATTCATTTATGATTACAATATGTTTGCCAGCGTAATTTGACTGGTTCTGAACTGGAAAATTGTCTGATCTGATGGGAATAAGACAGAAGCATCAGTCGGGAAGCAAGTTGAATGGGGTTGGGGGTTGTTGAGTGATGGGGTGATTGCAGTACGCTGCGGCGGAGGAAGTGTGCTATTTCGTAATTCTGGATGCGCAACGAATTGGAAAGCAAGATGCGCTTGTTGCCCGATTGCGCTTACCTGCTAAATACGCGTTTCCTTTTGGCTTCCACGGGCTTTGGACAGATCTAGATGAATATGTTCAATCAGCTGCATCAACGAACACGAATTAACAACAGTTTCGCCGAATAGCACTGATTTCTCACCCTTGTAATTTTTCTATACGAGTAGTTTTTTATTTCCAACTAAACATTCCAAGAAAAAATCTTTCGTCTAGTAAATTGGCTCACACTAGTTGGACCCATTGTGATTCATATGTCCATCCCAATTTCTAATTCCAAAATTCATTTTACACCCATGATTCAAATTTGGGTATAACACATACAATTTGTTTTCTTCAATAGGGTATCTACAAATCTATTCAAATCGAGTTGTTGGATTCCATTCCAAAGTAGAATTACATTAGACAAGTTTTCATCTGAACATGTAGATTACATTTTAGTGCCCAAACTAAATTTTTCTCTATACATTGAATTGATTATAATGCAAAACCATGGCTTTTTAAAAGACTATGATCTTATGCACTACACTTATCATGTGTTGAATGAGAGGGAGACATGTATTATCACATTTGTAATGTGAACCCAAGTCAACATTGTTATACTTACTTTGGAAAATGACAGAAATTGTGCTACTGATGGAATATTAATTTTTAAGGATTTTGACCCAAGTTTACCATTCAGGCTTTTGAATGTACATACAACATGGCTTTCAAACTTAAGTTCAGATTTTACTTTTTATTAATCATCATTGTCCATCCACCATCTTGTTGATTGACTCAGTAGATTATGTTAAGGAGTCAACATTAACCAAATCATCTTTTTCTTTTCACTAATTGTTTCATATTATCTAAAATATATTCATAATATGTTGGGATGAAAGCACACCGGTCAAGATTGTTGTCAGATTGTATTGTTTTTTCAGGATATTGACATGTTTGAATTTCAACCATGTCATTATTATGAAATATTTTTATAATATTTTTGCATATTATGGTAGGTCAAAATCCAAAGAAGGGTGGAAACGTGGTCAAAAAAGCTAGGGATGTCAAAGTAAAAGTTTTTTTTTTCAAGGACTGCATATGACACATGTGTCATTTTTATGTTGGTTTATAATTTTAAATTTTGTATTTTGAGTACCCCATTTAACATTACATCTTAAATATAAATACATTTTGACTATAAATTGATTTTGTATCATATATATTATGCATTTATGCCTTCTATCACATAAACATGAATAACTTTTGTTAAAAGCACATTTTCAAAATCCATAATTTTCAAGGTCAAAAGCATTTTTGAATCAAATGTGTTCAAATTAGTTATAAAAAAAAATTTCATTAATTCAAATTCTTTTGCCTTTTTAATCATCAATATTAAAATCCTCTTCAATTTTCAAAAGGATGGTGCACATTTGGTGGAAAAAATGATGTTTGAAAAAAACAAGGATTATTCACTTTTAAGGTTTTAGTGGTTTCAACATGCAAAAACATTTCTTATTTGTGTCAAGCTTTGAACGTATAATTTTTCAAACATACAAAAATGCAATTTTAAGGAATGTCCATTCACTTGGATGGTTGCAAGTTGATTATGTTTTTACTTTGAAATCAAATGTCAAAAAAATCATATATTTTTATTTCATATGATGTGATGTTAGAATATGTTTGCGCAAACAAATTGTATGTCATAATGTATTAAAAAATACGAATATAATTTTAAAATGATTGAAATGATTTTTAATTTTTATGAAATTTGTGGTATCTACTAAACATTGTGATTCCATATGATTGGAATAAATCTATGAGCCATGTCAAAAGTTTAATCATTATTATATCACAAGGTAAAAACATAATCAAATGAACCACCCAAGTGAATGAACATTTTTTTAAATTGCATTTTTGTATGTTTGAAAGGTCATTTGAAAGTAACATAATAGTTTTGATTGACATAATGTTTTTTGGAATATTTTACATTAATTGCAAAGTTTAATTGCTCAAAGCTTAACACAAATCAAAAAACAATTTTGTATTTTCAAAGCATTCAAACTTCAAAAATGGACAATGCTTGTTTTTTTCAAACATTTTTTTTCTACCAAATGTGCACCAATTTTTTTGAAAATTGTAAAAGATTTTAACATTGATGATTAGAAAGGAAAAAAGATTTGAATTGATGAAAATCATTTTTAAAACCTATTTGAGCACATTTGGTTCAAAAGTGTTTTTAACTCTGAAAATTATGGATTTTGAAAATGTGACTTTAACAAAAGTTGTTCATATTTATGTTATAAAAGGTTTCAATGCATAATATACATGATATAAAATCAATTTGTAATCACAATGTATTCATATCTAACATGCAATGTTAAATTGGGTATTCAAAATACGAAATTTAAAATGATAAACCAACACAAAAATGACATGTGAACAAATAAATCTTTTTTGGAATTTTACCTAGTTCTCATGACCTATAGGAACACCCTAATCAAAATTTGGTGAATTCTAACTTTTTTCTTCAAGATATGGTGAGTTTTTTCAAAAATTCTGAAAAACCTTTTGCTAGATTTGCAACCCTCTCTTTTGTCACCAAATCGCAAAAATTCGCCAAAAAAAAAAATGTTGATTGTGGCCTTCGAACAAAATCCCAATATTGAATTTAATAAACATTTCTTAAATTATAGCTAATAGTTGGTGACAAAAATTTAATCCTTTTTGTCAAAAGCAACAATTTAAATTTTAGTTTTTCAAATTGCACCTAGCCCATTCATGACAAACACTAAATAAAAGCAATGAATTAAATGCAATATTGGTCTTGATGCAATTGTAGGATAATGCCCAATAGGAAAATAATACTAAGCTTTTTTAAATATACTTGAATTATGATTCACATTTTAATTATTTTTTTTACATAATATTTCCAAGGCAAAAAAAATGTTCCAAAGAAAAATAAATGATCCAATGCTTAAAATCTCCCTTTTCAACCAAAGGATTTAAGGTTCAATATTTTTTTTTGAATAATATTTTTTTCCATGAACAAAATGAATGAAAAAAATAGGTCTCTAGGCAACTTTTTCAACCTAGATGTTTTGGAGAGAAAATGATAACCCCCAACCATCTTCCTTTAAGGAGAATGAGACAAAATGGTAACCCCATCCGTATTCCCTTAGGAAGAAAGGAATCAACTTCATGTGGAAAAAAGGGAACTAAGTTGCCTTTTGCTCCAGGGAGGAAGTGAATCTCTTTTCCTCAAAGAAAGGGGATTAAGTTGCCTTCTCCTTACTCCAGGGAGGAAATGAATCTCTTTTCCTCAAAGAAAGGGGAATAAATTGCCTTCTCCTTAGGGGAGGAGGGGACTTGTTTTTTCCTTGATGGGAAAAGGACTAAATCAAAGAAAGGAAATGGGAGTTGCCTAAGGGGTCTAAATTGCTTTCTCCTCCGAGGGGAATGGAGTTGCCCTCTCCTCAAGGAGGAATAGAATTGCTAAGGATTAACTTACCTTTTCCTCATAGGAGAAGAGGATTAAATTGCCCAAGGGAGTTATTTCCTTTAAAAAATAGATTCTCAAATGTTTGACAAGAAAATACAAAGGATAAACTTTTTTCAAATCAAAAAATATATATATCATTTGAAAGCTTTTAAAGTGCAAAAGTGAAAAAGGGGACTTGAAAAATTTGACTATTAATTTTTTTTGTCATAACTTTTAACTCATAACTTCAAATTGAAAATGCAAGATCATTTTAAATATTGACACTTCGAAAGATTTTCCAATGGCGTAAAAATATTTGATTTCGACAAAGTTTAGCACTTATATTTTATTTTCAAACATTTAAAAACTTGTTTCCCTAGGCGACTTTGTCCTTTTTTCCCTGGCAAGTTGTTCCCTTTCTTATCAAGTAACTTAAGAAAGTTACTTCCTTTAAGAAACATGGTCCAAGGAGAAAAAAAATTTCCTCAAGGAAGAGACTAAATGTCCCTTTCTCCCAAAGGTGAAACTCCTTTAAGGTGTTCCACAAGGACAAAAAGAGCCTTGTCCTTATTGCAATTCTTTTTTCTCTTATATTTTGATCCCCATCAAAACTAATGAATCAAAAGTGTGAAATATTTCATAAATATCATATTTTAAATCATTATAATTTAAAATTTCATTAAAATCATCCAAAAATATCTTTTTACATGATAAATAAAAAATACCAAAAAAATGATATTATGTCACAATTTTGCTACACCTTAAAAACTTTGAACCCCCAAACCATCTAGTTTGAAAAAAATGCTCATAGAATTTATTTTTATTTTTCTCATACATTTCATTTATACAAGAAAAATAAAATTTTAAAAAGAGATCAAACTTTGAACCCTTTGGTAGAAGGGGGAGAATTTTATCCACTCAATCACTTGTTTTTCCTTAGAAATATTGCATTAAAAAATAAATTAAAATGTGAATCATAGTTTGGGTATTATAAAAACTTTTTGAAATTTTTTTTGTTGGACATTGACCTACAACTAGGGTGAAACCGATGCCGCATTTAATTCATTGCTCGTGTTTAGTGTTTGATCCCATGCTTGGACTTTACTTGGCACTAATTAGGAGGGCCAATGTTGTTGTACGTTTAACTGTAATTGGACGTCCAAGTCCAAAGTGGAGATGCAGAATAGCAACTAGCTAGAAATGTGACAAAATGATCATGACTCCAAGTCCAAGGTTTTTTTAGACAGAAGGGCCAAAAAGGGTCCAGAAGGAGTGCTAATGCCCATGACTCCAAGTCCAAGATTTTTTGTGGACAGAAAGGCCAAAAAGGGTCTAGAAGGAGTGCTAATGCCCAAGGCTGTTTTATGTCAGACCATAAGTCAAACTCAAAAGTCTGTAGTGGATTCAAGCAACAAGCAACCACAAGTGCAGTATAATGATCACAAATACTCCAAAAAAAAACTTGCAAACAAATAAGTTTAACCACAAAGTAAGCAAGGAATGAAAAATTGGAATAGAAAGTTGAAGGGAAACCTTTTGGACATAGGCAAGTACAGTAGCCTCCCACTTAAGTACGCACCCGTTTAAGTACGCATTTTATGACAAAATTTTTAGGGATCAACATTTTTTAGTGGAACATATCATGAATTGTCATCTGGCGCAGGTTTTGGTTTTTTTTGCGTCTGACTTTGAGGATGACTGCTCAGACCTTGGCATGGAACTCTTCAAACGATTTTTTGAGATTGTCGAATGCTTCTTCGGCTTCTGTTTGAACGTTAGAGCAGAGCAGCTAATCCTCAATTTCAAGAATCTGCTTATACAAAGACTCAAATCCATGAAATTTAACTCTATCCTTTGACTCGACAATCTGCTCTGGTTGATTAATATCGCTATCTTCATCAAGCCCTGCTTCATTAATCTTCATCGATTCCAACAGCTCTTTGACATCTTCCAACATTGCTGCGGCATATTCTTCATTGCTTTCGTCATCAATATGAACAAATTCTTCCAGTTTTGATTGGTTGATCGATAAATTTAAGCTTTCGATGGTTTGGGCTAACTCAGTGGCAA
>Ga0116231_10012992_pt1 | contig 11912 bp, 5 predicted proteins | sample S1TSphgellanicum_2_FD_89695 | JGI IMG/M metagenome (GOLD analysis project Ga0116231, IMG submission 89695) | Host-associated microbial communities from peat moss isolated from Minnesota, USA - S1T2_Fd - Sphagnum magellanicum MG | ecosystem: Host-associated > Plants > Peat moss > Unclassified...
AAAGTTTTTTGAAAAATTAAAACCTATGGAGATTTTTTAAATTATTCCTAATAATATAACTCACAAAATTAAATGTCTTTGAAAACTATTAATTTCTCTCTTGCGATTTTTAAAAAAAAGGAGGGATTTGCAAAGACAGGGTGAAGACAGGGTGACTTTACGGATAACTCTAATAATAACTCACAAAACTAAATGTCTTTGAAAACTATTCATTTCTCTCTTACCCAAAAAAAAGAGGCATTTTGCAAATTGTAATATGTTTGCTTTGCTGAAATTAAAAACTACGAAGAACTTTTTTTTAATTTTCATAATAATAACTCACAAAATTAAATATCTTTGAAAACTATTAATTTCTCTCTTGCCAAAAAAAAGGAGGGATTTTCCAAATTGCAATGTATTGTTCACTGAATTTTTAAGAAAATAGCGATAATTTTTTAAAATATTCCTTAAAATACCTCAGAAAAAATATATATGTTTGAAATTTTATTTTTATTTGCGTATTATACCTCACTCAAAAAAAAAATCTTTGAAATTTTATTTTTCTTTGTGAATTATATACCTCACAAAAAAAATCTTTGAAATTTTATTTTTCGTTCTGAATAATACCTCACAAAAAAAAATCTTTGAAATTTTATTTTTCTTTGTGAATTATATACCTCACAAAAAAAATCTTTGAAACTTTATTTTTCGTTCTGAATAATACCTCACACAATGAAATATCTTTGAAATATTAGATTCTTTCGTGTGAAAAAGAAAAATTGAAAAAAAAAAATCAAAAAAACATGAAAACGGGGGAATTGATTTGCAAATTGTAATTGTGTTTTGCTAGTGAGAGAGAAAAGAAAAAATTAATTTAAAAAATTAAAAGAAAGAAAAGAAATTGTCCTTTGAAAATGAAATATAGTTAAACTAAATCAAGTAACGAAATTTTTTTTTAAAAAACTTTATTGGATTTAATTGAAATGCCGAACCTACCGAGAAAAAGAAGGAATTCAAGTCAGGTCAATAATACCGCGTGTAGGACGGACGTCTGATTGGCGTACTTTTCCTTGCAGCATTATTACCTGCACTACTTGCCTTCTCGACTTCGACCCTGGCTGGCGAACTCCGACCAAGTCCCACAAAAGCACTGAGAAGCTCGAGAGAGACAGAGACACAGAAAGTGAGAGAGAGAGAGAGAGATCGGAATCGAGATCGGCAGTGCGAGAAACAGACACAGAAAGAAAGAGTTTTGTGAGTTTTTTTTTCCCCCCCCCCTTGGAGAGAGAAATATTCGCAAAAGAGAAAGTTTTGGAGAGAGAGAGAGAGAGAGAGAGAGGAGAGAAGGGAGGGAAAAAGAAACAAGGAACGTTGATGGAGGAGGAAAGGGAATTGTCGTGCAGAGATCTGAGTACAAAGGCCGGTGCCGCTAGCATGACTATTATTGACTGTTTTGGCGAGAAGAAGAGGAGGCTAGTTGGATTGATGATGAATGAAGGAAGTGGAAGGACTGCGGAATGGAGGAGGAGCAGCTCTTGATTGTTGTTTTTTTTCTCGTTTTTTCCCTGTCGTGATGCGATTGAAAACTTGTGGCTTTTATAGTACAAGGGGAGTTTGCGGGAGAGTGTGTACATAGTGTTGTTTTGTGCGACTGGAGGAGGAGCATTGGCATGAAATGGCAGGTTTGCTGTTGCTGCCTGTGCCGTCGATCGCTTAACAGTAGTAGTAGAAGAAGAAGAACTGTGGTCGAGTCGAATTTGGTAGACGGAGAAGTGGATGACTTGCGGCAATCGAAGAGGAGGACGACGACTATGATGACGAAGGAGAGGAGATACGGGAATTTTTCGATATTGACGAGCTTTGGATTGCTGTTACTGTTTATGTGTCAACAAGTCTCCCTCGCTGCGGTTCATCATCAGCGAATATCTGGTAACATTTTGTACTCCTCTAGCTTTCGATCTTCCAGCTACTGTAGGGTTCTGCAAAATGTGCTTTTGTTCACTCTAGGTGGCAGCCGCTTCCCAGCAGAAACTGTCTGAGGTCTTTCCACCTTGTCATACAATGTCTTGTTGATCTCTTCGCACTCTTCAAGCCTTCAGATTTGGGGGAGGGAAGACGACACATCCTGACGCTTTGGTCTATTTCTTCAGTCAGCCTGAGCTGAATTGGCTTACGACACGTTAGAGTGCCTCACAAGCATTGTGATCAAGAAGTGCTGGATGAGAGAAGGCACTAAAAAACCCTTATATCATGCTCTTGGGAAAAACTCTGTGCAGGAAGTGCAGGTGATGTGCTGGAGGATAACCCTGTAGGTCGGCTCAAGGTCTTTGTCTATGAGCTTCCTAGGTGAGCTGAGAGCCATATTGATGACTTCTGTCTGCAGATAAATGTAGATTGGACTTAAAAACAGTTTGCACAGAAATGCCAGAGGATGCAAGAGATTTGGTGGATCTGACTGATCTCCCCTGCACCAGAGATTGTGGACTTGGCAACTGAATTGTGTCTGCTATTATGCACCTTTTTGTGTGACTGGAGTTCATCATTTGTATGGATCTTTGGTCAGGAGTTCATGGCTATCACAAGCCCTTGTTTTCAACTGATAGCTTTTACTATGGCTAGCAAAAGAAGGTGGAGGTTTGTTGAATGTCATTCCTGTACACTCTCATTAGATTGTCTGATTTCATGTCTACTGCAGCAAGTATAACAAGAAATGGCTGGAGAAGGACCCTCGGTGCCTTACACACATGTTTGCTGCCGAGGAATTTGTTCATGACTTCCTATTAGCAAGTCCTGTGCGCACTATGAATCCTGAAGAGGCTGACTGGTTTTACACACCTGTTTACACCACTTGTGATTTAACACCAAATGGACTTCCTTTGCCTTTTAAGTCACCTCGAATGATGCGTAGTGCAATTTCATACATTTCCACACACTGGCCCTTCTGGAATCGGACAGAGGGTGGAGATCATTTTTTTGTTGTACCCCATGATTTTGGTGCCTGCTTCCATTATCAGGTAGTAGAACTTATCTGGGATGTGAAGAAGTTTTGAAATTGGAGCTTTGTCTGTATCACAATGAGTGCATCCATGAGGTTTATTTACAGGCATAGAGGCTTCTCAGTTTTCTTGGCTTATATTGCTATCTTGCTCTTCTCATGTTAAGACAAAATGTAAGAATTTCCACTCTCAATAAGCCTGTATTGTGTGCTCAGGAAGAGAAGGCAATTGAGAGAGGGGTTTTGCCATTGCTGAAGCGTTCAACACTTGTTCAAACATTTGGACAGAACCATCATGTGTGTCTCAAGGAAGGTTCAATTGTGGTGCCACCATATGCCCCACCTGAAAAGATGCAATCTCGATTTATTCCTCCAAGTACTCCACGCTCCATTTTTGTTTACTTCCGTGGTCTCTTCTATGATGTTGGCAATGATCCTGAAGGAGGTTATTATGCACGGTAAGGAATTACTTCCACACTGTACAACCAGGACTATCACATACAAGCAGAGAAACTCAGCTGGGTTTTGCAACTTACACATGTATTTGGAAATGCATACCAGATCTTTTAACAATCTGAGGCTACAGTATGATGAAGTTAATTGCTGAAACCAAAGAAAAAGTCACATTCTTCTACTCATCTTTCTCAAGCCCAACAGAGATATATAATCTGCTCTGAGCTGGGTCCCTTTATATGCCCTGAATGCATTCTTTGTTAGCACAACAGGATTTGGAAGTGCTTGACCTATAATGCTACCTCTTGTTGACAAATCAGAGCAGTCAGTTAAAGAGAGTGATTTTGTCTATTCTTCTATTGAAGAACGTTGTTGCATTAAGCCCTACTAATTATAAGATTTTGGCATATTTACAGCCCTTGTGGTTGTGGTATACATGCAGCCCTTAGTAGTTAAGGCCTGGTTTGTGTGATTAGTTCAATGGGATATCAATGGTACTAACACAGGGCTTCTGTATCAGAGGAGCAAGGGCAGCAGTATGGGAAAACTTCAAGGACAATCCACTCTTTGACATCTCCACTCAGCACCCATCCACGTATTATGAGGACATGCAACGGGCAATATTCTGTCTCTGTCCACTTGGCTGGGCACCTTGGAGTCCTCGGCTAGTTGAAGGTGTAATCTTTGGGTGTATTCCTGTTATCATTGCAGATGACATAGTGCTACCATTTGCTGATGCCATACCATGGGAGAAGATAGGTGTATTTGTTGCAGAGAAAGATGTCCCTAATTTAGACAAAATTCTGTCGTTAATCAGCCCTGAAGAAGTCCTTGAGAAGCAACGTTTGCTTGCAAACCCTGCAATGAAGCAGGCAATGCTCTTCTCACAGCCTACACTACCAGGTGATGCATTCCACCAGATTTTAAATGGTTTGGCACGGAAACTACCTCATGATCCCCACATATACCTGAAGCCAGGTCAGACAGTGCTCAACTGGACTGAAGGTCCAGCAGGAGACCTGAAGCCATGGTAGTTGATGTGGGTGCCAGTTGTCTCTTTTGAGAATTCCATATCACTTGCAGTAACCTGCAGGGTATACAATTATTCTTTGTGGTCTGCTTTCTTTGAAATGCAGCCAATGTTTTTCTGAGGGTCTTTCAGACCTAGAACACCCAGTAGACACAACTGTGTCTGTGATATTTGTTCCCAAGTTACAGTTCAGCTGTGACCAATTCCTTTGCAGGAATGTTATAGGGAGGCCAATTATCAGCCATACTACCTTTTTGCATCCATAAACACATACACTGTGTGAATGACATCCCTCATGTAGAGTACTAGCCTTGTGTCAGGTGGCATATGGAGCTGACTTGTGACTGGAATTGCCCTTGCACTTTGTTATTTCCAGTTTATTTACACATGGTATGCATTTTAGCCATGAATAGCACTGGTCTCTTGGATGATTAAGTTAGGCACTCATAGGTGAGCTGATATTGCTGAATCTTTGCTTGAGGATTTAGCTCCATTGGACTGCTACCTGCCTCAAGCAGCAGGATTTCTGCCATGCTGTGACAATTGAGGATTTATGTCACTGTTCCCCTTAATGAAGGTGATGGCCTGACATGTCATGAGTTGGTGTTCATTAGGTTATGACTGCACTCATTCCCGTCATGTTAAGTTTCCATTTTGCTGGAACTGAGAGAATGATTATCTTCAAAGTGCTGTGGAGATTTGTCTCCAATCTCATAGATAAGTCTTGTTTAAGGCCCAATTCTTGTCCTGTTTTTCTTTCTAGGTAATCCTTAGTAAGGAGGTTTCTAGATGATCTGTTCAAAGAATACTTTGTAGCTCAAATGGCAAGCTTTCTGGAAAAAAAAACGTTACTCTTCAAAGTTTGTATGAACTGGAAAGGCTAGAATCTCATTTTTCTTTCTCTTGTTTGAGTTTTTTCTTTGCCTCTTTCTTGCTGTGTGTTCCTCTTTCTTCTCGGGTTTCCTGTCTTCTCCTTCTGTTCAGGTCTTGTTAAGCTAGCCAGGTTTACGGCTGACAGAAATTAGGGAAGTTGGTTGTATGTGACATTGACATCCACCCTGTGCCAGGAGCTGATGAAATCAGTGGGGCAGTGATGGAAGGTCATTGATACCAGATGTGTTGCCGTTCAAGGTCACGTGGCATCTGCAGATGTTCTCAGTACTCATGTAAGATATCTTTTTCTGTAAAACTGTAAATATGACAACCATGTTTTCATTCCAATTGAATCTTGTTTCCCAAGCTGTCATTGGGCGTTATATAGCTACCAGGATGTTTGGGTATTCCTTGGCTGAACAGACAATTCACTAGAAGAAGACAAGGGACAGAACCGCGGGTCCTTGGAGACACAGCCTGGACTCTATCAACATGACTGTGTAGGACATTCACTGACTTAACTGTCCATCATAGATGCTTTATAATTGTTTCCAGGAGGATGACAAGAGGAAGTAGGAAATTCAATATCAAAGTAACCTGAAGTTTTAGTTGGTCAAACAAGTTGCTTTAGTTTTTCTCACCATAAGAGCTGGACAAGTTGCATACAAGTAAGGTGAACAAATCAAGAGCATCTCCACTTGGAGTGCTACAGTGGCGTTTACACAGTAATTTGGATGAAGTATCACCTTTAAATAGTGTGAAACTGAATTCAGATATGAAAATATCTGCACGATACAGGCTCAGGCTCTTCAAAAGAGGGCAAAAATGAAGGATTTGTCTTTGAGTTACCTGTTAAAATGATTGGTTCATATGGTAGCATTTACTTGATCTCTCAATTTACATTGTCCAATATTTGCTATATGATGGGGATGGAGATTAGGGTTTAGGATTGTCTAGTGTTGTCTAGTTCTACTTTACATTGTCCAATATTTCCTAAATGGGGGTGGAGATAATAAGGGTTTAGGGTTGTCTAGTGTTGTCTAGTTCTTGATTTCAAAAGGAACCTTTGGTCTTTGTTCTATTTCCTTTTTTTTCTTTTGATGGAATCCTTTGGTTCAATGTTGAGATCAGTTTTTTGGATTTCTAAACTCTTCAGTTTTGACCATTTTAACAAACAATTGAAAATCAGTTTGGTTTAAGGTTGGAGTCCAATTTCATCTCCATTACACGCAACTAAACTTTTTTTTTTTTAATTTAGTATTAGTTTGTTCATGTAGTGCAAAGAGATTATGTAATACTAATTTTGTACAACCAATTAAATTCAATAACTTGTTTAAAATGTAAGGCCAAGCTTATGTTTTTTTATAAAGTTAACACTTATCTATCTCACCTTAAGAACATGAGCATATTTAAAATGGGGCAAACACCCCCAGTTTATGTTCTAATTCAATTTTGAAAAGAGGTCGAATTGTTGAACTAGGCTGCAACAACTTTAACAAAATTTTAAACCTAGATCCAATTACCCTAAAACATGACCTATATAACTTGGACTTGTGTAAATCTCATAACTTGCCAACATTGGAAATAACAAATAAGCAACGTGAGCAAGTCTCATTATGAGGTTGGTATTTGCCTCAAAGTCATAGTAGTCTAATTGGTTCTTTGATATGATTACTAGTCTATATATATACTAGGGTTCCAACTAGATATTTGCCCAACATTGGAACTAACTTGCACATTGTCTTAAATGTGAAACACTAGCAAAAGCACACAAACTAGGTGTGGGTAGAGATGCTCTAAGAGTTGACATTTTTTTAAATATGTATAACTATTGATTTACCATTTCTAATTCACCATTATGAAGAATTTGTTGTCCATTTCTAATCCACCATTATGCTTTGTGGAAGAAAAAAGAGATCATATTTGAAAATTGTAAATAAGAGCCTCTTCATCTTGAAAAACAAACGTTGAATTTTCTTTCACATGCAAGTGAAAAGAATAAACTTAGACCATTATATAGTTAAGATCAATTGCTGAGGGTGCCTAAAATAAATTGAAGTCATTTTGATGAGGCAACTAGTTTGGAGCTTGACAAGCTTTTTAAAGTTTTAATTCTCAAGCCAACAAGTTTGTTAAGGGTGCAACTTGTGTAGGTGAAGACTCATGGACCATGGACTTTCTTTTCATGATTGGGGATGTATTAATCAATCACACCACATGGAAAGCAATATAACATCCTTGAGAAAGACATCTATCAATATGGCTTGTAATTGTAGCCCACATACACCTCAAATATATGTCCTCTTTTATTCTTTGGCTAAGAATCTTGGGTGTGTTGTCATTGGTAGAAACAAAATCAACTTCAAAACTTTCACAAGACTAACATGGGGTTTGCTATGGCAATCCATCCATGAAGGAACAATCCTCCTAATCTCCTTTTGGCACACTATGACAAAGTTCAACAAATCTCAATCTATGACAATGAAAAAGGTTTTCAAATGATTCAAGTTTAACATAAGACTTGTCCCACTTAAAACATATATGACATATACTACATGTTAACATATATGACATGTCATGCAAATCTTTTTTAATTCATGGCTAGTCCCACCTAAGAACATTTGATAGTTATGAAACAATTACTAACATATGCCTTGTGCATTCTTCAATTTGGAAATCTTTATGACCTTCAATTCAATATGAAAAATCAATTTTATTTAACATCTAAGGATTGGATGTTGTGACATTAAATTGGTTGGACACCTTGATCATTATAACATCATCATGAAATATAATCTTTAACATTTTGGAAGTCTCATTCCTTTGAGAATATAAAAGACTACCAAACTACATAGTAGTTGCAGGTGTTGTTTTAAAAAATGTGTGTTTGTACAAAAATTATGGACAAATTTTGATTGTTGGAAAGCCTATCAACATCAAATACCACAATGAATATGGCATCACTTTAGTTCATAAGCAACAATTTCATGAATGTTTATTAAACTCAAACTTGATTGGGCTAATGATTCCATACAACCAAAAAATAATTCAAGAATAAACACAAAAATAAATAGAATAAACACACATGTGAATTGCCAATATAATAAACAATAATAAAATGTCCTTGTACTTTAAACCTTGCATCAATTCAATAAAATGTCACCTTTTTATATTTGATAATTTTTGAATTGTAAATTCAATGAATTCAAAATTGTAAATCGAAATATTTAAATATGTTTAAGGCATTATGTGCATAACTATTATGTGATCTAGGTTTGATAGTTCATAAGATGTTTTATACTATGATCATGTAAATTCTATTTGGTTTTCGTTTTTTTTTTAAGTGTTGAATTTTGAAAAAATAACAAGAAATACATGGGAAAGATATGCGATGTTGGTAGTGTTTCATAAAATTTAAGTAGCATTCAAAAATGTAGAGAATTTACACAAGCTTTTTGTGAATGACATTTTTTTTTGGGTTAGTTTTTCCTTTCATGTTGTTGTGTTGTTGAATAAAGAAGGTCATTGCAAGCACTAGCTTGAAAGAAAGAGAGGTAGGAAAATAGGTAATTATTATGGTCAACATAAATAGATGGTTTATACATAGATAAGGGTTGTTTTGGCTACCTACGTACTAACAACATGTTTGTGAGTTGTTATTAGATTGGTGGTAAATCAAAATTTGAGTTAACCACCATGGTTAGCTAGTGAAATAGAACCCCAACAAAAACTTGTTTCTTGATAGTTTTTTTTTTTTGTCAATTTTGTGATGTAATCCAAGTTGTGATCACCCACATAAGGAAAACTTAACCAAATTTGGCTATAAGCTAAATATGGAATAAGTTTTTTAAATGTCTTGCTATAATTTTGGTTACCTACTTGCAAAATGATGTAAAAGAATTTGGCAAATTTTCTTCTTTAATTTTGGTCAAATATTTGTAACTATTGAAATTTGTTTATATCAACCTGACTCCATTTTAACAAGATTGTATGGTGTCACTATTAAAAATTTACCTTCAAACTATCAATGTTGTCCATGGGAAAGCAACTAGTGTTGGGTGGTTTTTAAATTATAGCCAAGTGTGATTCCTAAATTTTTCAAGTATCTGGTTCCAATTAGGTTTTGGTTCCTTTTTTTCAAATATGGAACCTGATTCCGATTCCAATTTTTTAATTCAAAACATGAATATAGTTTTGGTTCTTTTCCATCATCAACATAGGCTAGTTCTAGGTTTTAGAGTAGGTTAGTAGGTTAGGTTCCAAAATCTGAAACATCAATGGGAATAATGAAAGAAGGAAAATTTCAATTACAAAAAAAATCAAATTATTACCAAGGCTTGACAAGGCCAAATTAAGTCAAATTAATAAATAATATGGGAAAAGGATCACAAGACAAAGACAATATCATGGAAGGTTGTATCAACAAGAAGATCATGACAATGATGACCAAAAGGATGAGAAGAGGATCACAAGATGAAGGCAAAGGCAAGGAATGTCACAACAACAAAAAGATCATGACAACAATGACCAAGAGGATGAAAAGAGGATTACAACATGAAGGCAATGGCAAGTAGCATTGCAACAACAACAAAATCAAAATGACACAACTAGGAAGTTGAAAAAAGGATCACAAGACAAAGGCAATGGCAAGGGAAGTTGTAGCAATAAGAAGACCAAGATGATGATGACCAAGAGCATGAAAAGAAAATCACAAAAAGAAGTCAATGGTGGGGAGTGTTGCAACAATAAGAAGATTACGACAACAACAACCAAAAGGATGAAAAGAATATTAGAAGACAAAGGCGATGGTAAGGAGCTTGCAACAATAATAAGACTAGGATGATGATGACCAAGAGGATTAAAAAAAGATCACAAGAAAAAAACAATGGTAAGAAATGTCATAGCAACAAGAAGATCAAAACAATGATGACCAAGAGGATCAAAACATCAAAAAAAAATCAAAAGTAAGAGGTTGAAGGTTACATGGGTGATGGCAAGCTACATGTTGCCCAATAGGAAGAACACCATCACAATCATTAGCACGACCCAAGCTACACAATTACAATAATGAAAGGAACACCACATTAGCATCACAAGAGGATGACGAAAACAATGACAATGGTGAACAACAACAATTAAAAGAACACAACATAAAATGATGGTAAGCCTACATGAAAAATGAAAATAACTAAAACCAAAAACACAACCCAAAACCCATAACCACAAACTAAAACCAATAACCCTTAACCTTAAATTAAAACTAAAAGCAATTTTTTGAAAAAAAATTGATCCAATTCCAATTCTTGTGGCACTTAGGTTTCGGATTTGGTTTTGGCTATGATTTGAATAGTAAAATTGAATCAAAGGGCCATTTCCCCTCCTAAATACTCTAATGTTCATGAACATAGTTTTGATTCTTACCCAATTTTGATTAAGTTCCAATGACCCCAAATTGGACCCAACCTCGGGCAACCAACTAACCCAAGTAATTGCACAACATTCCTAACAACAATTGCAATAAAAATGACCTAATTTTCAAGTACTTGCATAGTGGCATCAAGATCTTTAAATTATTGGCTTTTAATGAAATGGAGGATACATACAAAAGTTCCATAACCAAGCTAGCAAAAAGACTTAAATATCATAAAGAAATATTTGTTAATAAACAACTTAATTTATGAAGAAACAAGGACAACTTTACTTGTTGTTTGCAAAAAAACAAATTTTTTGTGTTCAAAATTCACCTTCTAAAATTGTTGTATATCAATCTCAATGAGTTGTTGAGAATTCATATATTGTAGCTTGGTTGAAGTACTCATGTTTCTTTGATTATTTAAACACATGGACTAGTTGTTCCTCAAGTAAAAACCCTAGAGGACATCACACCATTTTTCAAGTTGTTCAAGAAGAGTTGTGGCAAAACCTTCTTCATGTTATCACATTGCTACATTGGACCAATAGCTTATTATATTTACTCGGTTTACATTGGTGTCCTTGCATTCTTTTAATTAAAAATTTCTAATTCGATGAGTTTTTGGTGATTTTTCTTCAAATTCTTAACATTTTTTTGAATTTACACTATTTTTTTCCTTTTTCAAAATTTTTGTAGCCACAATGAAAAAAAATTTGACCAAAAAGAGAAGAACTATATAGTTAAAATTAAAAAAAGTTATTGAATTTTTTAAATTTATTTTTTGTTATTCCTATTGTCATGTTTATTTAATTTCTTATGCATTTTCATTCACCCAAGAAGCTTCTATTGGATGGTATCCTTTCCACTTAACTAGGTATTCCCGCTCTCGCCCTCTTAGTTCCCTTGACTTGAGCACGGCCTCCACCTCAAACTATGGTTCATTATGAACCAAGTCTGGTGGGGGCCTTGAGGTGTGCTCTCAATTAGGCCTTGAGGCATCACGGGCGACCGGCTTCAAGAAGGAAACATGAAATGTGGGATGAACTCTAAGGTTTTCCGGTAATTATAACTTATAAGTGTCGGAAAGTTTCTTTTCCAACACTTTGAATGGACCCGCATATGGGCCCAAAAACTTATGACTTAAACCTTCTGGCAACCGGAAGTTCTTG
>Ga0116231_10012993_pt1 | contig 11912 bp, 11 predicted proteins | sample S1TSphgellanicum_2_FD_89695 | JGI IMG/M metagenome (GOLD analysis project Ga0116231, IMG submission 89695) | Host-associated microbial communities from peat moss isolated from Minnesota, USA - S1T2_Fd - Sphagnum magellanicum MG | ecosystem: Host-associated > Plants > Peat moss > Unclassified...
CCAAGTTGTCGAACCCGATCGTTTTTCTGTCGGGGGTTCGAATCCTGATCGGTTTCAGCGGTCCGGACCGAGCTGCAGTGGCGCAGTCTCTTTTGCTGGTTGGTCGGGGCAGAGGGATCACTCGGCGCGGACGCGCCTCGCCCCTTCGGGGTCGCCCTGCGGGCGATCAACTTGTCGGAAGACCGCCAAGTTGTCGAACCCGATCGTTTTTCTGTCGGGGGTTCGAATCCTGATCGGTTTCAGCGGTCCGGACCGAGCTGCAGTGGCGCAGTCTCTTTTGCTGGTTGGTCGGGGCAGAGGGATTCGAACCCCCGACCCTCTGCTCCCAAAGCAGATGCGCTACCAGACTGCGCCATGCCCCGTCTCCAGCCGTCACCGCGTAACGGGTCAGGCATCCTAAAGGCTTATCGCAGCACAAGCAACGGGCGGCGCGCCAGCTTGGCTTTGCGGCGTGGAGCGGCCGGCGGCTTAGTCTTACAGGAGATGCCGACCGGCACCGACGCGGGCATAGCCGCTCGAGTGGCAGGATCGGCCTCAGTGGATATTCAAATTGAAACTAACTACGCCTTAACCCGGCCGCCCAGCCTGGCGAGGCCGGCGCTACGTCGACGTATCGCGCAGGCGCACCCGCGTGATAATCGTCTCCTCGCATCGCTGCCTGTGAACTCCTACGAAAGCCTGCTGCCGTATTTGGAACAGGTGAACATGGTCGGGGGGACATCGATTCATGCCTGCCGTAATGGTCGGCAAAACGTCTATTTCCCAACCGATTGCATCGTGTCCGTGTTGCAGCTCATTCGCGACGGCCGGTCCATCTCAGTGGCGGTAATAGGGCGAGAGGGCTTGGTCGGCGCATCCGCCTTGATGGGCGGCTACGATTCCTTCAGCCATGCAATCGTGCAGGCCAAAGGCACAGCCTATCGCTTGAACACCGACATCATGCGCAAGTCATTCAATCGCTGTGCAGCGACCCAGGCGATCGTGCTGCGCTACACCCAATCGCTGTACATTCAGACCGCGCAAACCGCCGTCTGCAATCGTCATCATTCTGTGCTGCAGCAGTTCATCCGTCGGCTTTTGCTGGCCATCGACCGCTCGCCCTCCATGACTCTGGTTATGACGCATGAGTCGATGGCTGCGAAACTTGGCGTGCGGCGCGAAAGCATAACGGAAGCCGCCGGCAAGCTGCACTCGCTCGGCGTGATTAGCTACCGTCGCGGTCGGATGACGGTCGTCGACCGGGAGAGGCTGGAATCGCTTTGCTGCGAATGCTACGCAGTCGAACGCCGGGAATCGGCGCGCTTGATGTCATCCTAGCCTGTCGTAGGCGATCGGACGGCGGAGCCGCGCTCACGCACGCCGCCAGGCGGTCGTACCGTTGGGCTTGTCCTCGAGTACGATCCCGGCGTCGGTCAGCACGCTGCGAATACGGTCCGATTCGGTGAAGTTCTTGGTCGATCGAGCCAGCCGTCGCGCATCGAGCAGCTGCTCGATGCGCGCGTCGCTGAGCGAATCCGCGCCGACGCCGCGCTTCAAATAAAGCTCCGGATCTTGTTGCAGGAGGCCGAGCGTGGCGCCCATCGCCAGCAGGCTTGCCGCCGCCTCCCCCGCGGCTCGACCATCACCGGCCGCCTTGGCGCTGTTCAACGCGCGCGCCGCGCCTTGCACGACGGCGAGCGCCTCCGGTGTGTTGAAATCATCATCCATCGCCGCGCGAAATTGCGCCAGCGTCGCGGCGCTCGGCGTGCCGGGCACGGCCTCGTTCAATGCCCGGTACAGGCCCAGCAGGGTCTCGTCGGCCTGCAGCAACTGGGCCTCGGAGTAATTGATCGGGCCGCGATAATGGCTGCTCAGCAGAAACAGGCGCAGCACTTCGGGATCGCGCAAGGTGGCAAGTACGTCGCGCACCGTGAAGAAGTTATCGAGCGACTTTGACATCTTCTCATCGTTGATGCGTACGAACCCGTTGTGCATCCAGACGCGCACGAACGGGGTGTCGCAGGCGGCGCAGGACTGCGCGATCTCGTTCTCATGATGCGGAAACTTCAGATCCATACCCCCGCCGTGCAGGTCGAAATAGGGCCCGAGCAGGCTCGTCGACATGGCGGAGCACTCGATGTGCCAGCCGGGACGGCCGGCGCCCCAGGGCGAAGGCCAGGAGGGCTCGCCCGGCTTGGCCGACTTCCAGAGGACGAAATCGAGCGGATCGAGCTTGGCGTCGTCGACTTGAACGCGGGAGCCTGCGCGCAGATCGTCGATCTTCTTGCCGGACAAGCGGCCGTAGTCCGGAAAACGGCGCACTGCGTACATGACATCGCCATTCGATCCGCGATAGGCGTAGCCCTTGTCCAGCAAGCGCTGCGTCATCGCCAGCATCTCGCCGATGAAATCCGTCGCACGCGGCTCTTGATCCGGGCGCTGCAAGCCCAGCGCCGCGCAGTCGGCATGCATCGAGTCGGTGAAACGGCGCGCGAGATCCGCCCAGTTCTCGCCGTTCTTGGCCGCCCGATCGATGATCTTGTCCTCGATGTCGGTGATGTTGCGCACGTAGGTGACGCGCAATCCGCGGCTGCGCAAGTAACGCTGCACCAGATCGAACACGGTCAGCATGCGCGCATGTCCAAGATGGATGTGGTCGTAAACGGTGATCCCGCAGACGTACATCCGCACTTCGCCCGGTACGAGCGGGACGAAATCTTCCTTGACGCCGGTCAATGAATTATGGATTTTGAGCATGAGTTTCGAGGCGCCTGCGTACCGTCGCAAGAGGAATGAGATTCAGCATCGGCCCGAGTTCGGGGCCGTGCAGCCGGCCGGTCAACGCGACCCGCAGCGGCATGAACAAGTCGGGTCCCTTGCGCCCCGTCCTTTCCTTGAGCAGTTTCGTCAACATCTTCAAGTCCTGCCCGGCTACGGCGAGCGCGTCCACGGCCGCCAAAAAAAACTCGGGTCCGGCCGCCGCAATCACATCCCGCTCCGCCTCCCCCAGCGGCGGCAGCTCGCCCTCGACGGCGGCCAGCCACGGCGTCGCATCCGCCGGCAATACGACGTTGTGGCGGATCAATTCGATGAACGCCTTGCTCGAACCCTGCGTAGCGCCCTCGGGCACGGATCCGAGCCAGGCGGCGAATGCGCGATTATCCAAGCGCGCCAGTGACTCTTTCTGCCAGTGTGTCAGCTGGGATTCGTCGAAGCGCGCAGCCGCCCGACCCAGGTGCTCGGGACGGAAGTGCGCCGGCATATCCTCGGTCTTCAGCCACACGTCGCTATCGCTCGCGTGGCCGAGATGGAACAACTGGTTGAGCAGCGCGATGCTGAGGAAGCCCCGCTGGCGAAACTCATCGACGCTCGTGCTGCCATGACGTTTGGACAAGGGCGCGCCGTCGGCGCCGACCAGCAAGCCGACATGGCCATAATCGGGCCGGCGCATCGTCAAGGCATCGAGCACGAGCAATTGTCGCGGCGTGTTGGTGAGATGATCGTCGCCGCGCAGGACCTGGGTGACGCCCATGACCGAATCGTCCACAGCGTTGCAAAAGAAGAACGCCGAGCTGCCGTCCTCGCGCGCGACGATGAAGTCGCCGATGTCGTTCGATTGGAAGCGCTGCGGACCATGCACCGTGTCCACGAATTCGATCACGGTGTCGACCGGCACCGCGAATCGCAACGTCGGCTTGCGGCCGCGGGCCTCACGCGCCGCGCGCTCGTCGCGGCTCAGGTGTCGACAGGTTCCGGCATAGCGGGGCGGCTTGCCCGCCATCCGCTGCAACTTGCGCGACAGCTCCAAGTCCTCGGCGGAACAATAGCAGGGATAGACTCGTTCCAGCGCGACGAGTCTGGCGAACAATTCACCGTAGAAGGCGCCGCGCTCGGCCTGTGCGTACGGCGCGGAAGGACCACCCACGTCCGGGCCCTCGTCCCACTCGAGACCCAGCCAGCGCAAGTCGGCGAGCAACCCATCACGAAAACGCGACTGGCTTCGCTCGACGTCCGTGTCCTCGATCCGCAGGATGAATCGGCCTTGGGTCTTGCGAGCCCATAAGTAGCTGAAAAAAGCGGTCCGCGCGTTACCGAGATGCAGGGCACCGGTTGGGCTCGGGGCGAATCGAGTGATCGCGGGTAAGGACATGGGCCAAGATTGTACCTATTCGAGTAGAATCGCGGACCATGAACAAGCTCCTCGCGACCTTTGCCTTGCTCACGGCCGTGCTGGCCGCGTCGGCGCCGGCTTTTGCGGCGACCGCCGCACCCGCTGCGACGCCCGTCCCGTCACCGAACCCGCGCGTCCAAGTCGTCACCACGATGGGCAATTTCACCATCGAACTGAATGGCGAAAGAGCACCCTTGACGGTCGCGGCTTTCTTGAAGTACGTCGATTCCGGCCAATATACGCAGACCATCATTCATCGGGCAATCGCCAATTTCGTCATTCAGGGCGGCGGTTACGACACCGGCTACAAGCTCCGACCGACGACGTCCAAGACCTTCAACGAGTCCGGCAATGGTCTTAGCAACCTGCGCGGCACCGTAGGCCTCGCGCGCGGAGTCGAGCCGCATAGCGGGGACTGCCAGTTCTATGTGAACCTCGCCGACAACACAGCGCTCGACCCGAATCCAGCCCGCTGGGGTTACGCAGTCTTCGGCAAGGTCGTCGCCGGCATGGACGTGGTTGATCGCATTTCCACGCAACCGACGGGCGCGGCCGGACCACTCAAAGAGGATTCGCCGCTGACCCAGGTCGTGATCGAACGCATCGAGCGCGTCACCGCTCAATGACGGCTGGTTTGGCTGCCGGTAGTCGCTTTGGCCACGCTTTTTATCTCGGATCTGCACATCGATGCGAGCCGGCCGGTGATCACCGCGCAGTTTCTCGACTTTCTCGCCCGCGATGCGGCCCGGGCGGATGCTCTGTACATTCTCGGCGATTTGTTCGAGTCGTGGATCGGCGATGATGCACCGGACCCGGATCAAGCGCGCGCGATCGCGGGGCTGTACGCACTGACCCAGAGCGGCGTGCCTTGTTTCGTCATGCACGGCAATCGCGACTTTCTGCTCGGCGAGCGGTTCTGCGCAAGCGCGGGCGCCACGCTATTGCCCGACCCCCTTGTCTTGACACTGCACGGACAGGCGGTGCTCGTGATGCATGGCGATGCCTTATGCACCGACGATCGGCCCTATCAGCGACTGCGCGCGACCGTCCGCGATCTCGGCTGGCAACGCCGATTTCTCGAGTTGAGCATTGCCCAACGTCGAGCGCTCAGCGTTGCGGCGCGCGACGGCAGCCGTGCGCACACCGCCGCGGCGGGCTACGCGATCACCGACGTCAACGAGGACAGCGTCGCCGGCGTCTTGCGCCGGTCCGGCGCGCAATTGCTCCTGCACGGTCACACCCATCGGCCGGCCGTCCATCAGATCCACGTCGATGGCCGAGTGTGCACCCGTATCGTGCTCGGTGACTGGTACGATCAAGGCAGCGTGCTGAGTTGGGACGAACGCGGTTACGCACTCGCCTCGCTGCCGAGAGCGGCGGGGCCGGGGTGAACCGGCGGCCCCGAGTGAAAGCGGAACTGCTCGTCGGGCGCCGCGATCAGGCCTGCCTCTAATTCCGCAAAGGCGGCAATGCGCGCCTCGATGTTCAGCTTACGGCGCGCGGCCGCGCGCCGCGCAAGCTCCAGATACGCACGATAATGCCGTGCCTCGGCCTGATGCAGACCGCCGAACAGCGCGTCCAGGGGCGGCCCGATCGTCGCCGCCAACGCGGCGAAGCGCTCGCAGGATCGGGCCTCGATCAGGGCGCCGCAAATCATGAGGTCGATCTCGCGCTGCGGCTCGGTGCACGCCACCAGCCGGCGCAAGCCGCCTGCGTAACGGCCAGGGGCGAGGCGCCGCGGCACGATGCGCAGACTCTTGAGCAACTTTGCGACCTGCTCGTAATGCCGCAATTCCTCCCGCGCGAGCCGCGACATCTTGTCGGCGAGATCGAGATCCTCAGCATAGGCGAACATCAGCGCCAGCGCGGTCGAAGCCGCCTTCTTCTCGCAGTTGGCATGGTCGAGCAACAGAATCTCGCGCGAACGCTCGGCTTCGCGCAGCCACGCAGGGGGTGTCGGCACACGCAGCAATGCGTGCTCGAACGGCGGCGCAGTGCCGGCGGTGGCGGCGGCGGCCACAGCGGTGGTGGCGGTGGTGGCGGTGGTGGCGGCGCTCATGCCGGCAACTTCACTTCGGCCGCGGCCTCGAGTAGCTCGCGAGCCGATTTGAATCGATCCGCAGGAGCCTTGGCGAGCAGACGACGCAGCAACCCCGAGAATTCCACGAACTGCGGTGCCACGGCCGGCAACTCGGCGCGCTTGTGCTTGTAAATCACCTCCATCGCGGAATTACCCCGGAAGGGCTTTTGTCCCATGAGCATCTCGAAAAAAATCACGCCAAGGCTGTATAAATCGCTGCGCGCGTCGATCGGCTCGGCATGTCCCTGCTCGGGGCTCATGTAATAGGGTGTCCCGAAGATCTCGCGCGCACCCGTGAGCTCCGCCGCGAAGGCATTCGCCTTGGCTAGACCGAAGTCGATCAGACACAGCGACCCGTCTTCGCGCAACATGATGTTCGCCGGTTTCAAATCCCTGTGCAGCACGCCGACCGCGTGGATCGCATCGAGCGCGCTCGCTATCTGACGCAGGTAATCGAAGGCCTCCTGGGTCGTCAGCGGCTGCTTCATGCGCTGACGCAGATCCCCGGCGGGAAAGTGCTCCATGGCGATGTATGCATGGTCATCGCCGATCCCGAGATCGTAGATACGCACGATATTGCGGTGCCTCAAACCCGCGACGATTTCGTATTCCTGCAGGAACCGGTCGAAACAGACGTTGCGCTCCGCCACATCGGGCACCTGTCGAAAGACCTTGAGGACGACGATACTGCCCGCACGCTCGCTCTCGGCGAGATAGATCGTAGACATTCCGCCGCTGCCGACCTGCTTGATGCAGCGATGGTCGCGAATCGTGACGTCGCCGAACCGGTAGCGCTTTTCATAGTCCGGATGGCTGCGCGCCTTCGCGCGAAGCTTTCGATGCAGCGCGGAGGCGTCGCGCAGCGTCTGCAGCAATGCGGCGCGATCGATCTTGCGGCCGTAGTTGCGGTACAGCCCTGGTCGCGCGATCGGCAACGGCTGAGGTGCGTCGCGCAGCTCGAGCAGCACGACGGGGGCGAACTCCGGCCTCGCGAGGAATCGGCTCGCGAGCGCCTCGGCGGTGTCGACCGGCGGGGCCGTGACGATCAGCACCGCGTCATAGGCGGTCGCCGCGAAATCGTCGTTGAGCGGCGGATCGAAGCCGAGCCTGTGTTCGACGATCTGCGCGTCGGGCCACTCGATTTCCACGTGTTTGCGCACGAGCAGCAAGTGATCGGCCCGGTTCCCCATCACCAGCAAACGCAGTCTCATGGCGATGCCGCCGGAGCGCCGATGCTCAGAGAATACGGACCGTCTTCAGACCGCTGCTGCCGGCGCGGCGCTGCTGCTTCGCTTCGTCGGAACGCTCTCCCTTGAGTCGGGCCAGATATTCGGGCGTCACGTCGCCCGTCACATACTGGCCGGAGAAGCACGAAGTATCGAAATCCTTGATCTTGGCATTGTCGTGGCGAACCGCGTGCTCGAGATCCTGCAGATCCTGGTAGATGAGCCAGTCGGCGCCGATGATCTTGCGCACCTCGTCGTCGGTGTGCCCGGCGGCAACGAGCTCCGAGGTATCGGGCATGTCGATGCCGTAAACGTTCGGATACCGGACCGGCGGCGCCGCGGACGCGAAGTAGACCTTGCTCGCGCCCGCCTCGCGCGCCATGTCGATGATTTGCGCCGAGGTCGTGCCGCGCACGATCGAATCATCGACGAGCAGCACGTTCTTGCCGCGAAACTCCAGATCGATCGCATTGAGTTTGCTGCGCACCGACTTGGAGCGCTGTTCCTGGCCCGGCATGATGAAAGTGCGGCCGATATAGCGGTTCTTGATGAAGCCCTCGCGGTATTTGACCCCGAGCAGCTGCGCGACCTGGACCGCACTCGTGCGACTCGTGTCGGGAATCGGAATGACCACGTCGATGTCGTGATCGGGTCGTTCTCGCTTGATCTTCTCCGCCAGATGCTCACCCATGCGCAGGCGTGCCTTGTACACGGAGATATTGTCGATGATCGAATCGGGTCGGGCAAAATAAACGTATTCGAATATACATGGTGTGTGCCGCACGGCGGCGACGCATTGCTGCGCATAGAAGCGGCCCTGTTCGTCGATGAACACCGCCTCCCCGGGGGCGACGTCACGGACCATGTCGAAGCCGAGCATGTCGAGCGCGACGCTTTCCGAGGCGAGCATCCACTCGGGCCCCTTCTTGGTGTCGCGCTTGCCGATCACGAGCGGGCGTATCCCGTTCGGATCGCGGAATCCGAGGATGCCATGGCCGATGACCATGACGACTACGGCGTAACCGCCGCGACAGCGGCGATAGACCGCGTTTGCCGCGGCGAAAATATCGGCGGCCGTGACCCGCGGCGTGCCGACGCGCTGCAACTCGGAGGCGAGCACGTTCAGCAACACCTCGGAATCCGAACTCGTGTTCAGATGCCGGCGATCTTCGCGAATCATGACTTCGGTCAGCTCGCGGGCGTTGGTCAGATTGCCGTTGTGGGCAAGACAGAGGCCGTAGGGAGAATTGACGTAGAAGGGTTGGGCGTCGTGGGCGCTGTCGCAGCCCGCGGTCGGATAGCGTACGTGGCCGATGCCGACGTTACCCTTGAGCTTGAGCATGTGCTTCTGCTGGAAGACGTCGCGCACGAGCCCGGAGTCCTTGCGCATGAACAATTCGCCGTCCTCGCAAGTCATGATGCCGGCGGCATCCTGACCGCGATGCTGCAAGACCGTCAACGAATCATAGATGCGCTGATTGACCGCATTGACACCGACCATTCCGACGATTCCGCACATGAAGGACCTCCGGTCTACCTAACTTTGACTCCGGTCAAGCGCTCGAGCTTCGCCCAAGGTTCGCCTTTCTCTCCGACCATGGCACGCAACCAATCGCCCAGCGTTTCGCCATACGGAATCAGTTTCGCGCGGTGCCACCACGGCTCGTGGTTCACATGCAGCAACTCGCCGCAGATCACGATCACGCCGACGAGCACCAAGCCGCGCAGCACACCGAACAACATGCCGATCAGCCGATCGATCGCGCCGAGGCCGGCACCGTGGGTGAAGTAGCGCATCGCGAGGCCGACCAGGTGACCGACGACGAGCACGACCACCAAGACGCCCAAGCGACCGACCCAGGGCCGCACCGCCGGCCCCGCCAAATAACCGCCGAGATAAGGCTCGATCACATAGCCGAACGTCCACGCCAACCAGAGGCCGACGATCCAAAAAGCCAGCGCTACCGCTTCGCGGACGAAGCCGCGCGCAAGCCCGACGATCGTTGATGTCACTACCACCAAGACGATAAGGACATCAGCTCCAGTCAAGCGCCCACCCTTGCCGTCGAACCACCGATCTGCATTCTACCGCAGTGCAGTCAAAGCATGGCGTGAAACGCCCTGCACTTGTCTCAACCCGGGGGCACGAGCGTCGCGACGTTCCCCAGCGTTTTGAGCCTGCCGATCAAACGCTCAGCCGCCTCTCGATCGGCCACCGGCCCGATACGGACACGATACCGCGCCGCGGACCCCACACCCGTCGCGGACACCACCGCGGTGTAGCCCTTGTCCTGAAGCGTGTGTACGAGCTTTTCGGCATTGGCTTTGCTGGCAAAGCTGCCCAATTGCACGCCCCAAGCACCCTTGGCACTTGCGTGCCGCGACAGACCCGCTGTTGCGGACTCTGCAGGTTCAATGGGGCTGTTCGGCGCGGTTTCAATCGGCGTGGGAGCGGGCGCCTGTGTTCGGGGCGGCGCCGATACCGGCGCTTGCGCCGGTGCTGGTGGTACCTGTGGTACTGCCGAGGCTGTCGCGACGGGTTCTTGCAGTGTGTCATGCGACGGATCGTTCAGATCCACAGTAACTGAATGCACGGGTTCCGACAGTGTCGCCGGCGGCGGCGATGGCAGCGGCTTTGGGCCGGAGAGAAACTCCGGCACGAGCAACACGACGAGGGCCAGCAGGATGCTCGCACCGACCAAGCGTTCCTTGACGTGGCGCTCCATGCAGCTAGCCTCGCACCGACAGCAAGCCGCGCGCCTCGAGCCAGTCCAATGCCGGCCCGACGGTATGGAACGAGCCGAAGACGATGATCCGGTCCGCGGGCGAGGCTTGCGCACGTGCCGCCGCGCAGGCTTCCGCCACAGACGCATGAGCGGATGCGGGCGTCGGCAGATGCGCCGCGACGCGTTCGGCCAGGGCCTCGGCAGTGATGCCGCGGTCGCCCGCCAGCGTGACGAACAGCCACCGAGCGATGCTGCCCGCCAAGGCGTCGACGATTCCCGCCGCATCCTTGTCGGCCAGGATGCCGCAGACGGCCAAGCTGATACCCGGTGAGGGCAGTTTGCCCAAGTTATCCGCGAGGACTCTTGCGGCATCGGGATTGTGCGCGACGTCGAGAATCCAGGTGGGCTCCTCACCGCCGCCCTCGATGATCTGAAAGCGGCCGACGAGACGCACGGCGCTCAAGCCAGCGGCGATCGCTTGCCCGCTCACCCGCAGGCGCGACCTCAAGGCTTCGACGGCCGCGATCGCCGTGGCCGCATTGTCGAATTGCGTGTCGCCGCGCAATATCGGCGGCGGCAGGTCCGGCAGATCCCACGCCGGACCGCGGTAATTCCAAGTGTCGCCGCGCCGCACGTAATCGAACTCGACACCGAGCCGGCGCAGCGGCGCGCCGAGCGCGCGCGCCGTCTCCTCGAGCACCGCCGGCAGCCGGCGGCTGCCGAGCACGGCCGGGCGGCCGGCGCGAAACACACCCGCCTTTTCACGGCCGATCGCCTCGAGCGTCGTGCCGAGAAATTCCTGGTGATCGAAGCCGATGCTCACCACGACCGCGACGTCAGGATCGACGACGTTGACGGCATCGAGGCGCCCACCCATGCCGATCTCGAGCACCCAGACGTCGAGTTGCGCAGCCTCGAGCACCAACAGCGCGGCGAGCGTGTTGTACTCGAAGAAAGTGAGGCCGACCTCGCGCCGCGCCGCCTCGATGCGTGCGAATGCCTCGACCAGCGGCGCGGCGGCAACCGGCTCGTTGTCGATCCGGATACGTTCACGGTAGTCGCGCAAATGCGGCGACGTGAAGGTGCCGACGCGGCAACCGGCCGCGCCGAGGATCGCGGCGCAGGTCGCGACGACCGAACCCTTCCCGTTGGTACCGGCGACCGTGATGACGGGGATGTCCGGTCGCCGCCATTGCAGGCGCGTGAGCACGACCCGCAGACGCTCGAGGCCCATGTCGATGGCGCGCGGATAGGCCTGCGCCTGGAAGCGAAGCCACTCATCGAGGGTCGACGCGCCGACGCTTCCCAAAGCTTCAGGCGGCTGCGGGTTCTTTGCCGGTCAGCAGGCGCAGCAAGCTGCCGGTGCGATCGCGCAGTTCTCGTCGGTCGACGATCATGTCCAGAGCGCCATGTTCGAGCAGGAATTCGCTGCGTTGAAACCCTTCCGGCAGGGTCTCGCGCACCGTCTGTTGAATCACGCGCGGGCCCGCGAAACCGATCAGCGCCTTCGGCTCGCCGATGTTGATGTCGCCGAGCATCGCGAGACTCGCCGACACACCGCCGGTCGTCGGGTCCGTCATGACCGAGATGAACGGCAGACGCGCCTCCGAGAGTCGCTTGAGCGCGGCGCTGGTCTTGGCCATTTGCAACAAGGAGTAGAGCGCTTCTTGCATGCGGGCGCCGCCACTCGCCGCGAAGCAGACGAGAGGCAGCCGATGTTCGAGACAATA
>Ga0116231_10012994_pt1 | contig 11912 bp, 11 predicted proteins | sample S1TSphgellanicum_2_FD_89695 | JGI IMG/M metagenome (GOLD analysis project Ga0116231, IMG submission 89695) | Host-associated microbial communities from peat moss isolated from Minnesota, USA - S1T2_Fd - Sphagnum magellanicum MG | ecosystem: Host-associated > Plants > Peat moss > Unclassified...
AGAGCACATGAGTGAAATGGTGGTGCTGAGGAGGAAGAGGAGAGGAGAAGAAAATCAGCAGGGTGGGAGGAGCAGCCCCCAACAACAAATGTAACTACAATTGAAGAAGAAATCACAAACAATGAAAATGATGCCAAGGACTAAAAGTATTCAAAATTAAGCTTGAAGCAAAGGCTTTGGTTGAAAGTAGATGTAATTTTTTGTATGAAATGGAAATTCTGACATTGATGTTGTGATTATGGTGTAAATGACAAATGGTAAGAAAATAACCTAGTTACCAATATGTAAATGAGTTGTACTTGATGCAAGCTACTACCATAGTACAGCTACCACACAAATTCAATAATCATTACTATAACATGAATTGGTAAACCATGAAGCTATGGTAGAAACTTGAAAGGAATTGAAATGCAAAAACTCAATACTACAAACTTTAAAAAACTTTTTACAAATTGCAATTTTGGCTTGATTCAATTTGAACTTTAATGGGAAACAAGAAGGCCAAATTTACCAAATCATGCAATATTCTTCTATCTATTAAGGTACAAAGTTAATTCCCTTTGAATTACTTCTCTAGATCTCTTTTGACCCCAAACTTACATTTGATTCATTATTTCATCAACAACTCCTTATTTATGTTGTTATTCATCTTGTGCATTCACCTCTAATTTAATGATACAAAATAGTCTAGCAATGTTAATTTCATCTTCAACACATGAAAAGATTATGTAACAAACAACAACAAGTGCAAACATTAGATAGGAATGTCACATGCAAATCAAACTTTTGCATTTCTTTGAAAATTTTCTTTAAAATGCCCAAAAAATTCTCAACTACTAACTTCCCTCTTTTATGTTTTCTATTATAAAGTAGTTTTAGGATTGAATGTTGTCCTTCCTCTTTGAAAGGTGTCATTATCCAACAAATTAATGGGTAACCCTTATCACCTAACAAATATGGAAGAACACCATCTACACCTTTGTTAGGATAAAACAAACCATGAAATTGAACATGTTGATACAATGCAAACCTATGTAGGATTCTAGAATCATTAACACTACTTGACATTTTTTATTACAATGTACAACGACTTGAACAAGAATAAAATAGTCCACTTGTTTTATGGTAATAATAATCTTTAGGAAAAAAGGTTTTAGGTTTAGAAATTAGAATGTGGGTGCCATTGATTCCACCATGCACACTTGACAACCCACACCATTGCTTGGAATTTTCCATCACAACATTCAATTCTGCTCTCGTTGGCCAAGATATCAACTTCTTGAAAGTGATATTGACGGCTTCCACAAATTCATGTAACACCAAAGAAACTGTTGATTTGCCAATTACAAACAATTCATTGCAAATAAAAAAATTAATGCATGGGCCAACTTATAAATAATGCATGACACTTGTATTTCAATTAGAATTGCTCTTCAATTCCAAATGTCCTTTTTCAATAATAGAGGTTACTACTAGTTAGTAATCCTAAACAAAGTTACTTTTGTCATCTTAAAATTTTCTACCCATCTATCATCATCATATTTTATTAACAAAAATTTAGAAAACCATGTGGTGCTCTTCACTTTCACCCAATGTCTTAAATCTTGTGACAAGACCAAAAGATTATTACATAATTGTAGATGATGGAACACAATTATAGTGAAAAGAAGCTTTGTACTCATTTTAGGAGTTGGGTTGAAATTATAAAAGCTTGGAATTAAAGACAATACAATAGGTAATTTGAAACATAATCCATGATTTGAAACAACAACATGCACCTTGTCAAGAATGGAACTCTATTATCCAAATGAAACATGAAACAACAAGTAATGGAAAGTGAAAATTTATGTAAATTACAAATGTGTCAAGGCTTGATACCATTGATTTTTCAAAGCTTGAAACTCAACATTGTGAAAATAATAAACCCTAAAACAAAAACAAAAAACATGGAAAGAAATAATTTGTTTGTTACACAACGATGGAGGTCACATCAACAATGAGTTCAATTGACAACAATGGAGTGTGCGACCTGTAACACACCAAACAATAACACACAACAAATCTAAATGCAAAGGAAACAAAACAAAAAAGAAACCTAGAAATAAAACAAAACATAGGAAAATAACAAACTTGTTTGTTGCAAATTAATTGCAACGGAATAAGCAACTTGCAACACAACCTACAATAATAAACAACCATAATAGGGAAGTAACAAACTTGTTTGTTGTAAATCAACAACAACAAAATGTGTAACCTACAACATTGAACAAACACAATACAGAAATAACAAATTTGTTTGTTACACACCAATAACAACAAAATTTGCAACCTATAATAGCAAACAACCTTAACAGGGAAAGAACATTTTTGTTTGTTGCAAACCAACAATAACAAAATGTGCAACTTGCAATATCAAACAACCACAACAAAGAAAGAACAAATTTGTTTACTACAAACCAACATCAACAAAATGTGTAACCTACAACAATAAACAACCATAACAAGGAAAGAAAAAAATTGTTTGTTGCAAACCAATAGCAATGGACCACACAACTTGCAACTATAAAAAACCACAAGGAAAGAACAAACTTGTTTGTTGCACAACAATAGAAGTTACAACAATGGCAAGTTCAACCCACAACAATGAAATGCATGACCTACAACATTGATGGGGTGTGTGACCTGCAACAACAAAAAATCATGCATAATAGATCAAAAAACAAAGGAAAATAAAAAATAACTCCAAAGACAAAACAAATAATAAGGGAAAAAAAAAACATGTGATGCAAGTCACATTAGTAACTAACTCAACGACAATAAATCAAGATGCAAAACAATGATAAAAAAAAAACCCATAATGATGGAGTCGTGCAACCTACAACAACAAAAGATCACACACAACAAAGCAAAAAGCAAAAGAAAACAATAAACAATTTCAAAAAAAAAAAAACAAAGAATGAAAAAAAAATGAGAGGTTATAGCAAAACAAAAAATAACCAAACAAAACAAAGAAAAGGAAAAAGCAAAATATTAATCGAGGTCACAACAACAACGAACAAATGAAAGAAAATTAAAAAAACCCTACAAGCACAATGAAACATGAGAGTGGGCTTGCATAGCAAGTGAACAACATATGAACTTGTAGAAGGAGCAGCAAGCATGCTTGCAAAATGAATAGTGAGCACATTTGCAAAATGAACAATGAATGTGCTTGCAAAAGGAAGAACAAACGCACTTGTAGAATGAACAATGAGCTTGAAAAATGAACAACAAGCAAACTTGTAAAGTTGGTAGCAACCAAACTTATATATGGGTAGCAAGCAATGACTAAACTTGCAAAAAGAGCAAGCGAATGGAGCAAATGAATGCAACACGATGGAGAGAACAAACTTGCAGAGCTTGCAAAACAAAAAACTCAATTGAGTTTCAAGCAATGTTGAAATGAAGTGAAAAAGTACCTCAAAGAGAATGGTGCAAAATCAGCCAAAAGTAAGTGGTAACTTGCCATCATGGATTTTTGGTGTGAATCCATGATAGCAAGAAAGTACACCCTAAGACTTCAAAAACCCTAAACTAGGTGTAAACATCACAAGTGTGAATACACTTTGAATGTTTGTTAACATTTTGGGTTAGTGTTAGTGTAGTGTTAAAGTTTTAAAGGGTAAGTCAGTGTTAGTGGTGTTACTGGGTCAGCTGCTAACACCATGTCTGATTGCACGTTTAATATAAAATTTTCATGACAAAATAAGTTAAGTCCTAAAATGACTAGCATGGTGTTAGTGAACTCAAAACTAAAGTCCCTACCTAACACTAAGCGTGAATGCACCTTAAGTGAGGCTAGGACTTTACACTAATATTTTTGGGGATTTTTTAGTAAGGCAAAATGGCCATATAGCTATGCAACTAGCCTCTTCTTTGCCCACAGTATAACTCACAGAACACATAACATTGTTTTGTGCTTCTAGGCTTTAAATGCACCTATGTGGCCAAATTCCTCAAGTAGGTCTACATGTGGGGATCCCCAGCATTAATTAGCATTAAATGGAGTTTGTCCTAGGTAGGCTGTAACGTTCTTACAAAAAGTGCTGTTACAAGTGGAGACCTAGGAAGTGCCTAGGTCTAGATATGGCTAATTTAATTATTTTTATTTCAAAGAATGGCGAAAAATCCCAACAATTACGATTCTTTTTCCAATTTTTCATTTTCTGAAAACAAATCACCAAATTGCAAAATTTCGCCACCAAAAAAACACACTGCATGATGCAGGCATTTCATTTGGGCTGCCTGCTGAGGCACAGTATTGCCATTTAAGGCAACTTGGGGATGTGGGATTGAAACAAAACCTTTGAGCATCTGGCAGGCTGATCTCAGTAAAGCCCATAGTTGAGGGCTTTACCCAGTGTAAAGATTTGTGCTGATTTTTAATTTTTAAATTATTTTCCCTTGATACCGAGCCAAAAGTAAAAAAACAATTGAGTTCAAAATGGAATGCTTCCGTTTTTTGAAATTTGATCGAGCAGTCAAAGAAAAAAATTCTCTCTGTAAGGTGCTCTTTGATTACACTAGAAAAATGGATGCAGGTCTTTATGTGCAAATCATCACTCAGATTCATATTTTACTGAGAGGCAAGCCCACTGGTGATTAGTCAGCAGTGTGCGACCTTGCAAATAGACTTGGATGAAGAAAAGTCAAAACATTCCAGTTTGGGCCTTGGCTCAACAAATTGGTTGTGGCCCTGCAAAGCCTAAAACTGCCAGAGAAGAGTGTGATAAATATGATGTGACTGGTGCTCCCTGTCCTGGTTGTTTGCTATTTGTATTCTCCCACTTATTTGGAGTCTAAATTTTAGTTTTATAGGTTGGGGTTGGAAAAGAATAAATAACTAAACTTGGATGTGAGAAATATTTTTCAGGGTCACGACTCACATACGGAACACCGCTCTAGATGATCTCAGCAGAAGCTAGTGTCACATCAGAGACGTAGAAAGCCATTCTGCACAAGCCATTGAGTGCATTCTAGATCACAGAACAAATCTACGTTAGGCTACTAACTTTGCTCATCAACTTTGCAGCTCCCTAGACAAAATCTGCTTAGGATTTTTCACTCAAGGGCTTAAAAACCTTTTGCAAACTCTATAGCCAAAAATTAGAAGGAAGTTTTAAATTTTTTACTTTCATAGCCAAATTTGGCTAAATCTTCCTGTGGATCATCGCCACTTTGCCCCCCCCCCACCCCGCCCCCCAAACACTTAGATTCCGCCCTTGCAGTCGTCGTCCATAACTCTGGAAGAAGAAGAAGAGGATTGCTAGCCTAGGGTTTCTGGAGTTTCGACGGAGTTGTCACAACAATGTCCAAATTTCGGGTACGTTTTGCTCCCGCTTTTCGAGCTTCTGGGCTTCGTGTCTTCTTCTTCTTCGTGCATCATTCATTATTCCGTTTTGTTTCTTGAGATCTTCTTCCCCCAGCGTTCAGAGCTCTCTGCTGCTCGTCGTAGCTTTTTAGGGTTTCCGGGTTCAGGATCTCTATGGTTGGGTTTTCTGGTTGACGAGTTTTTCTGGAGCCTCGAATTCAAGTTATGTTTTTTGTCCCTTTTCTTTGTTGGCGAAAGGTTTTTTCTGTCTTCTTGAGAACAATATCGGCTTTTTTTCTTTTGCTCCAGATTGCGAGATCACGATGTTAAGTAGAGAACATGAGGCAAACGATCAGTCTTTCCGCCTTGAGAGCCGGCTGCTGCTTTGAGGCATCGATCGCAGTCGTAGAAAAGATGCAAGAGAACGTTTTCTGATGTAACCCTAAATAATCTCTTGCATCTTTTCTGAATCCATCTGGATTTTGTAGCTCTGCAAGCGGACTCGATGTTCTTGCATCCGGCACACAGAGATCTGCTATTCTAACTCTTCAATTCTCTGTTTGAATGCAGAACGCATTAGCTGGTTTGACTCCACGGATCACCGATGGCCTCAGATGGCGAGTCTTTGATGCCAGAGGACAGGTCTGAAGCTCAAAAAACCATCTGGCATTTTAGGATAGACAGAGAAACCCAAAAACTGCGGTTGGTTGTGGGATTGAATGCTTAATCTGAATGCTCTGAACATCAAATGCTCGTTCTGAAATGCTCTGTACATCGAATGCTCAAATCTGAATGCTCCGAACATTCAGAAGTTCAATCTTCAAGCTATTTCTGCAAATTATCTTGCTTGAAATTGTGGGGGTGTGGGATTGAATGGGTGTGTGTGAGCAGGTGTTAGGGAGATTGGCATCACGGATTGCTGTTGTTCTGCAGGGCAAAGACAAGCCCACATATGCTCCGAACCGGGATGATGGTGACATCTGCATTGTGTTGAATGCAAAGGACGTTGCAGTCACTGGGAGAAAGCTCACAGACAAAGTCTACCAATGGCACACAGGGTACATCTGCCATGCATTTTCTCCAAGCATTTATTTGTTGCCCTGCTGTATGATACTTGCATGTATGGTGTTTGCTAAATCATTATGTAAGAGACAACAAAAAAATCTACTTCATTGGAGCTCAACATTGTTGACAATATTCTTAGCATCCTTCAGAGTTCTCAAGAGAGAGATGAAGAGTCTGCCCTTGCCAATGTGGTTCACAGAATTGCAGATCAGAACAACAGTCAGTCATGCATATCACATTAGACTTAAGGTTTGAAACTGTAATGTATGTCTACTGAATGTTTCTGCTACTTGCTGGATCCTCCTGCCTCCCCATAAGCTCTGCAAGCAGATTGGATTCTTGCATCTTGAGTCACTCAATTTCTCCACCAACATTGCATGCAAATTCATCAACTCCAGAGTTGTTAGAATGGTTGTAGTTTTCTAGATGCATAAGGAGTTTGATGTAATGTAAGCTCCTGGGTTTTAGTTGGTGGGTGTTGGTGGTAGATTTTACCTGATGGTGCATGTTTCATTGATTTTTTGCAGCTATGTTGGTCACCTCAAGGAGAGGACATTGAAGGAGCAAATGCAACGGGACTCAACTGAAGTTATTCGAAAAGCCGTCCTACGTATGCTGCCCCGCAACAAGCTCCGAGATGTAAAGTGCCTTCTTTCTTCTGAAGTGCATTTGCCATCCAGGAATGTATATATAGACCTGAGGAGTAAAAGCCTGCTACCTACCCGTTACAGGCTTTCCTTTTTCTTCATGTAACAAATTCTCAACAGGAATGGATTGTGGTTGGTTTTTACAGGACCGTGCAAGAAAACTGCGAATCTTCAATGATGAGATTCACCCATTTTCTGTTCAGCCACTTGATCCATACACAATGCCTCCACGCAAAGTGAGGGAGATGCGACCCCGAGACCAGCGTGCTGCCATTCGTGCACAGCAAAATACTACCCAAGATCAGAAAGCTGCTGTTCTGGAGTAATCATTGTGTCCAGTTGAAAAGATCCCCATATTTTCAGCATTTTGAATCCTGAGTTGGAATCCTGGAATGTTGGTAGATTAGTGTTGTTTAGGGAGAGAAATAGAGGAGACACACTGTGGTACAAAATTTTGGGACCGAGACATGAATCCCTCTGATTTGTTTACAGTCACATCATAAAGTGTTGTGCATTTGGTTCAGAGAAGGTAAACATTTCAGGAAATGGGCATGGACAAAGTAATGACTTTCTAGATGATAGTGGTAACTCCTAAATGTTTCCATTTAAACCAGTATTCGAGTAGGTCCTTTAATGGTACTAAAAATGCTTACTCCTAACAAAAACACAAGGAGAAATGAGAAGTACAAATCTTCATTCTAATTTCACAAACTCCTGTTTGAATGTAAACCCTCAACCCTAAACTTAGTCATAGGCTCACCACTAACCTAAGAGAAAGTGAATGAATCAGTCCTCCGAGATGATGTTCAGAACAAAGATCTGGAATCTAGTTCCTGGCTGCAAGCATCTAGGACTATGGAACCTTTTGTTTATGAGATTCAGAGAAAATTCCACAATAATATGATATGGAGGTAATCATAATGGCAGTTCTTGCAAAACTGAAAGTAACAAGACAAGAATGAAGGTGGTCATAACCTTGCAAGTTGTGAACTATCAAACTGCTCACCTTCATCATGATTAGCAGAGACTTCCTGCATGGCTACCTGACTGATGTCACGAGCTCGTGACAATAGTGAAGTACATAAATATATCTTCTAGAAATTTCGGGCAAAGTTGATCTACAAAGAGTTATATCCTTGAGTTTCTGTCAAATTTATGGAAAGCAAGGGGAAGACTCAGAAGATATCATGGTGGCTAGGAGACAAAGCTATATAACCTCATTCAACCTACAACAAGCTTGCCCATGTACAAGCAAGCATCTTGTAGCTGTGGCTTTTCGCATCTCCCCCTGCAACCATCTGTGAATGAATGATCCAGTCCTTGTTTCAAATCTCTTCCTGTTCTGCATTGAGAAAGGGGACCAGGGTAGAGGCAACACCATGTAGATCAGAAATGTCAAACCCAAGAACCCAACCACCACAAGCCAGTATGTCATTGCAGCTGAAGATGCAGCAGCAGCTGCCACCAAACATCCTCCCAACTGGGTGGCATCCAAACAAATAATCATCCCACCATCGTGCACCTTTGTGCATCTGATCAGGTGCTTGCACCTCCAAAGGTCCAGGTGATTGCTTGTCAGCCAAGGTATGTTCCAAGCAGCCTTCTGACTTTGGTGCATCATCTGCCATCATGGTGATTCCCTCCACCTCACAAGTACAGTGATCAAATGGAGCATGGTACCTGATACCCTCTTGCATTGCAGATACACCTTGTTGCCCTGCAGGAAATGGTTCAATGTCAGGGTGTGGACACATTGAGTCAGAATCTGCCTGCACACTTCTTGCCCCAGATATTGGAGCAGAGTGCACTTTCTCAACATTCAGCACATGTGCACGTGTGTCTTGGAGTGGCCCTGGCTGGAAGTTCACATAATCTGGGATTCTTGGTTCCTTGGAAGCACCAGAAGCCAGCCTGCAATGAGACAAATGAGTGAATGAGAATAAAAAGCATCGAGCTTCTAAGTGGCCAGTGACACAAACATCCATGAATGGAAAAACATCAATGCTTGCAAACACACCATCTAATGCCTAAATCTTCGGCAACTGGGGCAACCACTGTGGTAGCTGAATTATTCACTGGCCCCTAGAATGTCTGAGAGCATGGGGATTGATTGATAACGAAGCCCATCACAGGTCCAGATTGTAGGTAAGAGGTCCAGCACACATATGTTTAGTGGACAATCAAATACATGACTACTCTTTGCAATCCTCAAACAACCCAGCCATCTGTTTGTAGCACAAATGCACACATATACACACATATGCATACATATTTTCCTACCTTTTGTTGGCAGATTTGCAGATAGAGAAAAACTCAGCAATCAAGAGACAAAAATTGAAGCCATGTTCCCAGGGTTCTCAGGACAGCAGTCTAATCTGTACTGCAGTATTCTACAACTACATAATAGCAATAATGGACATAGAAGCTTGACCCTTCTTCAGCTCTACTGCAAAGTGCCCACAACAGCAATGAAAATGGATACGATTGCACTCATCAGTCCCACATGATTATGGTCTAATAGGTGTCAATTATGTGAATCCACACTCAAAGAAAAAGCATTGTCCAGAGGCCAGAGACAGCTCAATTCTTCAGAAACTGGAACTCTATCCTTCAAGACAGAGATTAAAGCTTACATAAAAGAACCCATTGTGGCTCAAACTTCGGTCTTTTGCTCATAATCCATGGCTACCAAGATTGATACCACTGCTAGATTACTTATTAGTTACTGTTGAAACTTTGGAATATTCAAATTGCGGCTGCTGGACAAAAATGAATTATTTCAGCAAACATCTGCTGATGATCAGTTGTGAGTACGATAAATTGTGGAGATGACAAGATGGGACAAGAACTACTTACACCGCCAATCGATTTGAAAACTCATCTCGCGTGTTCATCAATTCCGGCATGGTTGATTGGAACCTGCCAGACCTTGGTCGGTTGCTCTGCAAAGCGGTACAGAGTATGGTTTTGTATCATTAAGGACAATATACATATGGTGCAAAATCCCAGAGCCGAAACAAATCTCATTAGAATCAAGAAAACTCCATCACAGAAGAACAAGGTTCAAAGCTTTTCTTTTCCAGTTTCAAGAAAGACTTCCAGATAAGGACTGAGTACAGAACAGGAAAGGATGAGGAGGAACAAGAGCTGACAAACACTAGTTATGAGACTTAAAATTTGCTGTTGACAGTTGAATTTGCACACACTACACAAAATCTGACGTAAACCCAAATGCTCAAATTTCACAACCCAAATTTGGCTCAAGATAGATATATGTATCATACCAGATCAAGCACAACAACAAAAACAAGCCCCCCAAGATACTACTAGTCCTCATTCCTCACCCAATTTTATTAAAGAAAAACACAGAACAAAACACAGAACAAAAAGCAAAAAGCAAAACAAAAGCAAAACAAGAAGAAAAGAAATCCAGAAAAGCATGTCAAAGGAAAAAACACTTACCCCGCAAAAAGAATCACCACACTGATCCGAAACCAAAAAGAAAGAAAACTCCAACCACTCTTTCTCCTTGTGATGCAGCTGCAATCCTGCAACCCGAAAACAATATTGAGAATACCAACTGTCCACACTCTACTCCATATTCCCCCACCCCCAACACACCCCCCTCAAAACTACAAAATCACACAAAAAATACAATACCCCAAATCCAGAATGCATGCAAAACTGCAATCACAGAAAGCTGCAAAACAATAACAATAACAACAACAACAACAACAGGACTGAATGAAACAACAAAAACATGAAGACCTGACTGAGCCTATTTTTCTAGTGTACTGTGTAAGTAATTGCAAAGTCTTTATGCTCGATAAAGCTCTCAATTGAATGGAGCCCACTTCACATGGGCCCTTATTGCAGTAAATCCGGCGATGTCCCGAGTTTACCCGGCAGACGACATGTGTTTCGACTGCTGTATTCACACTTTTATTTCTTGGGAAATGCTTTGCGCTCTGGTGGACTGGTACAGTTACCTGGATCAAACAATAGGATTCCATTCGTGGTATGCACGTAACCTGTGCGTGCGTTTTCGAACTTAAGCATGCATGGGGTACCTGGGTACCTACATGTAAAAAGTCTCTTTTGGGTTCCTTTCTTTGCAATCAAGACTTTGTTTTTTCAGCTGTTGGGAATCTAGGACTCAATCAAATGATGATGACTGGAAAAACAAAAAGATATAGCCTTGTCGGACTTTATTGTTAAAAAAAACAAAACATACCACCCCAGATACATGGAAGTACAAAAAGAGAGGGCCCTGACCATGACCCAGGTACCTGCAGGTGAAGCTTGCAAAGCCCAAACAAGGGTAGCCAGAAAAGCCCAAAGCACGGGGGTGGTGGCAAATGGATGAGAGTGAACCAGCGCCCACTAGCCCACCACAAGGGATGGATAGTAAGTGGTGAGCGAACAATTTTCTGTTGGCTTCCAGTTCCCTAACTGACCAGCATGGTTAGCTAGGTTGCTCTTATACTACCTAGGTGAAAAAACCGCTCTTATTTACATATACCATCTACTTACTAGGTAGTCACCTATTTTTTTACCTATCTACCTATCTATAGGACCTACTTCTTATAGAACCGGTGTGAAACCAGATATTAACTATTAACTTGGTTGAGGTTCATCCACAATTGAGTTATAAGAGGCATCCAATGGATGGTGCTCTGGTGAGGGTGCTGGTTCACTCTGGAGGGGGGCAGGGCCCGAACAAGGGTAGCCAGAAAAGGTTAAGGAGTGACCAAGGCTGAACTTGGGCAGCTGGAAATACCCAGCACAAATTAACTCAAGGCATAAACTAAGACCCAGATAAAAAATTATAGGGGGCAGACCCACCAAAG
>Ga0116231_10012995_pt1 | contig 11911 bp, 8 predicted proteins | sample S1TSphgellanicum_2_FD_89695 | JGI IMG/M metagenome (GOLD analysis project Ga0116231, IMG submission 89695) | Host-associated microbial communities from peat moss isolated from Minnesota, USA - S1T2_Fd - Sphagnum magellanicum MG | ecosystem: Host-associated > Plants > Peat moss > Unclassified...
CCGAGCATCGGCGTCGGCGCGACGGGCACGGTCTCGGCCACGGGCGGCGCCTCGGGCAATCCGGTCACGCTCGCCAGCCTGACGACCGGCGTATGCACGGTCAGCGCGGGTACGGTGAGCGCGGTGAGCGCCGGCACCTGCACGATCGCGGCCGACCAGGCGGGCAACGCCCAGTACAGCCCGGCCGTGGAGGCTACGCTGAGCTTCACCGTGGGCGGCGCCGCGCAGACCATCGCCTTCGGGACCCTGCCGTCGATCGCTATCGGCGGCAATGCCACCCTGGTGGCCACGGCCAGCTCGGGCCTCGCCGTGGTCTTCACCGACCTGACGCCCACCGTTTGCACGGTGCTGGGCTCGACCGTCACCGGGGTCAGTGCCGGCACCTGCACGGTCGCGGCGGACCAGTCCGGCAATGGCACCTACGCCGCGGCCACCGAGGTCACGGCCAGCTTCACGATCGCCTCGCAGACGCAGACCATCAGCCTGGGCAGCGTGCCCGCGACGCTCGCGGTCGGCAGCGCCGCCACGCTCTCCGCCTCGGCCAGCTCCGGGCTGGCGGTGAGCTTCGCCAGCGACACGCCGGCGGTCTGCACGGTCAGCGCCAACACCGTCACCGCGGTCAGTGTAGGCACCTGCACGGTGGAGGCCGACCAGGCCGGCAACGCGACCTACGCGGCGGCGGCCCCGGTGATGGCGAGCCTTGCCGTCACCGCAGCCGGCGGTGGCGGCGGCAGCGGCGGCGACAACGCGGGCGAGGTGCCGCTGCCGGGCTGGGCCTACGTGCTGCTTGCGCTCTGCCTGATGGGCACCATGTGGCGCATGCGAAGCAGCCCCGGGCAGCGCTGAGCGGGGACCGCCGCCGGGCTCGGTGCAGGTGCTGTCCTGGCCTGCATTGGTCCAAAAGCACTAACGGGTCGTGGACCCGGTAATGCTCTGGTCGCCGCCCGGATCGACAATGCCAGCCATACGGTGTCCGCGGCCGTGAAATCGCGCTCGATCGCGAGCACGGCCGCGCGCTGACCACATCGGGGCATGAACCATGACTAGCATCGTCTCCATTCGGCATCGCCCAAGCGCGGCGTTCGTGCGCCTGGCCTGCGCGCGCCTGGGCATCTTCTGGGCGATGGGCGCCGCGCTGCTGGCCCCCGCCGCCGCGCAGATCTCCGGCGATGCATCGAGCTACAACGTCTTCATCTTCGGGTCGGGAAGTTTCACTTCCCAGAATACCGACACGATGGGCAACCTTGCGGTCGGGGGCAATGCCTCGCTATCCAGCTACACCGTGGCTTCCGGCATCGCCGGCAATCCGTCGGCCGCGACGAACCCGGCGCGGCTGGTGGTCGGTGGCACCTTGACGGCGACCAATGGCAGCGTGGGTTCCAACGGGGCCGGCGCGATCTATACCAACGCCGCGCCGAGCCTCAGCGGATTCACGGCGACCGGCGGTGTCCATGCGCAGAACGTCATCGGCAGCTTCAGCAGCGACGCCACGCAATACGCTTCCCTGGCGACCAGCCTCGGGAAGCTCACGGCCAACGGTACGACGCAACTGAGCGGCAGCACGCTGGACTTCAAGGGCACGTCCCAGGGACTCAACGTCTTCACGGTCCTCGGCTCGACCATCACCGCCGCCAACACGATCAACATCTCCGCGCCGGTCGGTTCGACGGTGCTGGTCGACATCCTGGGCAACGTCACCTTCCAGAACGGCATGCTCTTCGAGACCGGCGTAACGGCCTCGAACGTGCTGTTCAATGCCTACCAGGCCACGAGCGTGGATCTGGTCGGCGGCATGAACCCCGAGGGCTCGATTCTCGCCCCCGATGCGGGGGTGGTCGGCGGCTACGGCGCGATGAACGGGCAGTTGATCGCCGCGTCCTACAGCGGCAACACGCAGTTCAACGCCAGCCTTTTCACCGGCAGCCTGAGCGCGGCCCCGGAGGCCTCGACGCTCTGGCTGATGGCCGCCGGCCTGCTGGCGCTGGGCGTCCTGCGCCGCGCGCGATCAGATCCACGCCAAGCTCCGACGCCATAGCTCGCGCGCCAGGCTCTCGTCCTGCGCCAGGGCCGAGGGCAGGCAGCGGCGCGCGTCGGCGTAGTAGAACCCCGACTCCGCCTGCGGACAGTCGAGCGCGCAGTACAGGGTGGTGCGCGCGCCTTGCTCCGGCGTCAGCAGCCGGCGCAGCTTGACCAAGGGCCGCAGCGGCGCCGGCACCGCGCGCCAGATCCGCGTGTCGACCACGCCGGGGTGCAAGGCGTAGGTGGCGACATCGGTACCGTCGAGCTGGCGGGACAACTCGGCACTGAACAGCACGTTGGCAAGCTTGGACACCGCATACTCGCGGATGCCGGTAAGCGAGCTTGTCGGCCGCCGCAGAGCGTCCCAGTCGATCGCCCGGGCATGCCGGTGCGCGCGGCTCGCCACGGTCACCACGCGCGCCGGCGCCGACGATGTCAAGCGCTCGCGCAGCAACTGCGTCAACAGGAAGTGCCCCAGGTGATTGACCCCGAAGGCGATCTCGAATCCGTCCCGGGTCGCGCCGCGGGCGCCGGCGAGTCCGGCGTTGTTGATCAGCAGGTGCAGCGGCTCGTCCATGCCCAGGAAGCGGTCGGCACATCGGCGGACCGAGGCCAGATCCGCCAGATCCAGCGGGATCCACCGCGCGGCGTGGCGCGCCCCGAGCGCCGCGATCTCGTCGACCACCTGCTGGCAGCGGCCCTGCGACGGGCCGGCCAGGACCACTCGGGCGCCCAGCAGCGCCAGCTCCCGCGCGGTGACCCGGCCGATCCCCGAGCTGGCCCCGGTGATCAGTGCCGTGCGTCCCTCCAGGGGCGCGCCGGTGCCGTGCACGGGGGACATGGGCAAGCGGCGCCGGCTAGCCGGCCGTGCGCGCGCCCGCGCCGACACCGGGCGCCGGCACGTGGAACAGGCCCTGACCGACGCGGATACGGTCGCCGAGCTTCCACCGCGGCAGCAGCGTGTAGCCCCGCGGTGCGAAGAAGATGATCGTCGAGCCGTGCTCGAACCAGCCCAGTTCATCGCCGCGCCGCGCGGGGAAATCGCAGGGCATGCGGCGCGGTCCCGCATAGCCCCTGCGCAGCAGCGCGTCGATGCAGTGCAGGCGGATGCTGGCGACGAGGACCGCGGCGACCGGCACCAGGATGAAATCGCGCGCGCCATCGCCCGCGCCATCGCCCGCACCGTCGCCGGCGCCGTCGCGCAGGGCCTCGATGACGACGCGCTCGTTCTTGCAGAACAGGCTCTCGATCCGGCGCAGGGCGATCGGATTGACGTTCCAGGTGTCGCCCGAGATGTAGGTGACCTTGCGGATGCGGCAGTCGTCGGGCGCGTGGAATCGGTGGTACATGCTCGAGCTCAGCCGCAGCGTGACGTACTCGCAGCCTTCGGCGCTGCGGGCCACGCCCGCGTCGGGTATCAGGTCGGCAAGGCGGTAGGGAAAGCCCTTGGCCTGGAACAGCGCGCCTTGGGTCACCCGGCCATGGGCACCGACGTAGGCATCGCAGGGACTGACCAGCATGCGCGCGTCGCGATCGATCGGCCGCGCACCGGGCTTCAATTCGCGCGTGAAGCAATCCTGCAGGCTGGTGAAGCGGCTCTTCTTCGCGTCGGAGAAGTCCAGCGGCGTGAAGAACTGCCAGGTCTTGATGGACAGGAAGACCAGCCAGGGAATCTCGATCCGGCTGAACCACCCCATGAAGCGGGTCAGCGCGATGCGCGGAATCCGGTTGGTCAGCAGGAAGTTGAGGTCCTCGTTCTGCAGCAGCGAGCGCACGACCCTGATCATTGACATGGCGCTGTAGTCAAGCGCAGGTAGAGTGTCATCGGCCGGACATGGGAGTGTGGATGGAAAATCAATTGGCGATCGGGGTCGTCGGTGTGGGGCTGGGCCTGCTGCTTTTCAACAAGGTCTCGGCGCGCTTGCGCTTGTCCAGGGCCAAGCACCCGTCGCTGGCCGGGCACTCGCGCATGGCCAAGCGCATCGCGCGCTGGATACCGTACTACGCGTTCGACGGCGAGCGCTTCTTCGGCGCCGATGGCGCGGATGCGCCGACGATCGCGCTGCGCCGTGCCGGGTTCGAGCGCCTGTCCGATACCTTCGCCACGCGCTTTGCCAAGTCTATCGCGCTGACGGCCGATGCCGCGCCGGGGATCTCGGACCTGCAATTCACCGGTTCGTACCGCGTGCCCTTCCCGTTCAGCGCGCATGTGCGCCGGGAGCTGCGCTCGGCCAGCTTCGTGCAGTCGTCCAGCGGCGTGACGCTGACGGACCTCGATGGCAATGTCTTCTACGACCTGGCCGGTTCCTATGGCGTCAACGTCATGGGCTACGACTTCTACAAGCGGTCCATCCAGGAAGGCGCCGAGCGCGTCGGGCAACTGGGGCCGGTGCTGGGCTACTATCATCCGATCGTCGCCGATAACGTGAGGCGCCTGCGCGCCCTCTCCGGGCACGACGAGGTCTCGTTCCACATGTCCGGAACGGAGGCGGTCATGCAGGCCGTGCGCCTGGCGCGCTACCACACGCGGCGCAGCCACGTGGTCCGCTTCAATGGCGCCTATCACGGCTGGTGGGAGGACGTCCAACCCGGCATCGGCAATCCGCTGCCGCCCAGGCAGACGTACACGCTCAAGGACATGGACCGCGACACGCTGCGGGTGCTGCGCAGCCGCAGGGACATCGCGTGCGTGCTGGTCAACCCGGTGCAGGGCCTGCATCCCAATGCGGGGGCGCCCTCGGACTCGTCGCTGGTCGACAGCAGCCGCAGCGCGCGCTACGACCGCGCGGCCTACACCCGGTGGCTGCGCGAGCTGCGCGAGGTCTGCACCGAGCGCAAGATCGTGCTGATCTTCGACGAGGTCTTCGTGGGTTTTCGCCTTGCGCCGGGCGGGGCCCAGCAGTATTTCGGCGTCCGGGCGGACCTCGTGACCTACGGCAAGACGCTGGGCGGGGGCTTGCCCATCGGCGCCGTCTGCGGCCGCAAGGACCTGATGAAGCGCTACCGCGACGACCGGCCGGCGGACATCTGCTTCGCCCGGGGAACCTTCAATTCGCACCCCTACGTGATGGGCGCCATGCAGGTCTTCCTCGAGCGCCTGGACAGCCCCGAGATACAGGCCCTGTACACGGACCTGGAACCCATATGGGACCGGCGCGCCAATGCGCTCAATGCGCGCCTGCGCCAGCTCGAATTGCCCGTGCAGGTGGCGAACATGTCCAGCATCTGGACGGTGGTCTACACGGCGCCCGGCCGATACAACTGGATGTTCCAGTACTACCTGCGTGACCAGGGGCTGGCGCTGAGCTGGGTCGGCACGGGGCGCCTCATCTTCAGCTTGAACTACACCGATGCCGACATGGCGGCGGTCTCGGACCGCTTCGTGCTGGCGGCGCAGGCGATGCAGCGCGATGGCTGGTGGTGGCAGGGACACGGGCTCACCAACAAGTCGATACGGCGCCGCATCCTCAAGGAGATGTGGCAGGCGCGGCGCGCCGGCTAGCGCGGCGGCGCCGGCCTGGCGCCGCGCGGCGACGCCACCGGGCGGCCCCTTGCGGGCGCCGCGCTTCAGCGATGGTCCTCGACGTGGGGCATCGGGTCGATGAGCTGGCCCTGGAGCAGGTACAGCGGCGCCTTGGCGTAGAGGAGAACGTCGTGGAACGGATCGGTGAGGATCTTCATCATCCAGACCACGCCCTCCTCCACGCCCTTGAGGAAGAAGAGCTGGATGGTGCGGAAGAGCAGCCCGGCCACGCCCAGCCACAACCACAGCAGGCCCGTCTGGCGGATGAATCCGTCGGTGTTGGCGAAGGTGTTCATCGCCACGAAACGCTGCAGGTAGGGCGGATCGATGGCGACCAGCACGGGGGCCAGCGCCCAGATCGTCAGCAAGACGAGCTTGCGCCGCAGGTTGTATCCCACCTTGATCGCTTCCTTGTGCTCATGCGTCGCCTGGTTGACCGTGTCGTAGCCCTTGGGCTCGAAGAAGAAGTGGCCCGTCTGGCGGGTCGTCATGGCCACCAGCCATGCCACCAGCGATGCGGCGACCGGATCGGAAAAGAGCAGCACGTAGGAGACGAGGAAACTGAGTGCACTGATCAAGTGCAGGGTCTGGTTGATCCGGCTGTGATGGTAGTAGCGGTGGTCGTCCCAGCGCTGCGTGTGCAGGGATTGCGAGAATCGGTTCAATACGGGCTCCTTTTCAGGAATGGACTGCGCTGTAAAACGAGTGTCATCAAAGGGCGCGAGACTAGACGCGTTTGATGCAGTTTTCGTTACAAGCGCGTGCTTTTTTGCGAAAACCGGCTTTTTTCCGGTCATCGGCATGCATGGCCGGCGTCCAGGGCTGCTGCTCCGGCGTCCTTGCCCGTGACGGCGTCGTGATCGAGGAACTTCGGGAGATCGGATGAATTCCGGCGTGTTGCAGGTCCGAACCGCTCCAAGCAGTCCACCGCCACGCAGCGTCACCGCTTCGCCCCACGCCGCAGCGCTCACCGTCGCCATCGTCACGGAGACCTATCCGCCCGAGGTCAACGGGGTGGCGAGCACGATCGCCCGCTTCGTCGACGGCCTGCACGAACTCGGCCACGACATCACGGTTTTCCGCCCCCGCCAGGGCGCGCTCGACCAGCCCCGGATCCAGGAGCGGCTGCGCGAGGTCCTGGTGTCCGGGATACCGATCCCGACCTACCGCGACCTGCGCCTGGGCCTGCCCAGGAAGGGCATGTTGATCCGGCATTGGCAGGCGCGCCGTCCGGACCTCGTCCACATCGTCACCGAGGGGCCGCTCGGCTGGTCGGCGCTGGAGGCCGCCAAGTCGCTCAGGATTCCGGTCTGTTCGGATTTCCGGACCAATTTCGACGCCTACTCGAGCCATTACGGCCTGGACTGGCTCAAGCATTCGATCCGCTGGTACATGCGCTATTTCCACAACCGCAGTTCGATCACGATGGTGCCCACGCGCGCGCTGCAGACGCACCTTAGGGGCAGCGGCTTCAAGCGGCTGCAGGTGGTCGCGCGCGGCATCGACACGCAGCTCTTCAGCCCCGCGAAGCGATCGGACGCGCTGCGCAGGTCCTGGGGCCTGCAAGGCCAGCAGCGCGCGGTCGTCTACGTCGGCCGGCTGGCACCGGAGAAGAACCTCGACGTGACGGTGGAGGCCTTCAAGGCCATCCGCCATATGGATCCGGCGACGCGGATGATATGGGTCGGCGACGGGCCGGCCCGGGGCGCCTTGCAGGCCAGTTGCCCCGGCGACGTGTTCGCCGGCGTCAAGACCGGCGAGAGCCTGGCCGAGCATTACGCCAGCGCCGACATCTTCCTGTTCTCCAGCGTCAGCGAAACCTTCGGCAACGTCACGCTGGAGGCCATGGCCAGCGGACTGGCGGTCGTGGCGTACGATTACGCCGCCGCCCAGCAGTTCATACGTCACGGCAAGAACGGCCTGCTCGCGACGATGAACGATCGGCAGTCGTTCATCGCCCAGAGCTGCGCGCTCGGGACGGACGGCTTCGATCTGCACGAATTGCGCCGGCAGGCGCGGGCGACCACCCTGGAGCTGTCGTGGCAGTCGGTGACCCGGCACCTGGAGGCCAAGTACCGGCGGCTGGTCCGCCGCCCCCGGCTGGTGGCGGCCTGAACGGAGTTCGCGCCTCGATGACGAAGACGATCGACTTGATTTACTTCGACGCCGGCGGCGGCCACAAGGCTGCCGCCACCGCCCTGAAAGCGGCGATCCAGTTCCAGGGGTACGCGTGGCGGGTGCGCCTGGTGCACCTGTTCGAAGCGCTGGATCCGCAGGACCAGTTCCGCCGCCTCACCGGGATGGCGCCCGAGGACTACTACAACAAGCGGCTGGCACACGGCTGGACCGTGGGCCTGAGCCAGGAACTGCGCGTGCTGCAGGCCATCATCCGGCTGGCCCATGGCCCGCTCGTCAAGGCGCTGCAGCAGCACTGGCTGGCCACCGAGCCGGACCTGGTCGTATCGCTGGTGCCCAATTTCAACCGCGCGATGTACGACAGCCTTTCGGCCACGCTGCCCGGCGTGCCGTTCGTGACGGTGCTCACCGACCTGGCCGACTTCCCGCCGCATTTCTGGATCGAGCCGGGCCAGCGCCAGGACATCGTCTGCGGCACGCCGCACGCGGTCGCGCAGGCGCATGCGGCCGGATACCCGGCCGAACGCGTGCACGCGGTATCCGGCATGCTGCTGCGCGAGGATTTCTACAAGGCGCGCCTGCCCGATCGCGCCGCCGAGCGGATCCGCCACGGCCTGGACCCGGACCGGCCCACCGGGCTGGTGCTGTTCGGCGGCCACGGTTCGCGCGCGATGGCAGCGATCTCGGCCGCGCTGCCCGACACGCAGCTGATCCTGCTGTGCGGGCGCAATGCCAAGCTCGCCAAACGGCTCGCGGCCAGCGCCGCCGCGGCACCCCGCTGCGTGGTCGGCTTCACGACCGATGTGCCCTACTACATGCAGCTGGCCGACTTCTTCATCGGCAAGCCGGGGCCGGGCAGCCTGAGCGAGGCGGTGCAGATGAACCTGCCGGTGATCGTCGCCTGCAACGCCTGGACCATGCCCCAGGAGCGCTACAACGCCGTCTGGGTACGCGACAATGGCGTGGGCATGGTGCTGCCCAGCTTTCGCGCGATCGGGCCGGCCGTGCGCGAACTCGTCGCGGACCTGGAGCGATACCGCGAGGCCACCCGGCGCCTGCACAACCGTGCAGCCTTCGAGATCCCGGACATCCTCGCCCGCCTGCTGTCCCGCGGCGACCGCGCCGACGCGATCACGCCGGCCTACGACGCAGCCTGAGCGCGTTTCGGGACCGAATCAGCGGTCTACATACGGCGCGAGTGGCTCGCGGAGCGGCCCGAACGGCTGGCACTGAACCACATTACGCGCCCTGACCCTAACCCTCTCCCGCGCCGCGGGAAAGGGGATCTACGCAGCCGCCGGCGCGCTGCCGTGCTTCCTGCGGCCGAGCACCACCAGCGCGCAGCACCCGACGAGCATCAGCGAGTAGGTGCCCGGTTCCGGCACGGCGGCCGCCGTGATGGACACATTGTCGAAGCGCCAGTTGCCCGAGGTGTTGTTCAGGGCGGTGCCCTGCGTGCTGACATCGTCAGCGCCGGTGGAGGCGTTGACCAGGCGGATCGCGAAGCTCGCGTCGTTGTCCGCGTTCGGGTCGGTGATCGTGGCCGTCAGGCCGGTGAACCAGTCCTGGCCGGCCGCGCTGCCGTTGGCCTTCACGTTGTCGCTGACATAGGAGCCGAGCACCGTGTTGGCCGACGAGGAGTTCGTCAGGACCTTGAGCCCGGAGTCGGATCCGCCGAGCGTCAGCGCCACGTTTTTCCAGGTGGTGCCGTTGGTGGTGTACTCCAGCTGCAAATTGGCCTCGCCCTGCGTCGTCGCGTACCAATCGAAGCTCACCGTGATCGGCGTGGTGACACCCGCCGTGCTCGCCGAGAACTGGGCACCCTGGGTGCCGATCGCCGCCTGGCTGGACCAGCCGTTGGCGGCGCCATTGCTGCCGGCCTGGGCGCGGATGCGCCATACATTGGTCAGGTCGGCCACGCCGTTGGCGCCCGTGTCGCCGCTCGTGCCCACGAGGACGTCGTCGGTGGTCACGCCCACGTTCGGCGTGCCGTAGAGGTTCATGCCGAGCGAGCTCGCCGTGCCCGAACCGCTGGAAGGCGCCGGACTGTTATTGACGGCGGCCGCGTCGTTGTTGAAGTTCCAGTCGGCGATCGTCTGGGCAAAGGCGGGGACAGCTGCCAGGCCGAGGGTGCAGGCGCAGGCCAGAGGTAACAGGCGGGTCATGGGCGCAATCCGGTTTGATGGGTAAGGATGGACATGGCAATGTAACCGCAGCCTCCGGTCTTTTCCCTGGCCGGATTGCCCGCATTAGGCACAAAGGACTATCGAAACGGAAAAAACGCAGTGCAGCCGGATCCGCAGCCCGTGGCGCTCCGGTGGCCGCGCACCCGCGCCGCGGCGCACACGGCCGACCCGCCGCGGCGCCAAGGCGCCGCAGGGTCACCGTATAGGCAGGAATCGTGGCGCTTTTCGCCGCAATGGGCGCAGGGAAACGCCCGATGCTATCGAAATCCCGGTCAAGACGAGCCGTTGGTCCTTGGATGCCGGAACCCCGCTTGCACGGGCGAGGCTGCCACGCTGCGGCCGTTCGATGGCGAACCCCGAAGAAAGCTGCAACGTGCGCGCCCCGACAACTGCCCGACTTGCCGGCCGGCTCCTGAAATGGAGCTTGGCCCGCGGCAGCCAACTTGCCCTGGCCACGGCACTGTTCGGGGCCGCGCACGGCGCCGTCGCCCAGCAGTTCACGTTTCGCGACTACCTCCAGCGCGACGGCCTTGCGGACCTCGCCGTCACGTGCCTGTTCCAGGACCGCGCCGGCTTCCTCTGGGTATGCACGGAGAACGGCCTGTTCCGCCACGACGGCACGGACTTCGAGCGTTTCGGGGAAGGCGAGGGTATCGAGAACACCGTCATCCACGGCGCCGTGGAAGATGCCGCCGGCCGCATCTGGGCGGGCACGCCGCACGGACTCTACGTGAAAGATGGCGGTCGCTTCCGCGAAGTGCGCGTGAACGGACGAACGCTGAACGTCGCCCCCGGCCAGCGTATCGCGGCGGCACCGGGTGGCGGCGTGCTCGTGATCGAGGACGATCAGCTGCTGGAGGTAGCTGCGCCTGCGGCCGGCGGCGACTGGCAGGGCCACGCACGCTTCACGCCCGATCAGATCCGCGCGCAAGCCTTGCTCCGGCAACTGAGCAGCGTGCACGTCGAACCCGGCGGGCGGATCTGGCTCGGCTGCGGCACGCGGATATGCAGTGCCGATAGCGGCGGCGTCGGCAGCGTCGAGGCCGGTCGCGTCGAGGCCTTCGGGCCCCAGGCCGGCGTTGCGCCCGACACCTGGAGCAGCCTGTACGTCGACCGGGACGGCAGGGTTTGGGCGCGCGGCCTCAAGCACGTCGCCGTGCGTGAGCCAGGAGCCCGGCAATTCGTGCTGCGCGATCCCCCGCACAGCGCACTTACTTCGGACATCCAGTACGTTCCCCTGGCCGAGGACCCCGATGGCCGGATCCTCACCCGCACCGACGCCGGGCTGGCGCGCTGGGAGGACGGCGCCTGGCGCGAATTCGGCGCCAAGAGCGGTATCGGATCCGAAGGCATCACCGCGCTCGTTGCCAGCCGCGACGGGGCGATGTGGCTGGGCCGCTCGGGCCGCGGCCTGTCGCGTTGGCTCGGCTACCGCAATGTCGAGTCCTGGACCACGGCGCAAGGCCTGGGCGCCGACACGGTCTGGAACATCGTGCGCAGCGTCGAACGCGGCGTGCTCGTCGCCACGCGGGTCGGCTGCTCGCGCATCGACGCCGCCTCCCATCGCGCCCTGCCCTGCGGCTTCGAGGGCCTGCCCAAGGGAGAGATCCAGCTGCTGGGCGAGCGCCTGGACGGCAGCCTGTGGCTGTCTATGACCACCGGCGAGCTATTTCGGGTCGGCGCAGGGCAGCGGCGCGCGATCCTGGTGGCCAAGGTGCCGAACGTGCGCCAGCTGTTCGAGGACTCCCGGGGGCGACTGTGGATCTGCACGAACCATGGCGTCGATGTGGTGGAGCGCGGTTCATCCCGGGTGCAGCCGATGCGCCTGCCGGCGGACCTGGGCGAAGTGACGGACGCGGTCGAGGATGCCCACGGCGCCATCTGGATCGCCTCGCAGGGCGGCCTGCTCCGATGGTCCGACCGCAAGTGGACCATCTTGCACATCGACGACGAGCGGGCACGCCACGGATTTTCCTCGGTAGCGGCGGCGGACGACGACTGGCTATGGGCCGGAAGCGCCTCCCAGGGACTGCTGCACCTGCACGTC